>Ga0070698_100001379_pt1 | contig 26917 bp, 24 predicted proteins | sample KBSK1502metaG_FD_65477 | JGI IMG/M metagenome (GOLD analysis project Ga0070698, IMG submission 65477) | Corn, switchgrass and miscanthus rhizosphere microbial communities from Kellogg Biological Station, Michigan, USA - KBS K1-50-2 metaG | ecosystem: Host-associated > Plants > Roots >... | reverse complement strand
TCGCTCGCGAAGAACACGAGTGCCGCGCCGACGACCACGCCGGCGAGGTAGCGCTGCACCTGGCCGTTTTGGATCCAGCGAGACAGTCGACCGAACAGCCCGACGACGAACGCCGAACCGTTCACCGCGACGGTATCGATCACGAAGCGATCGACGATCTCGAACAGCCCGCGCGCCACGGTGCGGAACGGCCGCACGATGAGCACGTCGTAGATCTCGTCAAACCACAGCTTCGCTTTCGATGCTTCGTACGCGCCGGCGAGTGCGCCGTGCGTCGCGCGCTCGACCGTCGAGTTGGGCGCGAATGAGCGATTGTTTCCGTACAGGCGCCACGCGGCGACGATGCCGATGATTCCGATCATCAGCGCGACGCCCATCAGCACGAACGTTGTCGCATCGGGCACGTGACCGCCGATCGGAACTGGATCGGCCTCGGGCACGTACCAGCCGGGCGTCACGCTCGGACGGAGCCACGACGCCAGCGAGTGGAACACGCCCGGCATCTTGACCGAGAGGTGCGGCAGCCCGAGCCAGCCGACGACGAGCGTACCGAGCGCGAGTACGACGAGTGGCATCGTCATGCCCGGCGGCGATTCGTGCGCGTGTTTCGCTTCTTCGGTCCGCTCCTTGCCGCCGAACACGAGGAAGTAGAGCCGCCACATGTAGAACGCAGTGCCGAGCGCGCCGATCAACAGGCCGCCCCACAAGATGTAGCCGTACCAAACGGGCCAACCGGGTGGCGCATGCTCGCCGGTGATGCTCCACGCACCGCCGAGGATCTCGTCCTTCGAGAAGAAGCCCGCGAACGGGAAGATGCCCGCGATCGCGAGGCACGACACGAGGAACGTGATGTGCGTGATCGGCATGTGCTTGCGCAGGCCGCCCATCGTCATGATGTCGCCGGGCGTCTTGCTTCCGCCGTGCTCCATGCCGTGCATCACCGAGCCGGCGCCGAGGAACAAGCACGCTTTGAAGAACGCGTGCGTGCCGAGGTGAAAGATCGCGGCGACCCAGTTGCCGGTGCCGGCCGCGACGAACATGAAGCCGAGCTGGCTGACGGTGGAATACGCGAGGACCTTCTTTAGATCCGTCTGCGCGAATGCCATGAACGCCGCCGCGAGCGCGGTGAGGAGACCGATCGTCGCGACGACGATCATCGCCGTCGTCGAAGCCGAATACAAAAACGACATCCGGCACACCATGTAGACGCCGGCGGTCACCATCGTGGCGGCGTGGATCAACGCGGAGACGGGTGTCGGGCCGGCCATCGCGTCGGGTAGCCACACGAACAACGGAATCTGCGCGCTCTTACCGCACGCGCCGATGAACAAGAAGATGCCGGCGGCCGCTGCGAGCCGCTCGCCGCCCCACCAGCTCTGCACGAACGCCGGGCCGACCGCGGGATCGCGCAGGTTCGCGAAATCGAGGCTGCCGCGCGCGCTGTTCGCGACGGATGCATCCTTCACGGCCCAAAACAGCAAGAACATGCCGAGCAAGAACGCGAAGTCGCCGATGCGATTGACGACGAACGCTTTGCGGCCTGCATCGGCGAACGCCTCGTTCTCGTACCAAAAGCCGATCAACAGGAACGAGCACAGACCGACGCCTTCCCAGCCGATGAACATCACCGGCAGGTTCGCGGCGAGCACGAGGATCAGCATCGATCCGGTGAACAAGTTCAGATAGCCGAAGTACCGCGCGTAGCCGTCGTCATCCTCGGCGGCCATGTAATCGGTGGAGTAGATGTGGATGAGAGAGCCGACGAACGTGACGATCAGGATCATCACGGCCGACAGCGTGTCGAGGCGGAACGCGAGCTGCGCCTTGAACGTGCCGACCTCGATCCACGTGTAGACCGTTTGCTCGATGCCGATGCCGCCCTGCCCGGCCTTGTACAACGTCCATAGCGGCCCCGCGACGAGCCAGATCGACAGCGCACACGCGCCGAGCACCGAGCCGACGGCAATCAGGCTGACCAACCTGCGCGGCAGCCAGCGGCCGAGGACGAGGTTGAGGAAAGCGCCGGCGAGCGGCAAAAGCGGAATGACCGCGAGTAGCGGAATCGGTCCGGCTTTGAGATTGGCGACGTCCATTCTCAGTTCCTCAGCGTGGTGAGGCGATCGACATCGACGTTGCGTCGACCGCGAAACACCGCGACGACGATCGCGAGGCCAACCGAGGCTTCGGCGGCCGCGACAGCGATTACCATCAGCGCGAACGTGTGCGCGCCGAGTGCCTCGGCGCCGCCCCACATTCGCGAGAACGTGATGAGCGTCATGTTCGCCGCGTTGAGCATCAGCTCGACGCTCATCAAGATGATCAGCGCGTTGCGCCGGATCAGCACGCCGGCCATGCCGATCAAGAACAACACGGCTGCGAGCACGAGGAAGTGCGCGTAGCCGACGTTGAAGATGATGTCGTTCACGGCTTGCCTCCTGCGTCGGCGGCTTCGCCCGCGTGTGGATCCTCGCGAACTGGCCTGGCGATCGCGATCGCGCCGACCACGGCGATCAACAGCAAGATCGAGATCGCCTCGAACGGGAACAGGCCCGGGCCGAACAAATCGGCGCCGACCGCTTTCGTCGAGCCCCAGTCGACGATCTCGCCCGGCACGCCTGCCTTGATCGGCGGCAGCTGCAGACCTTGCGGCGCTGCCATCGCCGTCGCTTCGTTCGGCACCTTGACGTGGATGAGGATCATCACGAGCCGATACACGAGGTACAGAATCGCGCCGCCGCCGATGACCTGACCGGCGCGCCCCGACGGCGCGATCGGCTCATCCTCCGGACGGTTGAGAATCATCACGACGAACACGAACAGCACCATGATCGCGCCCGCGTACACGAGCATCTGAATCACGGCTAAGAAGTGCGCGTAGAGCATCATGTACACGGCCGAGATGCCGATGAAGCTGCCGACCATGCCCATCACGGCCGCGATCAAGTTGCGCCTGCTGACGACGAACAGCGCGCCGCCGATCGATGCCGCTGCGAACGCCCAGAACAAGAGCGCCATGCCGCGACCCGACGACTCGACGCGATCGCCGTGCGGATACTTCTTCACGACGGACGCGCGCACGCCGGGGGCACCGGGCTGCGCCGGCGGCGGCGCGGGCTGCGCAGCCGCGATCGCGGGCGCCATCGCACCGAACGCCAACATGATCAGCAGCAAGATCTTCATGCCGCCACCTTTCGAATCTTCGCCTCGAACTCGTCGCGGAACTTCGTCAGAAAGCCCATCATCGGCCACGCGGCCGCGTCGCCGAGCGCGCAGATCGTGTTGCCGGCGATGCCGTGCGAGATATCGCCCAGAAGCTCGAGGTCGCCGGGCTTGCCGTTGCCGTCGGCGACGCGTCGGCTCACCTTCTCCAGCCAGCCGCAGCCCTCGCGACACGGCGTGCATTGTCCGCACGATTCGTGCGCGAAGAACTTCATGATCCGCCACGTCGCCTTCGGGATGTCGGTCATGTGATCCATCACGACGACGCCGCCCGAGCCCGCCATCGTCCGCAGCACGCGGCCGCCGCCGAGATCGAACTGCTTGCCGGGATGCACCATCACCGGCTTGATGCGCTCGTCCGTCTGCAGCGCATCGAACTCGCACGGCACGTCGAGCTCGCTCGCGTCGAGCGGTGGCATCGACACGCCGCCCGGAATCACGGCCTTGACCTTGCGGCCCTTCCACACGCCGCCGCAGACGTCGTCGATGATCTGGCGAAACGTGATGCCCATCGGCAGCTCATAGACGCCGGGCTTGTTGACGTGGCCCGACACGCACAAGATCCGCGTGCCGCCCGAGCGTCCCGTGCCGAGGTCGGCGAACCACTTGCCGCCCTTGTCGATGATGAACGGCACGTTCATCAGCGTCTCGACGTTGTTGACGATCGTCGGGTTCCCGAACAATCCCTTCACCGCCGGAAACGGCGGCTTGAGGCGCGGCTGCCCACGCAACCCTTCGAGCGAGTTCAGCAGCGCCGTCTCTTCGCCGCAGATATACGCGCCTGCGCCGCGGTGCACGGTGATGTGGCACTCGAACCCTTGCGTGCCGAGGATGTTCTTGCCGAGGTAGCCCTTCTTGTACGCATCATCCACGGCCTGCTGGAGCACGACGTACTCCTTCATCATCTCGCCGCGGATGTAGATGTAATTGTGGACGGCCTTGAGCGCGAACGCCGAGATCACCATGCCCTCGATGAGCAGGTGCGGATCCCAGTACATCAGCTCGCGGTCCTTGCAGGTGCCGGGCTCGGATTCGTCGGCGTTGCAGACGAGGTGCACCGTCTGCGCGTCCTTGGGAACGAAGCCCCACTTCACACCCGTCGCGAAGCCGGCGCCGCCGCGCCCGCGCAGGTTCGACGCCTTGACCTCGTTCGTGATCGCCTCGGGCGTCATCCGCAGCGCTTTGCGCAGCACGTTGTAGCCGCCCGACTTCTCGTAGCCGGCGATCGTGCGCGCGTCGTCTTTGCCAAAGCGCGCGGTGACGAGCTTGGTGCCGATCGACGCGGGCATCACACCACCTCCGATTCGGGGTGCGGGTTTGCTTTGAGATCCGCGATGACTTTGTCGACGTCGGCGACGGTGAGATCGAGGTAGTACTGCGTGCCGACGACGGCGCACGGCGCATTCGCGCACGCCGCGATGCACTCTTCCTCGACGAGCGTGAACTCGCGATTCGCTTCGCCGCGCTTCAAACCGAGCTTCTTCTCGAAGGCCTCGAGCACCTCGTAGCCGCCGCGCAGCATGCACGAGATGTTCGTGCACATCCGGATCGTGTTCCTGCCGCCGGGGTCGCGACGGAACATCGTGTAGAACGTCGCGACGCCGTAGACGTGCGCGTAGGGCAGATCGAGCGTGCGCGCGACGAGCTTGAGCGCGTCGTCGCTCAGGTAACCGAGGTCTTTTTGCGCGAGATGCAGCGCCGCCAGCACGACTGGCTTCTTGGTCGGATACCGCTCGCACAGAGCCGCGATCTTCTTCTTCGCCTCTGCAGAGAATTCGAGTGACATCGAGATGTTGCGGAACATAGTGGGCACGCTCTGGTCCGTCAACGGACGTGCCGTGGTATTTGGGTTTGCGCGATGGCCGATGATCTTCCGCTCACTCGAACGGAGCGGATCGCGCTGAAGCTCGCCGAGCTCACAAACGAAACCCCGGGCGGCAAATGGCTGCAGACGCAGTTTCTCCGCACCGTCTCGTATACGTGGGTTCGCGCCGGCATGGCGCACCGGATGTTCACCGATGGCATCGACGAGCTCAGCGACATCAGCCCCGACACCGGCGTGATGTTCGTGTCGAACCATCGCAGCTTCTTCGATCAGTACGCGATCTTCCTCGCGTGCTGGATGGCGCGCGTTCCGTGGGCGAGACACCTCTTCTTCCCGGTGCGCTCGAATTTTTTTTACGATCATCCGCTCGGGCTGGTCGTCAACGCGGCCGTCGCCGGCGGTGCGATGTACCCGCCGATCTATCGGCAAGCCGCGCGCCGCGCGCTCAACGACGACGCACTCAACAAGATGGCCAGTATCCTGCGCCGCAAAGGCAGCGTGCTCGGCATGCACCCCGAAGGCACGCGCGGCAAAACTGACGATCCATACACGTTCCTGCCCGCGCAGCCCGGGGTCGGCAAGCTCGCGCTCATCGCGAAGCCGATGGTGATTCCGGCGTTCATCCTCGGGCTCGGCAACAAGGTCTTCGAAGACCTCAAGTGGAACTTCGGCCCCGAGTCTCGGCGCAGTCACGCCGTGGTGATCGTGTACGGCTCGCCACTCGATTACTCGGACCTACTCGCCGATAAGCCCCGGCCAACGCTCTACAAGCGGTGCGCGGATCGGTTCATGGTCGAGATCAAGAAACTCTCGGAGCGCGAGAAAGCGATTCGCGCACAGCTCGTCGCCGGCGAAATCAGCGACGACGACCCGCGTTGGATCACGAATCGACCGATCGGCACCTTTTACGCGCGCGAGGGAAAACCCGGCTAAGATTGCCGTATGGCCGTCGGGGGAGACGACGACACACTCGCTGGCTCGGTGCCGACGCAAGACGGCAGCACGTCGGCGGTGACCGAGTCGGAGCTCGTCGGCGGTCGGTATCGCATCATTCGCTGGCTCGGCGGCGGCGGTATGGGCCGCGTCTACGAAGCGCTCGATAACGAGCTCGACGAGCACGTCGCGCTCAAGGTGCTTCGCGCCGGCCTTTCCGATGAGGCCCTGGAGCGGTTTCGCCGCGAGGTCAAGCTGACGCGCCGGATCCAGCACAAGAACGTCGCGCGCATGTTCGATATCGGCGAGTACAAGGGCGAGAAGTTCTTGACGATGGAGCTGATCGACGGCGAGCCGCTGTCACGCCTCATCGGCAAACCGATGGACTGGTCGCGGCTAAAGCCGATCGCGGAACAACTGTGCGCCGGCCTTGCGGCTGCACATCAAGCCGGCGTCGTGCACCGCGATCTCAAGCCCGACAACGTGCTGATCGAGGCCGAAACCCAGCGGATCGTGATCACGGATTTCGGCATCGCGCGAAAGAGCGAGGATCCGAGCGTCACGCAAACCGGTGCGATCGTCGGCACGCCGCGCTACATGGCGCCCGAGCAGCTCGCCGGCGACGAAGTCGATCCGCGCGCGGATCTATTTTCACTCGGCGTCATGCTGTTCGAGCTCGCGACCGGCACGAGGCCGTGGCCCGGCGACAACGCGATCGCGATCGCTGTATCGCAGGCAACGCAACCGCCACTGACGATCGATCCGACGACGAGCCAGGTGCCTGCCGCGTTCGCGAGCGCGATCGCAGCGTGCTTGCAGGTCGAGCTCGAGAAGCGGCCGACGAGCGCTAACGAGATCCTCTCGGCGCTGACGACAGGCACGTTGCTCGGCGTAGCGACGAAACTCGACAAGCCGCACGGCAAGCGCGCGGCGGTCGTGCGCGAGCGTGCCGTGCCGGCGCTGTCGGAGCCAACCTCGATCGCGGTCTTGCCCGTGACGTGCGCGCCCGGCGACGAGTATCTTGCCGACGGCATTCTCGACGACGTCACCGATACGTTGTCGCTCACGCCGGGGCTGCGCGTGCGTCCGTCGGGCGCCGTCCGCTCTGCAACGGCACCCGATCCGCGCGCGCTCGGCGAACGTCTCGGAGTCGATCACGTCGTCGTCACGTCGATGCGGCGAACGCACGGCGGCCTACGCATCACGACGCGGCTCATCAACATCGCCGATGGCTTTCAGATCTGGGCACACAAGACCGACTGCAGCGAAGCCGAGGTGCTCGAGGTCAGCGAAGACCTCGCGCGCGGCATCGCCGACGCGCTGTCGACGCGCGCGACGTCGGTCACGAAGCCAACCGATCCGCGCGCGGTCGATCTCTACCTGCGAGCCCGTGCCGAGCTGCGTCGGTTCTGGGGAACGCACGTGCAGACTGCCGCGCGGCTGCTCGAGCAGGCGGTCGCGTACGCGCCGACGTCGGCGCCGATCCTCGCCGCACACGCGTACGCGTCCGTGCAAGCGTGGGTCATGCGCGGCGAACCGGAGCTGTTGCCGCGCGCACGCGAAGCGCTCGAGCGCGCGCTCGCGACGGGACACGGCGAAGCGTACCTCGCGTCGGCGCAATACAACTTCAATCGCGGCGATCTCGAGCGCGGCGCGGTCGATCTCGCGAAGGCGCTCGTGCGTGCGCCGATGTCGGCGCAGACCCACGAGCTCGCCGGCAAGATCCTGCTCGAGATCGAAGGCGCGAGTGGCGCGCGCCAGCACTTCGAAACCGCGCGCGGGCTCGATCCCGGCCGCGCGCAGATCATCGAGCAGGATCTCGCGCGCCTCGATGCGCTCGAGCGTCGGTGGGACGAGGCAGACGCGCGCGTCGCCAAACTGCAAGCGGATCCGGATCCGTCGATTCAGCAGATCGGCGGCATCACGAACGCGCGCTTGCATGCGTGGCGACACGACGTCAACACGCTCATGCAGCGGCAGGAGGAGATCCTCGCGCGCGTCACGACGACGGCCGGTCAGGTCTTTCGTTTCGTCGGCGCGATTCAGAAGCACGGAGGCATCGATCGCCCGGCGTACGAAAAGCTCATCAAGCAGCCCCACAACCCCGATACGCCTGTTCGCCAGCTCCTCATCCGCATGCAGGTCTTCTGCGAGCTCGCGCTGGTCTTCAACGAGCGCGAGCTCGCACTTGATGCGCTCGAACGCGCCGTCGAGCTGGGTCTCATGGATGTTGCGTGGATCGATGGCTGCCCGCTGATCGAGAAGATCGTAAATCACCACCGCTACCCCGAGCTTCGCCGCCGCATCGCCGCGCGTGCCGAGCGCGTGCTGGCGGCCTTTCGCAGCGTCGCGACGAACCCGTAGGTGCTTACGGCGCGATGACGACGAACTGTCCCTGCGGCGGTAGCACGACCAGTACACCGTTGCCGAGTGCGAGCTTGCCCGCCGGGGTCGCGAGCCAGCGCACAGCGCCGTCGACCGGATCGATCGCGGTCGTGCCGTTCGTGGTCGCGTAGTACGCGATGTCATTGCCGTCGATGACGGGCGGTGCGACGACGTTTGCGCCGAGCTCGAACGAGCTCACGACCGTGCCCGCCGCATGCTCCAGAACAAACGCATGGCCACTCGCCGTGCTCGACACGAGATCGCCGTTAGCGCGCAACGCGGGTTGCACGGTCGCTTCTGCGATCGCGGGCTCTTGCCACCGCAGTGCGCCGGTCTGTGGATCGAATGCCGCAATGCCATTGCTGCTCGTCGCGACATAAACGCCGTCGAGGCCAAGCACAGGCGCGCCGACCGCCGACCCGACCACCGCAACGTCGAAGATCTTGCTGCCCTTCTCGGCCTCGAGCCCGTAGAAGCGGCTGCCGAGCGTGTCGAGGTAATAAACCAGCCCATTGCCGACCGCGGGCGCTTCGAGCGCGCCACCACCGGGTGGCGTGAAGTTCCACTTCTGCTTCCGCGAAGCGATGTCGATCGCGTAGACGCCATACCCCGCGGTGCCAACGTAGACGGTGCCGGGTCCCGCGATGACCGGCGCCGAGAACGAACCGCTGAGCTGGATCTGCCATCGCAGTTTTCCAGCCGCACCGTCCACGCAATACACGACACCGTGATCGGTTGGCACGAACAGATCCGCACCGGCGGCGAGCGCGAGGTGCGGTCGCGCGCCGGCCGTGTCGAGCGTCCACCCGATCCCTCCGGTCGCGGAGTCGAATGCCGAAGTCGTGCCGGGGTTATAGATTGCGAACAGCACCTGCTCGTTCGCGCCGATCACGACACCGGTCTGCGCAGCGTCGGAGAACACGGGTCCGAGCCGCGCCGTATTTACGACCGGCCCCGCGAAGGGACTGCGTCGCGCGTTCGTCGGGCAGCCATGAATGAGTGGCCACGCCGCGCCGGCCAAAAGACCGCTCGTGTCCCCGCACACGCGCGTTGCGATTCCACCGTCGGCGTCGACACCGTCATTCACCGCGCTGTCGTTCAGCACGTCGAAGTTGATGCGGCATCCGACGAACGCGAACAGCACAAGCACGCGCGACCGATCCCACAACACGCGCAACCGATCCCACAACACGCGCACATCGTAGCGCCGCTACCCGTCGCGGTTCGCTGACTTCATCGCGCGAACGCCTAACCAAAACTCGCTCATCAACACTTCATCAACGCTTCATCAACGCTTCATCAACGCTTCATCAACGCTTCACCATGGATTCATGAACCGCGCGTCTACGATTCATATTCGTCCAACGCCGGCACGTCCGCTGCGCGGACAAAATGCGACGCGCAGGTCAACTTCATGGTCACGATCCGGTAAGTGCGAGAGTCACCGCGTAGGTTCGAGTCGTCGTCATCGAGCCAGACGGCTGCTCGAACCATGCGAGCACGTAGCGATCGTCGTCGAGATGAACAAGTCCGACGATCGCCTTGTAGTCGGATAAATCGGTGCTGACTGTCGAAATCGTCCGCTCATCGCCTAGCACTATCAAGTCACCGATCTGTTCGAACGTGGCGACGCGAAGAGACTCGGGATCGTGCGTCATCCATGCGATAGCTCCGCGATCGGGCGCAGCCATCGCGAGCGTGGGGAATTGGACGTCGTCATCGATCATGGCGAGCACATCGAGCGTCGGATAACGCGCTAACACGACACTCCGGTCGAACTGCCACGCCACGTATCGTTGTGAATCCAACCGATGACGGTTGAACCATCGGCGATGCCAGCTACCACCGGCCCAAAATTCCGGCTGCCATCGGTAACACCGAAGAAAGCGACGTCGGCCGTAGGCTGTCCATTCGCATCGAGCCCGACCACAGCGATGGGGTTCGGCCAGCCCACAGCTGCCACCACTCGCAGCTGGCCGTCGGGAAGAGAAGCGATCTCGAGCTCGTGAACCTCAGGTTGGGGATCAACCGAGACGATCGGAACTTGCTGATCGGTAGGTCCGAGCTTGACAGTAAGCGACGTAAACGTCGCGGTGGCATTCCTGAAATACGATGGCACCCAGCGGCCTACGTGCGCGTGTTTGATCACAATGGCATTGCGCTGCACACGGCACCGACGGAAGTATCGACGCGAGTCTGTGCGACCAACGGGTTGCCGTTCGCTGCCGTCTTCGTAAGAAAAAGTTCGCTGCTTTCTCCACGCTGCGCAATGAACCAGACGTCATTGCCATCGGCCGCGAGTCGAACATCTGTCGCGCCTTCGCCTGGGAGCGGCTCCCAAACCGCCGGCTCGGTTTTGGTTGGCGTTCCGCATGCGGCCACCGTTAACAGCGCGCGCATCCGCCTCATGTGGGAAGCATACCTCGGGCGGCGAGATACGCGGACATGAACGCAGACGGCTTCGCTTGATTCAATGTATCGGGTCGAGCCTATCGTTCATCAATTGGTGACGGCCGCGGCTCGCTCGATGCACGGGCTCTTTTTGAAAGTGGTTCGAACATTGTTCGAACCTAGGTTCGAACCATCTGTCCGGCGCGCGGACGGATCGCGCTGCAATCCTTTTGTCCGAAATACGGACGATGCGGTTCGAACCTGCGTTCGAACATTGTTCGAACCTAGGTTCGAACCATCTGTCGGGCGCGCGGACGGCTCGTGCCGCAATCCTTTTGTCCGAAACACGGACGATGCGGCTCGAACCTGCGTTCGAACATAGTTCGAACCTGCAGATGCCGAGCGTCGGAATCCCGAGCTCGGTCTCGACGGAGGAAACGTCGACGAGCAGGAGGGCTCCAGTTTTGAGCATGTCCCAGTGACGGCCCCTCTGGTCGCCGTCGCGCTGATCTTGGGTTCGAACCATCTATGCGACGCGCGGACTAGTCGTGCCAAGATGCTTATGTCCGAAATGCGGACGATGCGGTTCGAACCTGCGTCCGAACATTGTTCGAACGTGTTTTAAAAACACACCCGCACATTGGCTCGAACCCTCTGTCCAGCGCGCGGCACGACTGGTGCCGCGATCCTTGTGTCCGAAACACGGACGATGCGGTTCGAACCTGGATTCGAACACTGTTCGAACGTGTTTTGAAAACACTCCCCGCACATTGTTCGCAGTTAGGTTCGAGCCAGCTGTCCGGCGCGCGGACTAGTCGTGCCGAGATCCTTGTGTCCGAAACGCGGACGATTCGGTTCGAACCTGCGTTCGAACATTGTTCGAACGTGTTTTAGAAACACACCCAAAGCCATTTACCGTGTCGCGCTGCACTAGCCAGAGCCGTTCGGGGCTTGCGCACGAGCTCCTGTCCGTCAGGGCTACGGAGTAAGAGCCCACCATGCAGGACAAACGGCTCGTCAACGTAGGGCATAGTCTGGCCGTCATCATCGAGAAGCCGATCCTTCGTATGATGGGAATCGGCACCGCCTCGCTACTTCGGATGTGGACCGATGGCCACAGGATCATCATCGAGCCGACGGGCCAGCGCGTGAGCGCGAACCGTCGTGCAGGTGCTCTGCGGCGAGACGAGGTCCAGGAGCCACCGCCGGCGCACGATGTGATGGAGCTTGTCGAGGACGACGCCGTGAAGGAAAACATCGACGGCGTGCTCGATGAATTGTGCCGCTTTTGGGATTTTAGCCCCGACGAGTTTTTCGCGTTGCACCACGAAGAAGAGCCACTCGCAACGCGAAACACGAACTCGGGCCTGCGGTTCCGCTACATCATGCGCTTTGCTGCGTGGTGCATGAGCAACGCAGCGACGGCGAATGCAACGGAGTTAGGCACCATGAAACGATTGCAGCGGTTTCACGAGCGCCTACGCCAGGGTGTAAACCGAAGCGCGGCACTCGAAGACGCGCTGCGCGCGTTTCCGAGGTAGCGTTACTCGCGCTCGTCGTCCGGATCGGCTTTGACGAGGCGTGGACCCTTGGGGCGCGGCGCGGTCTGATCGATCGCTTCGATCGAATCGTGGTGATCGGCTTCGGGCGCGAGCGTCATCGGCGCTTGGGCTTCGCGCGTGAACGAGATGAACGCCATCTGCGGGCGGCGCGAGGCTTCGGTGGCGACGAAGCGGATGCCGTCGAGGATCCAGCCGCGACCAACCCACGCGTTGACGGCCTCTTCGATCGTCTCATCGGTGACGATCGACAGCTCGACGAATTTGTATTCGAGCGCCATCAGCGTTGTTTTGCGAGCAGCTTGCAAGCGTAGGGTGCGTGGTAGCTGATGATGATATCGGCGCCGGCGCGGCGGATGCCGATCAGCGTCTCGAGGATCACGCGGTCTTTGTCGATCCAGCCGCGCTCGGCGGCCGCTTCGATCATCGCGTACTCGCCGCTCACGTTGTAAGCGGCGATCGGCATGTTGACCTCGTCGCTCACGGCGCGGATGACATCGAGGTAGGCGAGCGCGGGCTTGACCATCACGATGTCGGCACCCTCGGCGACATCGAGTGAGACTTCACGGATCGCTTCGGCGACGTTGGCGGGATCCATCTGGTGGCCGCGGCGATCGCCGGATTGCGGCGCCGATTCGACGGCATCGCGGAACGGGCCGTAGTACGCGGAAGCGTATTTGGCGGAGTACGCCATGATCGCGACTTGATCGAAGCCATCTTCGTCGAGGCTTTCGCGGCACGCGCCAACGAAGCCATCGAGCATGCCCGACGGCGCCACGACATCGACACCGGCTTTGGCGTAGCTGACGACGGTGCGCGCGAGGTTTTCGAGCGATGCATCGTTGTCGAGCTCGCCATCGTGAAGCACGCCGCAGTGGCCGTGATCGGTGTATTCGCAAAAGCAGGCGTCGGCCATCACGATCAGATCGGGGCGTGCTTTCTTGATGCCGCGGATCGCCTTTTGGATGACGCCGGTTTCTTTCCACGCCTCGGAGCCGACGGCGTCCTTCTTTTCGGGGATGCCGAACAGAATGACGGCTGGGATGCCGACGTCGGCGGCACCGAGCGCGGCATCGACCGCTTTGTCGACCGAGAAGTTGAACTGACCCGGTAGCGAACCGATCGGTTTGGCGACACCCGAGCCCGGAACGACGAACAGCGGGTAGACGAAATCGTCGGGTGCGAGCCGCGTCTCGCGAATCATCCGGCGCAGGTTCTCGGTACGCCGCAGCCGCCGCGGACGGTAATCGGGGTAGTTCATCTACGTGGGTGGATACACCGAGCGGACGGCCTGCGCCATGCCCTCGGGCGACGGCACTGGTGCAACCGCCACTTGCGCGACGCCCGCCTCACGCACGGCCGCGGCGGTCGTCTCGCCGATCGCGCAGAAGCGCGTCGCGAGGGATGCGAGCGCGTGGCCCCGCGCCGTCATCGCGGCAGCGAGCGCGGCAACTTGCGATGGCGCGAACACCGCGCAGATCGCGGCGTTGCCGGCGGCCAGGAGCGCAGCGCCCTGAGCGAGCGCGGCGTCGTCGGCGGCGACCGCGATCGTGCGATACGCGATCACGTCCACGACCTTTGCGCCCGCGGCGCGCAGCGCATCGAGCGCCTCGCTGCGACCTTCTTCGGCGCGCGGCACGAGAATGGATTTGCCGCGCACGTCGCGCGAGGCGATAAGCTTCGCGGCGAGCTCGGTGCCGTCGCGGACGTCGGCGGGCTGATGCGCGGGGAGCTTGGCGATGTCGAGCGCGCGCTTCGTCGCGGGACCGACGGCCCAGACGTCGGGCAAGTCGGGCAGCGTCGAGCGTACCGACGAAAGCGAGCTGATCGCCTTCGCGAGCTCGTGCGCCGCGCGCGGGCTGGCGACGAGGATTGCATCGTAGCTGCCTTCGTCGAGGGCGCGCATGAGCGCGTGCGGATCGGCGGGCGCGGCCGTCTTCGTGACCGGCATCGCGACGACGTCGAGCCCGAGCGGCGCGAGCGCGACCGCGTACGCCTGCGCATCCGCCGGATCCCGAGTCAACACCGCAAACGCCACTTGCCAAGGCTGGCACACGTTGTGCTGGTTCTTCCAGCATGGCGACGCTACGATCTGCACCGATCTACATGGCGCCCACGGCACAGGATGGCACGGGAACTGCGCGAGATGCTGACGTAGAGCGGGTGCGCACGCTTGCCCGCGTGCTCGATAATTTCTTCATCGATCCACTGATCGGCTTCTTCATTCCGGGCGGCGGCGATGTGCTCGGTTCGCTGCTTGGCATGTACACGGTCGTGGTCGCGATCCGGCGCAAGGTCTCGCCGGCGGTGATCGGGCGAATGCTCTTGAACCTCGCCGCTGATGCGGTGATCGGCTTTATCCCGCTCGTCGGCGACATCTTCGACTTCGGGTTCAAGGCGAACATCAAGAACGCCGAGCTACTCGCCGATCGCTCGAACGCGGGCGGCAAAGCGACCGCGAAGGATTGGATCGTGCTTCTCGCCAGCGCGCTCGCGTTCTTCGGCGTGTTGTTTCTCGTGGTTTGGGGAATCGTCGCACTCGTGCGCGCGATCGGGTAGTTTCACGAGGTGCGCTTCGCGCTAATCGTCGCCTGCTCTGTTGCGTGTTCGACCGGCACTAAGCGCGAGGACGGTGCTCCGATGTCACCTCCGCCGACCGCCACCACGTCCGATGCGTCCGCGATCGCGGGGCCGAAGGTCTATCTGCAATCGGCCAAGGGCGAAGTTGCCGTCAACGTCGAGGTGGTCGCGACAGAAGCGAAGATCGAGCGCGGCCTCATGTACCGACGACACCTGCCACCCGACGCCGGCATGTTGTTCTTGATGGGCCGCGAGAAAGAGTGGTCGTTCTGGATGCGCAACACGCTCATCCCGCTCGACATGATCTTCATCGCAAAAGACATGACGATCGCCGGTATCGTCGAGAACGCCGAGCCGATGACCGAGGTGCTGCGCAACGTCCACAAGCCATCGCTGTACGTGCTCGAGGTTAATGCGGGGTGGGCGAAGTCCAGTGGCGTCGATGCCGGCGCGAAGGTGCGCTTCGAAAACGTCACGGAAACGCAACAGTGACCGGCGATCAGCGACCCGATCCCGAGCCCGTGTCATCGGGCACGAACGGCGGAATCTCGACGTAGATCTTCGTGCTCTGGGTCTCGGGCGCTGCGGCGACGCGCATCGTTTGACAATACGCCGGCAGCGAATCGCCGTGGCGATCGACGTACCCCATCGCCGCCATGCCCTGCACCTCGGCGGGAAATGGCACGACGCACGCGCTGTACGCGCCGGGCACGATCTCGGAGAATTTTGCGGCTTCGCCGCTGCGAATGATCACCCATTGCATCGCGCCCTGCCCGGCTGATGCGGTGAGCAAGTTGAGATCGTTTGCGGTGCGTGCGGAGATCGTGCCGGAGATCATGATCGCGCTCGCGACGCCGACCTTGCCGCTCTTCGCGACGGGCTGCACGTTGACGGTGACCGCGCCGGGCTCGACGGCGAGATCGACGTTGACCTCTTTGCCCGGCGGCAGCACGACCTCCTTCGAGTAGAACTTCATGCCCATCATCGGCATGCCGACGGTCGCGGAGACCTTGTACGTGTCGGGTGCGAGGCGATCGTAGCGATAGCCCCCGTCGGGACCGGAGGCGACGCCGTAGACCGCGCCTGGCGTCGTCGTCGATTGACAGCTGACGAACACGCCTTCGCTTGGCTTGCCGTTGACGCGCAAGACGCCGGAGAGCGCGCCGAACTTCTGCAGCTCGAGCACGAGCTCACCTTGCCCGGGCATGTTCGTCGGCACGCGCATCGCTTTGCTGCGGCCGACGTCGGGATGCTCGGCGACGATCGCGAGATCGCCGGCGTTGAAGCCCGCGATCGAGAAGCGGCCGTTGCCATCGGTAGTCTCTTGCTTCGCGCCCTGGCCCATCGGACCAAAGTTCGCCGCGTTGCTCGAGCCATTGCCGAACAGCTGGCGGCCGGCGAAGACGGTGGCGCCCGGCACCGGCTTGCCATCGGCGACGACGACCCCGGCGAGCGTGCGGCCCTTGACAACGGTGATCGTGCCGACGTCGGCGGTCTTGCCCGGCTGCACGGTGACATCGACCGAGCGCGTCTGAAACCCGGGCCCGCGCACCGACAGCTGATAGCTCTGCGGTGCGAGTGCATCGAGCACGAACTCGCCGCCGCCGGTAAACGACTGCTGCGTGAAGCCGACCTGGATCACGAACGCGGTGACGGCGGTGCCGTCGGCAAACGCGACCTTGCCTTTCACCGCACCTTCGGGCTGCAGCACGATCTTGACGTCTTGCTTGCCGGTCTCGGCGACGATGCCATCGGCGGGATTCGCCAGCCGCCGGCCGCGACTCGCGGCTGCCGAGCGCGTTGCCGTGAGCATGTAGCTGCCCTTCTGCAGGCCGGTCAGCGTGAAGCGCCCGCCCGCATCGGTGAGATCCTCGGGAAACCCGCGCAGCCGAAATTGCGAGAAGTCGGTGACCGCGCCGGGCGTTCGGAAGTTCGGCCCCGCCGATACCTGCACCCCCTCGAGTGGTGCGCCGGTCGGATCGACGACGATGCCCGCGATTGTCCCGGTCACGTCGATCACGAGCGTGACGCCGTCGACGCCGCCGCGGCTGGTATCGACGGTCTGGCCCTGCGATGCGCCGGTCTCGTGAATCGCGACGACCGTGAGCTCGGCGCGCGCGAGACCTTTGATCTCGAACGCGCCCGCGTTGTCGCTGTACGCCTGGCGCGGCGGCTCGAAGATCATGCCGCGGCGCGATGTCTTGCCGATGCGCACGCGCGCGCCGGCGACGGGCTGCTTGTTCGCATCGATGACCTTGCCGCGGACCCATGCGCCGGCGCCGACGGTGATCGTCACGTCGCGCCGCTCGGATTTGCCATCGAGCGTGACGAGCTCGGAGCTACCGCGCGCGTAGTCGGGATGCGCGGCGGCAAACCGAAACGAGCCTGCCGGCAGGGCGGCGATCCGAAACGCGCCGTTCTTGTCGGTCTCGACACCGTCGAGGCGCTCGTCGGCCTGCTGGCTCCAATCCGACGCGCCGTGATACGTGACGCGCGCGCCCGCGATCGGCTTGCCCCCTTCGTCGACGACGTGCCCCGATACCGGCGCGCCGGCCACGAGCGTGATCTTCGCTTGGGTCTCGCCGGCGGAGACCTGCAACCACTGCAGTGTTCGCGCGCGACCTTCGGCCCACGCGGCGAGCTGATAGCCGCCGGGCGCGACCGGCGAAAACGTCGTCGCGCCAGCTTTGGTCGTCTGGCGCTGCACGTCAGTCGCGCGCAGCTCGACGGTGGCGTTGTCGATCGGTTTTCCGTCGGTGCCGACGACGCTCACAACGAGCTTCGCGCCGGGACGCAGCTGCAGCACGATCGGATCACTCTTCGCGGTGAGCCGCGCTGTGAGCGGGCCGGCGATGCCTTGCGGCGCGCGCGCGACGAGTGTGTACGGGCGACCGACGAGATTGTCGAATGCGAAGCCGCCATCGGCTTCGCTCGTCGTCGTGCGCGCTGGGATCGAATTGATGACGACGGTCGCGCCGGCGACCGGATGGTCATCGGCATCGATGACCTGACCTTCGAGGCGAAGCGTGCCGCGCGGGTCGTCATCGACCAGCACGCTCAGTGGTGAATCGTCGGAGGCCTGCGGCGCTCGAGATGTGGTCTTCGCTTCAGTTCTTGCAACCGGCTTGGGCTCGGAGCGTGACGGACTTCGCAAGAAAAGCCACCACGCAGCAAACCCAGCGATCACGACTCCGACGAGCGCCAGCACGGGCTTACGCATCGCGGCGCAGTATGGCCGAGATCACGGTGTTACAGCAGCAATTGCGCGTATTGTGCGGCGACGGAGTTCTGGGATAGAACACCGGCAACACTTACGAGGGGATCCTGTATGGCCTTCCGTCCATTTTTGTTAGCTGCTGCGTGTGCGCCGATGCTTGTTGTTGCGTGCGGCGGCGATGACGGCAACGTCACGCCCGAGGGCATGCACTACCACTACGTCGCGAACAAGGTCTTCGTGCCGACCACGAACACGCAGTCGCGCGAGTACGGCCTCGACCTCAACGCAGATGGCACGCCTGATAACCAGCTCGGCATGGTGCTCAGCACGCTGTCGGGCATGGGCTTTGATATCCAAGGCACGATCGATGCGGCAATCGCGGAAGGCAGCATCATCCTGCTCGTCGATTTCCAGACCAAAGACTTCACGAACACGACGGCCGCGGGCATCCAGGTCTACCTCGGTGACATGGAAATGCCGGCCGCATGCAACAGCGGCGAATCGTACGACCCCGCGACGAAGACCGGCTGCGGTCATCACCTGAGCGGCACCGCGTCGTTTGCGATCTCGGCGAGCTCGCCGACGAACGCGGCGCTCGGCGGCAAGATCGTCAACGGCACGTTCACCGGCGGCCCCGGCGATCTGACGTTGCAGATCGCGCTCGGCGGCACGATGGCGATCGAGCTCGATCTCATCGGCGCGCGCGCGAAGGGCACCGGCATCACGGCGACGGCGATCGGCACGGCATCGTCGGGTGGCGTGATTCTCGGCGGCGCGATCACGAAGGAGGACATTGACAACAAGGTCATCCCCGCCGTTCAAGCGCAGCTCATTCCGATCATCACGCGCGACTGCACGGCGCCGACGATGCCGCCCGGCTGTGGCTGCCTCGCCGACTCGACGGGCAAGACGATCATCGGCCTCTTCGATACGAGCCACGACTGCACGGTCTCGGTCGATGAGATCAAGAACAACAGCCTCATCATGAGCCTGCTGTCGCCTGACGTGACGATCGAAGGCAAGATGGCACTGTCGCTTGGCATCAAGGCGACGGGCGTCGGTGCGATGTTCACCGTCGCTGGTCAGCAGTAACCGGCACGTACGGCTCGAGCGCCTCGAGCAACCCAGCCACTGCGAGTTGGGTGAGCTCGAGCGCCGTCGATGCGCGGTCATCCTCGCTGTAGGCGCCGTACAAGACCTGCGCGAGCGCGAGCACCGCAAGATACGCATCGCGCGCGAGCCGATGCGCCGGCGGTCCGCCTTTGTCGGGAAAATCGATCGCATCGCAGAGCCGCGTGACCGCGGCGTCGACGACGCGGATCTGCCGGCACCACTCGGCGAAGTTGATGTCGTTGTGGAGATGGCCGACCTCGAGCAACGCGCTCGTGAAGGCCGAGTCGAGGATGGGCTGCGTCATGCGCGCGACGCATTGCATCGGCTGCGCCAGCGCTAAGCGGTTGATAGCGCGCGTTTGCGTGTCCGTGTCCGAACGAGCGGCGGACGCGCCGTCCGCGTTACGGTCGAACGATCGAAACGCCGCGGCCCGCGAGGTGCGCAGAGCCGACGATGCCGGCGTCGTCCCCAAGCTCGGCCTCGACGATCGTCAGCGCCTCGAGCGACGGCGCGTTGCCCGCGACCATCAGCGTTGTCGTGATCAGCGTGTAGAGCGTCGGGCAGCGCGATAGCACGCCGCCGCCGAGCACGAGGCGCTGCGGGTTGAGCACCGCGACCGCGTTGCCTAGCGTGACGGCGACGAGCGGCGCGATTTCGGTCCACAGCCCGAGCGCCCACTCGTCACCTTCGGCCGCCGCGAGATCGACGTGGCCGGCGTTGACGCTCTCGATGTTGCCGCCCGCGAGCGCGATCGCCGCGGACTTCGCGCCCGCGGAGAGCTCCTTCGTGATGCGGCGCTGCAGGTTACTGCCACCGGCATACGCCTCGACGCAGCCGCGCGAGCCGCACGCGCACGGCGCCGCGTTTTCATCCCAGCGCACCTTCGCGTGACCGATTTCGCCGGAGCAGTTGCTCGTGCCCTCGACGAGATGGCCGTTCGAGATCAGGCCGCCACCGATGCCGGTGCCGATGTACACACCGAGGACGTCGCGCGAGCCGCGCGCAGAACCGGCGACGCTCTCGCCGTAGACGATCGCGTTGACATCGTTGTAGATGCCGATCTTGTAGCTCGGCAGGCGACGCGCGAGCATCTTGCCGAACGGCACGTCGCGCCAGCGCAGGTGCGGCGAGTTCGCGACCGTGCCCTCGAAGTCGCGCAGCATCGCGGCGATGCCGATGCCGGCCGACGTTGGCTTGCCGCCGCTCGTCCGCTCGATCACCTTCGCGCAGCGCTCGACGATCGATTCGGGATCGCGCGGCTCGCCGACTTCTTCTTTGCAATGCGCGGAGAGCGTGGAGTCCTCGCCGACAATCGCGGCGCGCAAGTTGGATCCACCGAGGTCGATTCCGATCATCATAAGGATGCCTTTGCGGCTTCGAGGTGTTTTTCGATCGCGCCGCGAATCTGCGCGAGGCCTTCGTCGCTCGTCGCTTCGCAGCGCATGACGAGCGCCGGTTGCGTGTTCGACGCGCGCACGAGCCCCCAGCCGTCGGCGAATTTCGCGCGCACGCCATCGACATCGACGACGCTCGTGACGGCCGGATCCTTGCGCAGCCGCGCCGTGACGGCGGCGACGACGGCCGCCTTCTTATCGTCGGGGCAGTCGATGCGAATCTCGGGCGTGTTGATCGCGACCGGCAGATCGCCGGCGCGGTCAGCAAGCGTGCGTTCGCCGCGCGACAAGAGCTCGAGCAGGCGCGCGCCCGCGTAGATCGCATCATCGAAGCCGAGCCAGCGATGCGCGAAGAAGATGTGGCCGCTCATCTCGCCCGCGAGCTGCGCGCCGGTCTCTTTCATGCGCGCCTTGATCAGCGAGTGGCCGACCTTCCACATCTCGACCTTGCCGCCGGCGGCTTCGAGCTCGTCGTACATCGCCTGCGAGCACTTCACCTCGCCGACGAACGTCGCATCGGGGACTTCGGCGAGCAGCGCTTTGCCGAAGAGGATCATCAATTGATCGCCCCACAGGATCCGGCCAGTGCTATCGACGGCGCCGAGTCGATCAGCATCGCCGTCGAGCGCGATGCCGACCTCCGCGTCGTGCTCTTTGACGGCCGCGATCAGGTCGGCGACGTTCTCGGGCTGCGTCGGATCGGGATGGTGATGCGGAAAGCGGCCATCGAGCTCGCAGTAGAGCGGGATGACGTCGAAGCCGAGGCGGCGGTACAGCGAAACGGCGGTCGGCCCGCCGGCGCCGTTGCCGGCATCGACGACGACCTTGAACCGGCGCGTGCCGAGCTGGAGCTGCCCCGCGGCGTGATCGAGGTACGCGCCCGTGACGTCGCGCGAGTGCATCGCGTGTTTCGCGGGCTCTGCAGGATGAGCGAGCAGCTTCTTCACGGCGTCGCGCAGCTCGGCGATCGCCTTGCCGTGCAGCGCCTCGGTGCCGAGCATCAGCTTGAAGCCATTATCCTCGGCCGGGTTGTGGCTGCCGGTGATCATGACGGAGCCGGCCGGCGAGAGGTGGTGCGCCGCGAAGTAGAGCACCGGCGTCGGCACGACGCCGATGTCGATCACGTCGGCGTGCACGCGCAGGCCATCGGTCAGCGCGGCGAACAGGCGCGGCGAGTGGATGCGCGGATCGCGGCCGACGACGACCTGCTTGTCGGCGACCTTTGCCGCAAACGCAGCACCGAGCGCGTGCACGGTCTTGTCGTCGAGATCGCGATCCGCGACGCCGCGGATATCGTACTCACGGAAGCTGCGCGGATTCACGGCTCACAGATACCGCGCGAACCCTCGTGCGGAAAGGGCATCGATGACCTTGCGTACATCCTGAGCCTGGTCTTTCCGGATGACCAGGATCGCGTCGCCGCTCTTGACGACGACGAAATCGGAGAGCCCGACGGTCGCGATCAGCGTGCCGTCGTCGGAAACGACGACGTTGCCGCTGCCATCGAGGATCAGCGCTTCGCCGATGACCGTGTTGCCGTCGCGATCGCTGCCACGCACGGCGGGCAGCGCGGCCCACGAGCCAACATCGTCCCAGCCGACGTTCGCCGGCACCGTGACGACGCGATCGACCTTCTCCATGACGCCGTGATCGAACGACACCGACGGCGCCGTCGGGTACTGCGAGAGGTCGCGGACCGCGCGCGCGGTCGCGGGCAGGTGACGGTCGAGCTCGTCGAGCACACGCCGCGCGCTCGCGCAGAAGATGCCTGCGTTCCACAGATACCGGCCACTCGCGACGTAGCGCTCGGCGGTCGCGTGGTCCGGCTTTTCGACGAACCGCGTGACCGGCGTGACCTGACCGTGGACCGCCGCGCCGGCGATCTCGAGATAGCCAAAGCCGGTCTCGGCGCGCGTCGGCGTGATGCCGATCGTCGCGATCGCGTCGTCGTGCTGGACGGCGTCGAGCGCGGCGTGGAGCACGTTTGCAAATGCGTCTTTGTCGGCAATGTGTTGATCGGCCGGCAGCACGAGCAAGAGCGCATCGGGATCGCGCGCCGCGAGCACCGCCGCCGCAAGACCGATCGCTGCTGCGGTATTGCGACCGACCGGCTCGCCGATGACCTCGACGCCAGGCACGAGCGCGCGCGTGGCATCGGCGTGCGCTTCGTTCGTGATGATGATCGCGCCCTGCGTGACGGCTTGGCCGAGCCGCGTTGCTGCCGCGACCATCGTCTCGCCATCAGCTGACAGCGAGAGCAACTGCTTGGGCCGCGCGCGCCGGCTTGCGGGCCACAGACGCGTGCCGCTTCCGCCGGCGAGGATCACTGCATATCGGGCCACGCACGCATCCTATTCGCGCAGGAGCTCGCGGGCGAGGTCGGGGGCGCGTAAACACTCGTTCGCGATGAGCACGTAGCGCAGCCGGCGCTTGCGATCGTAGATGTTGACGTGCGGCAGCGTGCTGATCTTGTACGCGCGCGCGACCGGCGTGAAGCCATCGCCGACATCGACCTTGCGCACGATGATCCTCGGCTCGTTCGCGATCTGGACCGCGATCATGCCCGTCACGATCACGCACGCCGCGCACGACTCGCTCCAGAAGTCGACGACGGTGACGTGATCGTCGACGAGCGCGGCCTCGACGCTCACCGCTTCGCCGGGGCGGTTGAGCTGCGCGGACTTTGCGGGTGGCTCGGGCGGCGCGCTCGCGCACGCGGCGGCGACGACGACGAGCAGCCAGCGCGTCACGTCGCTCCGGCGAGCTGCCGTGCGAGACGCACCACTTCGCTGCGCGCGAGGCCCGCGTGATAGACTTGGTCGATCTGCACGCGGTCCCCTGACACCATCTCGCTCGCGCCGAGGCGGATCACGCCGTCGGTGTCGAGCGTGACCTCGACAAGCACGAGCACGTCACCGGCCGGCGCCTGCGGCAGATCGACGACGGCGTAGCGGCCGAGGTGGCGATTGACGGAGGGATCCGGCGATTCGCCCTCCCAGAGATCGAACTCGACGCGCGCCTGATCGTCGTGGCGCGTCGGCAACAGCTTGTGCTCGCGCGTCGGGATCACTGCGTTCTGCGCGATCACGAGCTCGCAGTCCTGCTCCTGCCGCGAGATCATGAGGCCGCGCGCGGCGACGTCGATCAAGAGCACGCCTTCGATCGCGCCATCGAGGCGCGCGACTGCGAGCGCGGCACCGATCGCGACGACCTCTTCGGGATTCGCGATCACGCTCGGTTCGCGCCCGGTGACGCGCGCGAGCTCCTTGCGCACCGCCGGCATGCGCGTCATGCCGCCGACGAGGAGCACCTCTTCGATGTCTTCGCGCTTGCGACCGCAGCGCCGCATCGCTTCTTTCACGGGCGGTTCGAGGCGGCGCACGAGCGGCGATGCCCACAGCTCGAGCTCGTCGCGACGCAGCGTGCGCGCATACACGAGCGGCTTGCCCGACGGCAGCTCGCCGAGATCGGGAACGTCGATCTTCGCGCTCGCGTGCTCGGAGAGCTCGTGCTTCGCGCGCTGCGCCGCGATGCGCAGCTTGTCGAGCGCCGCCGGATCCGTAGCGACATCGATGCCGCGCGAGTTGCGCACGTCGCGCGCGAGGTTGTCGACGATCACGCGATCGATGTCATCGCCGCCGAGGAACGGATCGCCGGTGGTCGCGAGCACCTCGAAGACGCCGGCCTCGACGTCGACCGCGGCGACATCGAACGTACCGCCGCCGAGATCGCAGACGAGATAGCGCCGATCGGCGCCGCGATGCGCGCCGTGGCCAAGCGCTGCGGCAGTCGGCTCGCTGAGCAGGCGCATGATCTGCAGGCCCGCGATCTGCGCGGCGTCCTTCGTCGCCTGGCGCTGCGCGGCGTCGTACCAGGCAGGCACCGTGATCACGGCGCGCGTCACGGTCTCTTTGAGAAAGCGCTCCGCGGTGTGTTTGAGCTCGCGCAGGATCAGCGCGGAGACCTCTTCGGGCGAGACCGCGCGCGAGTTGCCGAGCTGGATCCACGTGTCGCCGTTCGGCGCCTCGGTGAGCATGTACGGCAACACGCGCGCGAGCTTGCGGACCTCGGGATGATCGAAGCGGCGCCCGAGCAAGCGCTTCGCGCCGAACACCGTCATCTCGGGGCTTTGCTCGAGGCCTTCACGTGCGCGCTCGCCGACGACGGGGCCATGCGGCGAGAACCACACGAGCGACGGCAGCATCGTGCTGCCCTCTTTTGTCGTCAGGATGCGCGGCGCGCCATCGCGATCGATGAGCGCGACAACCGAATTCGTCGTGCCGAGATCGATTCCGACGGCGCGGCCCGGCTTCACCGAAACAGCCTCCGCATCGCATCGGGATCGCGCGCGCCGTAGCGGCGGATGTGCTCGAGCATCTTCGCGGCCTCGACGCACTGATCGTGATGCGCGAGCGCGGTCTCGAGCTGCGCTGTGGCGAGCATGACTTCGCCCTGCTGCATCGCTGCGAGCGCCGTCGCGACGTAATACAGCGAGCGCAGCGGCTTGCTGCGCGGATAGACGACGAGCGCCGCCGCGAGCACTTCGCGCGCGGTATTCGGATCGCCGTGCGCGAGCATCGCGCGCGCGCGCGACTCGAATGCATCGCTGCCCTGCCCCGCCATCGCCGACGCGGGAATCGGTTTGATCGGTGGCGGTGGTGGTGTCGCCGGGCGCTCGAACTTGTTCGGGCCGCGCTTCGGCGCGGGCTGGCCTTCGCCACTTTGCATGTCCTCGAACGCGACGAGCCACCCCGGCGGCGGCGCGACGCTCGAGCCGGCAAGCGCGGCGCGACCTTCGGCGGCGAGCGCACCGCGCATCCGATCGTACGCGCGATTCGCGAGGATCGTCAGCTCCTCGGCGAGGTGCGTGATCGCCGGCGCGTGGCGGCGCGCGACGAGATCGGGGTGATGTTTGCGGATCAGATCCTTCCACGACATCCGCACGACCTCGGGCCCTGCATCGCGCGGCACGCCGAGCACATCGTGGACGGTGGCCTGACGCATCCGGCGCAGCTCGGCGGTGAGGTGCTGGAACAGCTCGCGCTCGTCGTTTGGCAGGTCGGTCTGCGCCGCCATCTGCGTCGAGCGACGCTCCGGCGCGGGCGGCGCGACCTTGACGCCGGTATCCGGATCGTCGTCGCGCGCGGCGCGGATGCGCTGTTTGATGTCGTCGTTGAATCCAGTGAGCTCGATCTCGATCCACGTGCGATTCGGATCTGGTTTGCCATCGACCTCGACGGGCGCGATGCGCTGCACGACACCCTCGATCGGGATTACGAGCGCGCTCGGCAGCTCGAGGCCGATCGTCAGCGTCGAGCCGACGCGCGTCGAGAACGGCACCTTCATCGAGAGCAGCTTGCCCTTGCGCAGCTTGCGCGTCGTGAATACTTCGACCTGATCCCAGGTCGCGCATCGCACTTGCAGCGTGCGCGCAGCCATTACTTCGCCTTCTTCACTTTGGCGTCGGGATCGGGCTCGAGCTCGACCGTGCGCGACAGCACCGGCTTCTTCTTCGCGACGTCGATCGGCACGTTCGGATCGCCGCCATCGCGCCAGTCCTCGGCCTTGAACACGACGTGTTGTGTCTTGAAGCCGGGCTTGACGACCGCGACCTCGTACTCGCGACCGGCGACGAGCTCGTTGAAGCGCGCGCGATTGGCGCCGATGAATAGCCACGCCTCGGCATCGCCGGGCGTCGACTCGATGCGCACGGGTCCGGCACCGATGACGCCCGTCGAGCCGAGCACCTGCGTCTTGGGCTGCAGCGGCAGCACCGGCGGTTCCTTCGACTTGGTTGGCTTCAGCGTCACAGCGAGCTTCGCTTTGAGCGATTTGTTCGCGCCGCTCCACGTCGTGCCGTTGACTTGCGCCTCCGTCGGCTCGAAGCCGGTGTGAAGGAGCACGAGATCGTGCGCCTGGCTCGCGGGCAAGTGCACGGGCGTGTCGAGCGGCGTGCGGCCGAGCCGCAACCAGATGCCTGCGCCGGCGGCCGTGACCTCGATCGCGCCGGAGTCCGCTTGGGCGGAGCGCAGCTTCGCTTCGAGTGCGTCGCGCTCTTTTTGTTCCTTCTCGCGCTGCGCCTTCGCGGCGGCTTCCTTCACCTGATCCGCCTGATACTTGTCGTAGAGGAAGTAGCCCGCGGCGCCGATCACGCCGAGCAGCAAGACGCCGGTGATGATGCCGCGCAGCGGGCTCTTGAGCTTTGGCGGCGACACGTCGTCGATGACGATCGGATCGACGATCGGTCGCACGGCGCGCGGCGCGGGTTTCTGGGGCGCATCCTTATCGAGATCGCCGATCG
>Ga0070698_100001377_pt1 | contig 26968 bp, 28 predicted proteins | sample KBSK1502metaG_FD_65477 | JGI IMG/M metagenome (GOLD analysis project Ga0070698, IMG submission 65477) | Corn, switchgrass and miscanthus rhizosphere microbial communities from Kellogg Biological Station, Michigan, USA - KBS K1-50-2 metaG | ecosystem: Host-associated > Plants > Roots >... | reverse complement strand
CGCCGCGGGCCCACCCCGGACGGGCGCCACGGACGCTGCCAGGGTCCCCGGCTCGTCCCGTTCTGCAGAAAGAAGGGGGGTACGCGCGACCAGGCCGGTGGACGAGAGCAGCACCTGGCACGGGTCGTCGGCGACCTCAAGCGGGACGGCCGCGGTCCGGGGCGCGCCGGTGCCCTCGAGCAGCACCGTGCGGCGCGGGTCGGCGAACCGCTCGGCGACGCTGGCGAGCTCGGCGGAGACCACCCCGCGCAGCCGCGACTCCGAGTCCAGGATCGCGGTCAGCTCGCCGATCTCGGCCTGCAGCGTCTCCCGCTCACGCTCGAGCTCCAGCCGGTCGTAGCGGGTGAGCCTGCGCAGCGGCGTGTCCAGGATGTACTGCGCCTGGATGGCGGACAGGTCGAACACCGTCATCAGCCGGTCCTTGGCCGATGACGCGTCGTCGCTGGCGCGGATGACCTGAATCACCTCATCGATGTTGAGCAGCGCGATCATCAGGCCGTCGACCAGGTGCAGCCGGTCCGCGCGCTTGCGCCGGCGGAACTCGCTGCGCCTGCGGACCACCTCGATGCGGTGATCGACGTAGATCTGGAGCAGCTCCCGCAGGCCAAGCAGGCGTGGCTGGCCGTCAACGAGTGCGACGTTGTTGATGCCGAACGTCTCCTCCAGCGGCGTGAGCCGGTACAGCTCGTCGAGCACGGCCTCGGGGTGGAAACCGGCCCGGACCTCGATCACCAGGTGCAGGCCGCGCTTGCGGTCGGTGAGGTCCTTCACGTCGGCGATCCCGGCGAGCTTCTTCGCCCCCACCAGGTCCTTGATCCGGGTGATGACCTTCTCCGGGCCGATGTTGTACGGCAGTTCGGTGACCACGATCCCGGTGCGGCGCGGGGTGACCTTCTCGACCCTGGCGGCGGCGCGGGTGCGGAAGATGCCCCGGCCGCTCTCGTAGGCTTCCCTGACGCCGTCCAGACCGACGATCTTGCCGCCGGTGGGCAGGTCCGGGCCCGGCACGAACCGCATCAGCTCATCCAGGCCGGCCTCGGGGTTGTCGATGAGGTGCCGCGCCGCGGCGATCACCTCGCCCAGGTTGTGCGGGGCCATGTTGGTGGCCATGCCGACGGCGATCCCGGACGCGCCGTTGACCAGCAGGTTGGGCAGCCCGGCCGGCAGGACCTCGGGCTGAACCTCGGTCCCGTCGTAGTTCGGCTGGAAATCGACGGTCTCCTCGTCGATCGAGGCCACCATCTCCATCGCGGCTGCGGTCAGCCGGGCCTCGGTGTAACGGTAGGCGGCGGGTGCGTCGTCGCCGCCGAGCGAGCCGAAGTTCCCGTGCCCGTCCACCAGCGGGAGCCGCATCACCCACGGCTGCGCCATCCGCACCAGCGCGTCGTAGATCGCGGCGTCGCCGTGCGGGTGCAGCCGCCCCATCACGTCGCCGACCACGCGAGCGCACTTGACGTGGCCGCGGTCGGGGCGCAGGCCCATCTCGTTCATCTGGTAGAGGATCCGGCGCTGCACCGGCTTGAGGCCGTCCCGGGCGTCCGGGATTGCGCGCTGGTAGATGACGGAGTAGGCGTACTCGAGGTAGCTGCCCCGCATCTCCTCGGCGACGTCTATGTCAACGATGTTCTCTTCGAACACCTCGGGGGGCTGCCCGCCGGTGCGGTGACCGCGGGCGGGCGTGGTCGCGGAACGTCTGGCCATGTCCGCCATTGTGCCGCCTGCGGCGCCTTAGATACCTAACGGACGGGCCGTGGCGAACTGGTAATCGGAACAACCCCGGTACCACCCGACACCGAACGACGGGCCGTGGCGGTCTGGTAACGAGGCCAACCCCGGTACCACTCCGACTTTTCCAAAGGAAAAGTCGGACTCCGTACGGGGCTGGCCTAACGGCGAACGCTGGCCACGGTCCGGAACTGGTCAAGTCGACGACATACCTCCGTCGACGAAAACCAGTTGCCCGGTGATATAGCCGCTCGCCGGACTGGCCAGGAAGACCGCTACTCCCTCGAAGTCCTCCGGTTCGCCGTTGCGGCCGATCATGGTGCGGGCCGCCAGGGCGGCGGAGCGGGCCGGGTCGGCGGCGACCTCCGCGGTGAGCGGGGTGGCCACGAAGCCCGGGACGATCGCGTTGCAGCACACCCCCCGCGGGGCCCAGGCTTCGGACTGGGACCTGGTCAGCGCCGCGAGACCGGCTTTGGCCGCGCCGTAACCGCCGCTGTTGCCGAAGGCCCGGACCGCCTGCTGCGAGGCGACGTTGAGGATCCGCCCCCAGCCGCGGGCGGCCATCGATGGCCCGAAACGCTGGCCGAGCAGGAACGGCGCGGTGAGGTTGACGGCCATGAGCCGGTCCCAGTCGGTCGCCGTCAGCTCAGCCAGCGGGGGCCGGATGTTCAGGCCGGCCGAGTTCACCAGGATGTCGGGCTCGCCGTACGGTTCGGTCGCCGCCTCCGCGCCGCGTTCGGCCGCGGCCCGGTCGGCGAGGTCCGCGCAGACCCAGGCCGCCCGGCAGCCCGCGTCTTGGAGTTCGCGTGCCGTGCCGGCCAGCGGCTCCTCGCGACGGGCCAGGAGCACCACGCTGGCGCCCGCCCGGGCGAGGGCGCCCGCGATCGCCCGGCCGATGCCCGAGCTGCCGCCCGTGACCAGCGCGACCCGGCCCGCCAGCGAGAACAGGGAAAGCAGGAAACCCGGGCCTTGACCGGGTGCGGGCGGGGAGGGAGTCAGCGCGGTCAGCGGGCAGCCGGGGCGAGGTCAGAGGGCGGGGCGCGCGCCGACGAGCGACCGGGCGCGCGCGGCGGTGTGGCAGCCGCTCACGAGCGCCTCCAGCGGCGGCTTCTTGTCCAGCCACGACACGAGGAACCCGGCGCAGAACGCGTCCCCGCTGCCCGTCCCGTCCAGGGTCTGGTCCATGGGCTGGGCAGGCGCGCGAATGGGGTCGGGACGGCCGTTCGCGAACAGGGCGCCGTCGGCGCCGAGCTTCACCACCACCTGCGGGTACCACGCCGTCAGGACGCGCGCGGCCTGCGCGGGATCCTCGCGCCCCGTGAGCACGGCCGCCTGCGCCGCGTTGACGAACAGCAGCGTGGCGCCGTTGGTCAGCTCCAGGTAAGGCTCCGCTCCGGCCCGCTCCAGCGGGGCCACCGAGGCGCCGTCCACGGAGATGGTCATGTCCGCCCGCCTCGCGTGGTCGATCGCCGCGACGGCGGCCGGACGCGAGCCCTCGTTCAGCAGGGTATAGCCGGACACGTGCAGGTGGCAGCCCGGGATGAACATGTCCTTGGGCAGGTCATCGGGGGAGAGGGCGGCGTTTGCTCCCGGGTCAGAGAGCATCGTGCTGTCGCCCTTATGGGTGATCATCACGACGCAGTTGCCGGTGGGCCGCTCCGGGTCCATTACCAGCCTGGCGTCGACCCCGTAGCCCATCAGCTCCATGTCACGGTTGCGGCCGGCGATGTCGGCGCCGCGCCGTCCGACGAACGCGACCTCGGCCCCGTCCACCGCCATCCAGGCGGCGATGTTCGCGCCAGACCCGCCGCCGTGCGTGGTCACCGCGGCCGGGGTGTCGCTGCCTTTCGCGAGGGGGAGGGCCGCGCGGGCGACCGTGTCAGTCATCAGGTCACCAACGACGACGATGCGCGTCATGCCGTCACCACCTCGATCGCGAAACTGGTCGGCGACGAGCCGCTGCGGCGCCATGCGCAGGGCCAGCGGTCAAAACCTAACAGCTAGGCGCCCTCCGGTCGTGGCGTTCGCCAGCAATCCCCGATCTGCGGATATTCCGGTCAAGCGGCCCGGACGGCGCCGCGCCACGGCGGGCACCGCGCAGGCCGGCCGACGGGCTCGGCGAGGGGCGGTGGGCGGGTTCCGCGAGGACAGGCGGGCGGGTCAGCTAAGGTCGCTAAGGGAGGTTGGCGGAGATGGTCTGGACCTGGCGGTTCGAGAAGGTTAACGGGACGCCGGCCAGCTCAGGCGACGTGCCGAGGGAGGCCTTCGGCAGCCAGGGTGACGCGGAGAGCTGGCTCGGCGAAAACTGGCGCATGCTCCTGGAGGCGGGCGTTGACCAGGTAACGCTGCTGGAGGAAACCCGGGTCGAATACGGCCCGATGAGCCTGCACCCAGCTGATTAGGGCCGGTGCGCCGGGCTCCCGGTCTGCGCCGGATCCCGCTCGATCTCCGGGCCCAGGATGTCGTCGATCCTGCGCATGACGTCCTCGCCGAGCCGCACGCCCGAGGCCCGCACGTTCTCCCTGACCTGCTCGGGCCGGGTGGCGCCGACGATCGCCGCGGACACGTTGGGGTTCTGCAGGACCCAGGCGACGGCGAGCTGGGGCATGCTCAATCCCGCCTCCTTGGCCACAGGAAGCAGTTCGGCGACCCGGGCCAGGATGGCGTCGGTGAGGTAGCCCCTGATGAACCCGGAGCCGCTCGGGTCGGTCGCTCGTGAGCCCGCCGGAGCGCCCTGGCCGGGCAGGTACTTGCCGGTGAGCGCGCCCTGCGCGATCGGCGACCAGACGATCTGGCCGATCCCCTCTTTGGCGCACAGGGGGATCACCTCGGCCTCGATCACCCGCCAGAGCATGTTGTACTGCGGCTGGTTGGAGACGATCCGGTCCAGCCCCATCTGGCCGGCGATCGCCAGCGCGGCGGAGATCTCCTCCGCGCGCCACTCCGAGACCCCGATGTAGAGCACCTTGCCCTGGCGGACCAAGTCGTCGAAGGCGCGCAGGGTTTCCTCGAGCGGGGTCTCGTGGTCGTAGCGGTGCGCCTGGTACAGGTCGACGTAGTCGGTCTGCAGCCGGCGCAGCGAGCCGTGCACAGACTCGATGATGTGCTTGCGCGACAGGCCACGGTCGTTCGGGCCGGGGCCTGTCGGCCAGTAGACCTTCGTGAAAATCTCGACGGACTCGCGCCGCAGCCCGTGGAGGGCCCGCCCGAGGACCTCCTCGGCGCGCGTGCCCGCGTACACGTCGGCGGTGTCGAAGGTGGTTATTCCCTCGTCGAGCGCGGCTTCGACGCAGGCCTTTGCGGCGTCCTCCTCGACCTGCGACCCGTGGGTGATCCAGTTCCCGTAGGCGATCTCACTGACCATGAGGCCACTGCGGCCCAGATGACGATGCTCCATGCCTGCGACCATAACGGCAAATAACGCCGCGGCCGTGCGTCAGACCTTGTCGCCGATGTTGACCCTGGGCCTGGGCATCCGCAGCTTGCGAATCTGCAGGGCGCGCATGGCGGAGTAGAGAGCCACGCCGCGCGTGCTAACACCCGGCAGGCGCTCCGCCGCGAGGGCGCGCACCCTGCGGCCGATGAGCGTGCCCTCGGCGAGCATGATGAGGACGCCGACGATGATCAGCCCGTCAAGGATCGACTGCACCTTGCGGCCCGCGAACAACGGAAAGAAGCGGCCCACGACCAACGGGAGGATGAGGACGATCAGTCCGTACATGTAGAACTCGCTGAGCCTGCGCTTGGAATCGACATAGTCCCGCGCCAGCGCCTTGACCGGCCCGCGGTCCCTGGCCGGCAGCGCCCACTCCTCACCACGGCGGACCGCCTCCATCCGGCGGCCGCGGTCGGCGCGCTGGCGGTCACGCGTAGCGCGGCCGGCCTCCTTGCGGTCCTTCGGCGCGGTGTAGGGCTGGCGGCGGCGGCGTTCGGCATCGCTGCGCTTGGGGGTGGGCCTGCCCTTGCCCGCGGTGATGGCCGGCGAGGAGGCCACGCCGTCGTCGCCGGGGATCGCGGCGCCGGCGTCGCCGGCACCGTCGTAACTGGACGGATCCTCCGCGGCAGGGCGACTTCGTCGGAACACGCGCCCAGCTTACCGGGACTATTCACGCGGATTCTCAGCTTACGGGCGCGGCCTGGCGCCCGTCGCCGACGCCGGGAGCGTCCCTGCCGGTGATGATGACTGGCACGCGGATGACCGCGTAGGCTGGGTGAACCAGCCCGCAGGGAGGCCGCTGCCGAGCATTTGGGGCGCGGCTCACGGCGCCGTGGGGCTAGCGGCAGCGGTCATACATATGAAGGGAAAGGTCGCGCCCATGAGCGTGATGAAGAGGGTTTCGATGATCTTCAAGGCCAAGGCCAACAAGGCCCTGGACCGGATGGAGGATCCCCGCGAGACCCTGGATTACTCCTACCAGCGGCAGCTTGAAATGCTCACGCAGGTCCGCCGCGGCGTCGCCGACGTGGCCACCTCGCGCAAGCGGCTTGAACTGCAGATGAACACCCTGCGGAAGCAGCAGGGCAAGCTGGACGGGCAGGCGAGGCAGGCGCTCGGGGCTGGGCGAGAGGACCTGGCCAGGGAGGCGCTGGGCCGGAAGGCAACCCTGCAGAGCCAGATTTCCGATCTGGAGGGTCAGTACCACTCGCTGCAGGCGGATGAGGAGAAGCTGACCGTGGCGTCCCAGCGCCTGCAGGCGAGGGTCGAAGCCTTCCGCATGCAGAAGGAGACGATCAAGGCCACCTACACCGCCGCCGAGGCCCAGAGCAAGATTGGCGAGGCTGTTTCCGGCATCTCCGAGGAGATGGGCGACGTGGGCATGGCGGTGCAGCGCGCCCAGGACAAGACCGCGCAGATGCAGGCGCGGGCGGGCGCGATTGATGAGCTGATGGCCTCGGGCGCGCTGGAGGACGTCACCGGCCCGCCGCGCGACGACATCCAGGCCGAGCTCGACGCGCTGCGCACGGGGCCGGACATCGAGCGTGAGCTCCAGCGCCTCAAGGGCGAGATCGGTGGCGGCCAGGCGCGCGAGATCGAGAGCGGCGCGGCCGCGGACGGCGGCGCGGCGGCCAGCGATGGCGCGGGCCACGCAGCCGCCGCGGAGCAGCCGCAGGCCGGTGACGGGGCATGATCGTCCGGATACTGGGCGAGGGGCAGCTTCAGGTCGAGGACTCAGCCGCTGGTGAGCTCAACGCCCTCGACGCCGCGTTGGAGAAAGCCGTCAACGAGGGGGATGAGGGGACGTTCCAGCCCGCGCTGACCGCCCTGCTCGACCGGGTCCGCGCGCTGGGAACCCCGCTGGCGGCCGAGGCACTGAAGCCCTCCGACCTAATCCTCCCGCCCGCGGACGCCGACCTAGCCGAGGTCGCCGCGTTGCTGACCGAGGACGGCCACATCCCCGGTTAGCCCGGCCACCCCCCGTCAGGCGCGCCCGTGGCTCGGCGACCGCCGCGCTGGCTCGGAGCAAACCTTCAGCTGGGACTCAGGATCTGTGCCGATAATGCAGCTGTCCACGCCCGGCAAAGGGAATTTTCTGCCCCGCTTGTGCGTGATACTTAGTGCAAGACGTGCCTGACCGGTAACCCGGAATCAGGCGAGAATGGAGGCGCCGCGATGGTGCGAACCCGTTATGCGCCCGACAGGGGGCTGCAGGCGCGGATGGGTCTGACGATGTTCGTGCTGGGACTCGTCTTCGTGGCTTTTGTGACCGCGCTGGTATTCGTGCTGCTCGCGACCAAGGCGGTGTCGAGCGGCGGGATCATCTTCTTCGCTGTGCTCCTCGGCGCGGGGCTGACGTTCGGTTCCCTGTTCTGGTCGGACAAAGTCGCGCTCCGGACGTCCGGTGCGCGGGAAGTTACGCCGGCCGAGGCGCCGCAGTTGCATGGGATCGTCGACCGGCTGTGCGCCCTGGCGAACATGCCAAAGCCGCGGGTCGCAATAGCGCGGACCAGCATGCCGAACGCGTTCGCTACGGGCCGAAACAGCAAGAATGCGGTCCTCGTCGTGACCACGGGGCTGATGGACCGGCTGGATGACAAGGAACTCGAGGGCGTGCTCTCCCACGAGCTGTCGCACGTCGCCCACAAGGACGTCGTGGTGATGACGATCGCCTCGTTTGTCGGGATCCTCGCCGGCCTGCTGGTCAGGTTCGCGTTCTACGGCGAGCTGTTCGGCGGCGGCGGGCGCGGGCGCGGCGGCGGGAACAACAACAACGGCGGCGCGCTGCCCATCCTGCTGATCGTGATGGCCGTCGGCATCGTCACCTACGCCATCAGCTTCCTGCTGATCCGGCTGCTCTCCCGGTACCGCGAGCTGGCGGCCGACCGGGCTGGCGCGATGCTGACCGGCCAGCCCTCGGCGCTCGCCAGCGCGCTGACCAAGGTGAGCGGGGCGATGGCCAGGATTCCCACCAAGGACCTGCGCGACGCGCAGCCGCTCAACGCGTTCTACTTCGCCCCGGCGCTGCGGGCCGACACGACGAGCCTGGCCACGATCTTCTCCACGCACCCGTCGCTGGAGCGGCGGCTGCAGCAGCTGTCCGAGATCTCCGCACAGCTCGGCAAGCAGTAAGCCGGTGGGCTTCCTGGACACGCTGCTTGGGCGGACCAAGCCGGTCCAGCCGAACCTGGACGCGCTCTTTGAGCTGCCCACGGCGGCCGTCACCCTGCAGGCGGCGATGGGACTGGCCCCGACCGGCACTGGCTCGGTGTGCTTCCGCCCCGCGGAGGGCCGCGCCTTCGCCGACATCGAGTCCGACGTCCGCGCCCTGCTGGCCATGGGCGCGGACGCGGCGCCAGTGGACGTGACCAGCGACTCCTACGGGTGGACCTGGCTGGTGTCTCACCACACCTCCGAAGACGTGGAGGGGCTGGTCACCGACCTGCACGCGGTGAACACCTCCCTCGTGGAGGGTGGGTTCGGCCCGCAGCTGCTGTGCACGCTGGTGGGATTCGCCGACGACCGCGGCCGCAAGGTCGGCATCGTGTACCTGTACAAGCAGGGCACCTTCTACCCGTTCGCGCCGCTGCCCGGCGAGCGGCGCGACAATGCACTGGAGCTGGAGGTGCGCGGCCAGGTCGGAGCGGACCTGAAGGTCGAGCCAGACCTCAGCCGGTGGTTCCCGGTCTGGGGCGCTCCCGGCCTCTGACGTGGGCCGGACGCGGCCGGATTCCTCTGAGAGGATTCTCAGAGGAATCCTTCATCGCACCGCCATCTGGCACTGAGAGAGTTCCTCCCGTGAGCTTCGACTCGGCGCTTGCCCCCGCCGCCCGGCGCGGCAAGCGGCGCCAGGTGCCCGCGCGGCCCGACTCACCCCGGCCCCGCCCCGCGCTCGCCCGCGCGGGCCTGGTGCTCGCCGGGACCGGGCTCGGCGCGGTCACGGCGCTGGCGGTCACGGACGAGACGGCCAGCCAGCTCGCCGCGCCCGGCGGGGCGGCCACCTTCCTGGGCAGCCTCACCGGCCTGATCGGCACCTACCTGGCGCTCATGATGGTGCTGCTGGTGAGCCGGATCCCCGCGATCGAGCGGGTGCTCGGGCAGGACGGCCTGCTGCGCTGGCACCGCCGCCTGGCCCCGTGGCCGATCAGCCTGCTTGCCGCGCACGCGGTGTTCATCACCGTCGGCTACGCCCAGGCCGCCAGGTCCGGCACCTGGCATGAGGTGGGGGTCCTGCTGACCAGGTACCCGGACGTGCTGACCGCCACCATCGGGCTCGGCATCATGTGCTTCATCGGCGTCATCTCGCTGCGGGCGATCCGGAGCAGGCTCCGCCGTGAGACCTGGTGGCTGGTGCACCTGTACATGTACCTCGCCCTCGCCATCTCGTTCGCGCACGTGCTCGCGCTCGGGCCCTCGTTCGTCGGCCACCCGCTCACCCGGATCGTGTGGTCGGTGGCCTGGGCAGCCACCGCGGGCCTGGTGCTCTGCTACCGCTTCGGCCTGCCGGTGGTCCGCAGCCTCCGGTACCAGCTGGTGGTGGCCGAGGTGCGCCGGGAAGGCCCGGAGGTGACCTCGGTCATCTGCTCGGGGCGTCACCTGGACAAGCTGGCTGTCGCCGGCGGCCAGTTCTTCTGCTGGCGCTTCCTGACCCCGCGCCTGTGGTGGCAGGCCCACCCGTACTCGCTGTCGGCCCTGCCGCAGCCGCCCTACCTGCGGCTTACCGTCAAGGCCGTGGGCGATCACTCGGCTTCGCTGGCCACGCTGCGGCCCGGCACCAAGGTGGTCATCGAGGGCCCCTACGGGGCGTTCACCAAGCACGCCCAGCAGGGCCGGCGGGCCCTGCTGATGGCCGCGGGCATCGGCGTGACCGCGCTGCGGTCGCTCCTGGAAGACCTGCCGCGCAACTCCGCGCCGGTCGTGCTGCTGCGGGCCAGCCGGCCAGAGGACCTGGTGCTGGCGAAGGAGGTCGCCGAGCTGGTCCGCTACCGGCACGGACGCCTGCACGAGCTTGTCGGCAGCCGCGAGGAGGCCCCGCTCGATGAGCGGTCGCTGCCGCAGCTCGTCCCCGACCTGCGGCAGCGCGACCTCTACGTGTGCGGGCCCGAGGGGTTCGTGGCCGGCATGGTCGACCTCGCCAAGCGCCTCGGGGTGCCCGACGAGGCCATCCACCACGAGGCGTACCTCCTATGACCGCGCGGGAGATCGAGCGGTGAAGCGCGCAGCGTGGTACCTCATCGCGGGGACCGTGGCCGGGTTCGCGGGCGTGCTCGGCCTGCACGGCCGGGCCGCCCCGCCGGTGCTCGTGGCCGGGCCGAAATCCACCGGCGGCGGCGCGTCGCCAGCGGCCACGCCGGGCGCCGGGGGCGGTGCCCGGGCCAGCGGACCCGTCCAGCCCACCGGTCCCGCGCGGCAGGTCAACGGGGTGGTGGAGCAGTACGGGTACGGGGAGCTGTCGGTCACGGTCACCGTGCGGGGGAGCCAGATCACCAATGTCTCGGTGCCGCTCCTGCGGACCGCCGAGCCCTACTCGCAGCAGCTCGCCGTGCAGGTTCTGCCCATGCTCAAGTCCGAGGTGCTGCGGGCCGGTAGCGCCCGGATCTACGCCGTCACCGGCGCGACCTACACCAGCCAGGCGTACGCCGACTCGATCCAGTCGGCACTGGACAAGCTGCACATCAAGTGACCGGCCCGGCCAGCCTGCCCGCGCAGCCGCCCGGCCCGGCCGGCCCGCCCCCGGTGACCCACGCCGAGCCGGCCATGGGGACCGTCTTCTCCTTCGCCGTCGTGACCGGCGCCGCACCGGAGTCCGCCGTGCGGGCCGCGATCGCGGGCGCCTGCGACGTCCTGCACCGTTGCGACGCCCTGTTCAGCACCTGGGACGAGGCCAGCCCGGTGAGCCGGTTCCGGCGCGGCGAGGCCACGGTCAGCCAGATGCCTCCGGAGTTCCACGAGGTGCTGGAGGAATGCCGCGCCGCCCGGCGGGCGTCGGGTGGCTGGTTCGACCCCTGGGCGATGCCCGGCGGGTTCGACCCGACCGGCCTGGTCAAGGGCTGGGCGACGGAGCGGGCGCTGGCCCTGCTCCGGGATGCCGGGGTGCCCGGCGCGCTCATCAACGGGGGAGGCGACGTGGCGGCCTTCGGGTCGCCGGCCGGCGCGCAGCGGTGGCGGGTCGGCATCCGGCACCCGTGGCGGGCGGACGCGCTGGCGGGCATCGTCGAAACGGACGCCGCCGTGGCCACCTCCGGCTGCTACGAGCGTGGCGCGCACCTGATCGACCCCCGAACGGGCCAGCCCGCCAGCCGCGCCGCCTCGGCCACCGTCACGGGCCCCAGCCTGGCGCTGGCGGACGCGCTCGCCACCGGGGTCGCGGTGGGCGGGGACGAGGCGCTGCCCGCCGTGGCCGGGCTCGCCGGGTACGCCGCGTACCTGATCCGCCCCGACGGCACCGAGACCGACACCGGCATCGAGTTCGCCCGCTGACGCCGCAGTAAGGGGCCTCCTCGCGAGGTCGCTGAGGCGGAATGACGGCGCACCGCATATGGTTGAGGCGTACAAGAACCACCGAGCGCCGCCGCCCGGCGGCGCCAGTCCGACGCGGGAGCAGACCACAGATGACCGTTCAGCAAGAGGCGGCTACCCAGGGTGTCATCCTCACTTCCGCCGCCGCGACCAAGGTGGGCGCCCTGCTGGCGCAGGAAGGCCGCGATGACCTCAAGCTCCGCATCGCGGTGCAGCCGGGTGGCTGCTCGGGCCTGCGCTACCAGTTGTACTTCGACGAGCGTGAGATCGACGGCGACATCGACGCCGAGTTCAGCGGCGTGCACGTGGTCACGGACCGGATGAGTGCCCCGTACCTGATGGGCGCCACGATCGACTTCGTGGACACGATCGAGAAGCAGGGCTTCACGATCGACAACCCCAACGCGACGGGGTCCTGCGCCTGCGGCGACTCGTTCCACTAACGCTAGGCCACGTGACGTGCGGATAGCCGTCACCGGGTCGATCGCCACCGACCACTTGATGACCTTCCCCGGCCGGTTTGTCGACCAGTTCATCGCCGAGAAGCTGGACCGGGTGTCGCTGTCCTTCCTCGTCGATCACCTGGAGATCCGGCGCGGCGGGGTGGCCGCGAACATCGCTTTCGGCCTGGGTGTGCTCGGGCTGAAGCCGCTGCTCATCGGCGCGGTCGGCCCGGACTTCGGGCCATACCGCGACTGGCTCACCGCGCACGGTGTCGACTGCGGCGGGGTGCGGGAATCGGTCCGGCATCACACGGCGCGTTTCGTGTGCACCACCGACACGGACGGAAACCAGATCGCCTCGTTCTATCCCGGAGCGATGAGCGAGGATGCCGAGATCACGATCGCGCCGTTCGCCGGCCGGGGTGAGGGCCTCGACCTGGTGCTCATCGGCGCCAGCGATCCCGGGGCCATGCTGTCCCACACCGCTGAGTGCACTCGCCTCGGCATCCCCTTTGCCGCCGACCCGTCGCAGCAACTGCCGCGGCTGGAAGGACCGGACGTCCAGGCTCTCGTGAACGGGGCGGAGTACCTGTTCTGCAACGAGTACGAGGAGGCGCTCATCCAGCGCAAGACCGGGTGGGCGGCCTCTGAGGTGCTGGCGCGGGTCGGGGTGCGGGTGACCACGCTCGGGCCGGCCGGCGCGCGCATCGAGTGCGCCACGAAACCCCCCGTGCTTGTGGGTCCCGTGGCAGAGGACCGCAAAGCGGACCCGACCGGCACGGGGGATGCGTTCCGTGCTGGATTTCTCGCCGCCGTGGGCTGGGGCCTGTCGCTGGAGCGCGCGGCTCAGCTTGGCAATCTCGTGGCTGTGAGCGTGCTGGAGACCGTGGGGCCACAGGAGTACGAGCTCAAGCCGGCGGACGTTACGGCGCGGATAGCGCAGACCTACGGTGACGATGCGGCCATGGAAATCGCCAACCACTACGGCGGTTAGCGCGTCGCCCGACCGTGGCCAGCCTCCATGCGCCAGCTCAACCCCGTACTCAGTCCGACTTTCCCAAAGGGAAAGTCGGGGTGGCACCGGGGCTGCTCTGGCAACTAGCCCACCCCGGCTCCGGGCTAGTGTGATCCCATGTACGTCGGTCCGCCTGCGCTGACGGTTTCCCGCGCACTGACATCGTGGACCGTAGACGTTCCCGTGCTGCTCATAGTCTTGGTGCTCGCCGGCTTCTACCTGGCGGGGGTGCGGCGGGTGCGCCGGGGCGGGCAGCCGTGGCCGGGCGCGCGGGCCGTGGCGTTCCTGGCCGGCGGGACCGGTGCGCTCGTGATCGCCACCATGTCATTCGCCGGCGTCTACCAGCGCGTGCTGTTCTGGCCCCGCGCAGTGCAAACGGTCCTGCTGCTGCTGGTCGCACCCCTGTTCCTGGCCCTGGGGCGGCCGCTGTCCCTGCTGATCGCCGCGCTGCCCGCACCCGGGGCCCGGGTGGCGGCGGCGGTGCAAAGCCGGGCCGCGCGCGTTCTCACCTTCCCCGCGGTCACCGCGCTGGTGCTGATGATCGTGCCCTTCCTGCTGTACTTCACCCCGTGGTACGCGGCGGGACTGCGCAGCGACACCGTCCGGGAGCTGACCTACTTCGCGCTGATGGCGCCCGGCCTGGTCTTCTTCTGGACCCTGCTGCGGGTGGACCCGGTGCCCAAGGCCTACCCGTACCTGGTCTCGCTGTGGGTGACCGGGGCTGAGGTGGTGGGGGACGCCGTGCTCGGCCTGGCCGTGATCGCGGACCAGCACCTGCTCGCCGGGTCCTACTACCAGGCCCTGGCCCGGCCCTGGGGGCCCAGCCTGCGCGCCGACCAGGTGATCGGCGGGGGAGCGCTCTGGATCCTCGGCGACCTCGTCGGCCTGCCTTTCCTCGCCGCCCAGCTGATCCTGATGATCCGGGAGGACGAGCGGGAGGCCGCCCAGGTCGACGCCGAACTCGACGCCGGTGCGGAACTGGCCCCGGCCGCGCCGGCAAGCCGGCTGTGGTGGCAGAGCGATCCCCGCTTCACCGGCCGGTTCCGCGGGCCTCCGGCTTAGTAGGCCCGCCGGATCAGCAGCGCCCAGCCCCGCGGTAGGTCGGTCGCCGCGACGAACTCGTGCGACTTCATCCCGCACCACGCGGGGATGTCGGTCCGGGCAGCGGGGTCGTCGGCGAGCACCGCGACGATCGCGCCGATCGGCACCTCACGGATCCGCTCGGCGAGCATGATGATCGGGATCGGGCACTTACGGCCCAGCGCGTCGATCGTGAGCGCCGGGGCAACGGGCATCGCGGAGGTCATGCCGGCCGCCTTTCCCTCAGCCCGGTCCGGGGTGCCGGGGCCGGCCTGGTGCCATGCGGAAGCGATACCCCTCCGTCGCCGCGGGTAAGCACCCCACGAGAGTAGCGGCGTCAGAGCAGGCCCGCGACACTGACGGGGGTCCGCACCGGGCCGCGGCCCCCGCGCGATACTGTTTCCACGACAGCCTGTAGGACGAGCCATGACCAGCCCGTGCCGCCGCTGCCCGTGGCGCCGGGTGGGATCGCTGGGAAGGCAATCTGTGAGATCGATGAGGCGGCTGGCCCTCCGCGGAGCCCTGTTCGCCGGGCTGCTGGCCGGCACGGCGGGGTGCACGTCGAACGCCTTCACCCGGCTGGGCATGCCGGTGCCGGTCACCCAGCAGGGAAAGGTCACGCTGACCCTGTGGCAGGGATCCTGGGTGGCGGCGTGGGCGGTCGGCTTCATGGTCTGGGGCCTAATCATCTGGGCGGTCATCTTCCACAGGAAGCGGTCCGCGACGCAGCCCCCGCCCCACCAGGTGCGCTACAACCTGCCCATCGAGATGCTCTACACCGTGGTGCCGTTCATCATGGTCGGCGTCCTGTTCTACTTCACGGCGCGGGACGAGAACTACATCGACAGCCTGTCCGCCCGCCCCAACGTCACGGTCAACGTCACCGGCTTCCAGTGGAGCTGGCAGTTCCAGTACCAGGGCTACAAGGTGCCGGGCTCACCGACCGGCGACGTGACGATCACCGGCCAGCCGTGGAGCCCCCTCATCGGGAACAGCGGGCTGCCGACGCTGGTGATCCCCGACCACGAGGTCGTCCGGTTCAACCTCGTCTCGACCGACGTCATCCACTCGTTCTGGATCGTTCCGTTCGAGTTCAAGCGCGACGTGATCCCCGGCCACCCGAACCACTTCGAGGTCACCCCGACCAAGACCGGGTTCTATTACGGCCGCTGCACCGAGTTGTGCGGGCTCTATCACAGTCGCATGCTGTTCAGGGTGAGGATCGTCACCCCGGCACAGTTCAACACCTGGATCCACGCACAGCAGGCAGCACAGACCCGTGCGGCGGCGTCCGGAGGAGGTGCCCAGTGACCACGCTCGACCAGCCGGTGCAGGAAGCGGTCACCAGCCCACGCAGCGCCCGCAAGGGCTCGATCCTGGCCGACTGGCTGTCCACCACCGACCACAAGGTCATCGGCCACCTGTACCTGATCACGTCGTTCGGGTTCTTCCTCGTGGCTGGCCTGATGGCGATGATCATGCGGGTCCAGCTGTTCCAGCCGGACAACCACCTCATCTCGGACCAGCAGTACAACGAGCTGTTCACGATGCACGGCGCGATCATGCTGCTGCTGTTCGCCACGCCGCTGTTCGTCGGGCTCGCGAACGAGATCTTCCCGCTGCAGATCGGCGCGCCCGACGTGGCGTTTCCCCGGCTCAACCTGCTCAGCTACTACTTCTTCCTGTTCGGCGGGCTGATCCTGCTGGCCAGCTTCATCACGCCGGGCGGGGCGCCCGGGTTCGGCTGGTACGCCTACTCGCCGCTGACCAGTTCGGTCTACTCGCCGGGCGTCGGCGGGGACATGTGGATCATGGGCCTGACCCTGTCCGGGCTGGGCACGATCCTGAGCGGGGTCAACTTCGTCACCACGATCATCTGCATGCGGGCACCCGGCATGACCATGTTCCGGATGCCGATCTTCACCTGGAACATCCTGATCACGTCGATAATGGTGCTGCTGGCGTTCCCGGTGCTGGCGGCGGCGCTGCTGGTGCTGGAGATCGACCGCAAGCTGGGCGCCGTGGCGTTCAGCTCCAGCAACGGCGGCGCGATCATGTGGCAGCACCTGTTCTGGTTCTTCGGGCATCCCGAGGTCTACATCGTGGCGATCCCGTTCTTCGGCATCGCGACCGAGGTGATCCCGGTGTTCTCCCGCAAGCCGCTGTTCGGGTACAAGGGCATGGTCGCGGCGACGATCGCGATCGGCGGGCTGTCCATGACCGTGTGGGCCCACCACATGTTCACCACCGGCGCCGTGCTGCTGCCGTTCTTCTCCTTCATGACGTTCCTGATCGCGGTGCCCACCGGGATCAAGTTCTTCAACTGGTGCGGCACCATGTGGCGCGGCCAGATCTCGTTCGACCCGGCCATGCTGTTCATCATCGGGTTCCTCACGACGTTCCTGTTCGGCGGGCTCACCGGCGTCATCCTGGCGTCACCGCCGCTGGACTTCGCCGTCAGCGACTCCTACTTCGTGGTGGCCCACTTCCACTACGTGCTGTTCGGCACGGTCGTGTTCACGATGTTCGGCGGCTTCTACTTCTGGTGGCCCAAGTGGACCGGGAAGATGCTGGACAAGAAGCTGGGGTGGTGGCACTTCTGGACCCTGTTCATCGGGTTCCACATGACGTTCCTGGTCCAGCACTGGCTCGGCGTCATCGGCATGCCCCGCCGCGTCGCCAACTACCCTGACCTGCCGCACCTGGCCACGACGCTGAACCAGATCTCCACGGTCGGCTCGCTGCTGCTGGGCAGTTCCACACTGTTCTTCCTCTACAACGTCTACAAGACGTGGCGCCACGGCGAGAGGGTCACCCAGGATGACCCGTGGGGATTCGCGAATGGGCTGGAGTGGGCCACGTCCTGCCCGCCGCCGCGGCACAACTTCACCAGCATCCCCCGCATCCGGTCCGAGCGCCCCGCCTTCGACCTGCACTACCCGCACATCAAGTCGGGCCGGCCGCCCGAGCCCATCGGGGCGCCAGGGGAGAGGTCTTAGATGAAGGTCGAAGGGTACCTGTTCCTCGGCTGCGCGGCGTTCTTCGCCGGCACGGACATCGTCTACTGGTACTTCTCGAAGGACCCGACCGGCACCACGGCGCTGGCCCTGTCGGTGGGGCTGGCCTTCCTCAGCGGTTTCTACATCCTGTTCACCGGGCGGCGGCTGCCGCGCCGGCCGGAAGACGACGCGCAGGCCGAGATCAGTGAGGGCACCGGGGAACTGGGCTTCTTCAGCCCGCACAGCTGGTGGCCGCTGTTCATATCGCTGGCCGCCGCTACCGCCGCGATCGGGGTGGCGGTGGGATGGTGGCTGTTCCTGATCGGGATGCTGTTCGTGTTCCTGGCCGCGATCGGGTTCGTCTTCGAGTACTACCGGGGTGCCTACTCGCACTAGGCCCGGCTTTTGCCACGCTCCCGGCAATTCGGTATTACTGGAGCGCTTACTCGTCATTAGCCGACCGGCGCGCGCCATAAATCCGTGCGATTTACCCGCGGTCGTCGAGGCTCCTGCGAGGCCTGCCAGCTGGGCGTATCCTGATGCCCGCCAGGCGTGAGGAATTCACCAAGGGGGTCGTCGAAGGGTGCGGGGAACGGTCATTCTTGCCCAAATTATCCATGGCCGCCCAGAGCGGTCTTCGGGCCGGCGGGGGCAGGCATTCATATGGATGAGATCTGCCACGTCGGTGGCCATTCTCGCCCTGCTCCTGGCCGCATGCCAGCCCGCGCCCGCCCCGCGCGCGACGTCCGCCCGGCCGGCGGCCACGGTGACCATCACCACGGGGAACCTCACCTTCGCCTCCCAGCCCAGCATCCCGGCTGGCCGGGGAGTCGAGGTCAGGCGGGCGGCGGCGAGCGCGCTCGTGGACCGGCGGCCAGACCTGGGCATCGCCGTGACCGTGGCCGGCGGCACGCTGCGGAGCGTGGTGGCCGCCGGCGGGCGGCGCGGGACCGTGCCCGGCACCCTGGGCGCGGGCGCCACCAGCTGGCACACGGACTGGGCGCTGGCGCCCGGACGGGCCTACCACGTGACCGTCACCGCGGTGAACCCGCAGGGCAGGAAGACCGTGGCCGGCGGCACCTTCCGCACCCTGCGGCCGCGGCGGACGTTCACCGCGGCGACCAGCCTCGGCACGGGCCGCGTGTTCGGCGTCGGCATGCCGATCATGGTCACGTTCAGCCACCCGATCACCGACAAGGCCGAGGTCGAGCGGTCGCTTGAGGTCTGGTCGAGCAAGCCGGTCACCGGGGCCTGGTACTGGATGAGCAACAGCGAGGTGTGGTTCCGGACCAGGACCTACTGGCCCGCGCACACGCTGGTGAGGTTCGAGGCCCACCTCAAGGGTGTTCGTGGGGCACGGGGCGTCTACGGCGACGCCAACCTCACGCAGCACTTCCGCATCGGCAACTCGCTGATCGCCAGGGCCAGCGCCGCCAGCCACCACATGAAGGTGTGGTGGAACGGCCACCTCAAGGGCCGCTGGCCCATCAGCACCGGCCAGCCCGGCGACGACACGCCGAACGGGCACTACCTGTCGTTCTCCATGGGCAACCCGGTCCGCATGGACTCGGCCACCTACGGCGTGACGCGCGGTCAGCCCGGTTATTACAACGTCCTGGTGTACGACTCGGTGAAGTTCACCAACAGCGGCGACTACGTGCACAGCGCGCCCTGGTCGGTGGCGGAGCAGGGGGTCACCAACGTGAGCCACGGGTGCGTGAACGTGGGCCCCGCGAACGCCGCCTGGTACTACAACCACTCGGAGATCGGCGACCCGATCACGATCGTGGGCAGCCCGCTGAACGGCACCTGGGGCGATGGCTGGACCATCTGGTTCCTGTCCTGGCCGAAGCTGCTGTCGGGCTCCGCCACCGGCCGGGCCGTGCTGGCGGACTCCCGCGGCAGCCAGTTCGTGCCCGCGCAGCTGACGATGCCGGGCTCAAGGCGTGCGCCGGCAATGATGCCCTAGCACACCCCCGGCCGCCGTCGCGGGCAGGCTGACCACCGCGGCGTAGATCTGCGAGCTCCCGTGCTGGCCGATCGCGCTGCCCCAGCTGAGCACCAGGCGGGCGCCAAGGCCGCCGGGCAGCTGTGCCATGCCGAAGGTGTCCCCGGGCCAGATCCTGGCGTTGCCGAACTTGCTGGATACCCGGATGGCGGGGCCGAGCCAGCCGCTGCCGATGGAGTAGGGCCGCAGGTAGGTGGCGTAGCCCGCAGGGGAAGCGCTGGTCTGCCAGGCGACGTAGGCGGTGCCGGCCTGCCCGCCCAGGACCTGCACGATGTGCGCGGCATTGTCATGGTCCGGGGTGACGCGTACCGGTGCCGACCACGACGTTCCGTCGTCGGTGGAGAACGACAGCCACCCGGTGTCCCCGGCCGGGGCCTGCGTGTCCCAGGTCGCGTACAGGTTGCCGCCCCGGTCGCGGCCCAGATCACCGTCGATCCACCAGGTCGGCAGCGCGATAGACCCGGCGCTGGCCCCGACCTCGGTCGGGTGCGCGGGCCACACGGTGCCGGTGGCCGAGGAGGAGAAGAACTCGTGGCCCGGGTGCAGGGCATAGGACGGGGGGTTGCTCACCTGATGGCCCCAGGACAGCAGGTCAACCCGGCCGTTCGGTTCCACCAGGACGGGTGCGCTGTAGCCGCCGTTACGCGGGAAGTTCGGGCCGACCGGGGTGATGGGCCCCCAGGTCTTGCCGCCGTCGAGGGACCGCTGGATCACCGCGTTCACGTCCCCGGCCTTGTACGCACAGCTGCCGGTGGGGCTGCACAGCAGCTTGACCAGGGCCCTTGAGGGACCGTAGTCCCAGGTGAGGTACACCACGCCGGCCCGGCTCACCGCGATGAAGTCCCGGTCGCCCCAGTTGCCCTGCTTGGCGGGCCGGAGCGGGGAGACCTGGGGGAAGGTCACCCCGTGGTCGAACGAGGCGGCCACGACCGGGTACATGCGCTGCTGGGCCGCGTGCATGTAGGAGACGAAGATGGTCCCGCCCGGCCCCACGGCGATCGCCGGGTCCCAGCTCGCCCCCGCCGACCCCGGTACCGTCATCGACGGGCCGAAGTACAGGCCGCCGTCGGTGGACCGGGCGAACCCGATGCCATCGCAGCCGATCCACAGGTCATAGACGTAGCGCGGGGCGCCGGCGGCCGTCTCCACCTCGGCGCTCGGCCGCCCGGGACAGCGGCTCACCTGCGTGACCGGGCTCACGCCGCCCGAGGCCGGCGACGCGGCCGCCGTGAGCGCCGCGCCCGCGCCGGGGCCTGCCATCCTCGGCGGGCTGGTGAAGGTGAGCAGGACGGCGGCACCGCCCACGGCCCCCAGGATTCTCCCGAGGCTGTTCCGTCGCCGCGAGGTCACGGCACCGCCTCCGCCCGGCCGTCGGGGCCCGTTCGACGCTTAGTACCTGAAATCAGACATAACGTTATGGTCCAGGGCGGGCCTGCTCAAGAACGCCGGCGTCACATCCGCGTTCCGGTCGGGTCACGTGGCGGGCGGGTGACCGCGGGGCTCAGCCGCCCGCGCCCTGCCTGTCGTCGCCGCCGTCCGTGGGTCCCCCGCCGGGTGCTTGATGACCTGGGTCGCCCGACGCGATCGCCGCCGGCTCGGCGGCGTGGCCGTTCCCGTGGCCATCGCCATGACCGTGGCCGTTGCCCGTGGGCAGCGGGATGCTCTCGGTGAGAACCCGGTTGAGCGCCACCCGGAGCCTGCCTATGCCACTTCTGGCCGAGGGCGGCGGGGGTCCCTCGTCGCCGTCCGCTCGCTTGATGGCGGGGACCCGGGGCAACTCGTTCCTGGCCTCGAGCACCGCGCGCAGGTTGCCGGAGGCCGGCCTGGTCACCTCGATGTACTCACCGCTGGGCAGTTGCCGGATGATCCCGGTCTCGACGCCGTGCTCCAGGATGTGCACGTCCTTGCGCTGCAGGCCCAGGCAGATGCGCTTGGTGACGAAGTACGCCACGACCGGCCCGATGAAGATCGCGTACCGGGCGATCTCGGTGGTCACGTACAGCGAGATGTTGAGCCAGTTGGCGATGACGTCGTTGGCGCCTTCCAGCCACAGAATCCCGTAGAAGGTGACCCCGGCCATGCCGATGGCGGTCCGGGTCGGCGCGTTGCGCGGCCGGTCGTTGACATGGTGCTCCCGGCGGTCGCCGGTGATCCATTGCTCGACGAACGGCCAGACGGCCAGCCCGGTGATGAGGATGCCGAGCGGCACGAGGGCGGGCACGAACACGTTGAAGGCCCAGGTATGGCCGAGCATGTTCCACCGCCAGCTCGGCCACATCCGCAGGGCGCCCTCCAGGAAGCCCATGTAGAAGTCCGGCTGCGAGCCCGCCGAGATCCCGGAGGGGTTGTAAGGGCCGTAGATCCAGATCGGGTTGATCTGCGCGAAGGTGGACAGCAGCGCGCAGATCGCGAAGACGAACAGGAACCAGGCCCCCGTCTTCGCCATGAAGTACGGGTAGAAGGGCTGGCCGACCACGTTCGTGTCGGTGCGGCCCTTGCCCGGCATCTGCGTGTGCTTCTGATGCCACATCAGCAGCAGGTGCGCGGTGATCAGCGCCAGCAGCAGGCCCGGGATCAGCAGCACGTGGATGATGTACAGCCGCGGGATGATGAGGTGCCCGGGGAACTGGCCGCCGAACAGGAAGAAGCTCAGGTACGTGCCGACGATGGGGATCCCGAGCAGCACGCCCTCAAGGATGCGCAGCCCGGTGCCCGACAGCAGGTCATCAGGCAGCGAGTAGCCGAACAGGCCCTCGGTAAAGGCCAGGACCCACATCGTCACGCCGATGACCCAGTTGAGCTCGCGCGGCTTGCGGAAGGCGCCGGTGAAGAACACCCGGAGCAGGTGGACCATGATCGCGGCCACGAAGACGATCGCCGCCCAGTGGTGGATCTGGCGCATGAGCAGCCCGCCGCGCACGTCGAAGCTGATGTTCAGCGTGGAGGCGTACGCCTCGCTCATGTGCACGCCGTCCAGCGGGGTGTACGAGCCGTGGTACACGATATCGGTCATGCTGGGCTGGAAGAACAGCGTGAGGAACGTGCCGGTGAGCAGCAGGATGACGAACGAGTAGAGCGCGATCTCGCCGAGCAGGAACGACCAGTGGTCCGGGAATACCTTCCGGAACCAGGTCCGCATTATCTTGGCTCCCCGGAGCCGGTCGTCGAACCACGCGCCGGTGCCGTCGATAAGCTTTTCGGTCGCGCTCATCGCTACTCATTCCCCCCGCGGAAACCAGAGGCGCCGAGCTCCCAGAAACTGGGGCCGACCGGCACGCGGTAGTCGCTCGTCGCGATCAGGAAGCCCTCCGCATCGGTGCCGATCGGCAGCTGCGGCAGCGGCCGGGGCGCGGGCCCGAAGAGCACCTGCGCGCCCTGGGCCGCGTCGAACGTCGACTGGTGGCAGGGACAGAGGATGTGGTGGGTCGTCTGCTCGTACAGCGCGACCGGGCAGCCGACGTGCGTGCAGATCTTGGAGTAGGCGACGATGTCGTCCACGGTCCAGTTCATCACGGTGCCCGGGCTGCCGGGCCGGTCCGGTATCAGCTGGCCGGGCGCGAACTTGATGATGATCGTGACCGCCTTGGCCAGCACGTCCTGGTTCTCGGGGAAGCCCTCGGGGGCAACGGTGATCATCTGGCCGGGGGTGCTGAAGTCAGCCGCGCGCAACGGCGTGTTGGGCCCGTACACGACCATCCGCATCCCCTTGCGCCACACCGTGTGGCGCAGGCTGGTGCCGGGCAGCGGGCCCATGTCCCGCAGCACGACAAGGGGGGCGACCGCGAGCGGCACGCTGGCAGCGATCAGCGTCCGCCGCAGCAGCGGCCGCTTTGCGATGCCGCTCGCCTCCGCGCCCTCGGTGAACGTCTCCTTGAACTCCTCCCGCTCCGGCTCGGTGGAAGCGAGCGGGTGGCGCTCCTCGACCAGTTCCACGTCCGGCATGACGTTGCGGACCCAGATCACGATGCCGGCCGCTATGGCGAGGAAGGCCACCGACATCGACAGGCCCAGGGCCAGGTTGGACCGAAGCGTGGCGTCGACCGAGTGCACCTCCAGGCCGACGTAGGCGGCGATGAAGGCGATGCTGGCCAGGGCCGACAGGACGAACAACGCGGCGGCGAGGCGCTCGGCCGTCCAGGCTTTGGCCGGGTTGCTGGGCTCAGCGGGAAGCTCGCGCGGGGGCGGCGGCTCGGCGGCGGCCCGCGGGTCACCCAGCAGGGTGTGCGCCATGGCGGGCGGCGGGGTCCCGATTACCCGGTGCGGCACCCGGGGCTCCTCCTCCTGCTCGTGCTCCTGGCCCGCGCCGTCACCCGGAAGGTGGCCGGGTCCTGTCTCGCTCATGACTCACGCCGTTTCATCGTGATCCACATGGCAATGAAGATGAGCACCCCGATCCCGCCGAGGAAGCCCACGATGCCCTCGGTGACCGGGCCGATGCGGCCCAGGCTGAACCCGCCGGGGTTCGGCTCGGCGCGGATCTTCGTGACGTAGGCGATGATGTCCCGCTTCTGGGCAGGCGTGATCGTGGTGTCGCTGAACACCGGCATCGCTTCCGGCCCGGTGAGCATCGCCTCATAGATCTCCGTGGGCGTGGCCGCGGTCAGCGCCGGCGCGAACTTCCCGAAGGTGAGCGCCCCGCCCGCGCCGTCGAAGTTGTGGCACTGCGCGCAGTCGGTGATGAACAGGCTCTGGCCGAGCGCCAGGTTCGCGCCCGCGGTACTCACCTGCGCGGCGGACGGGATGGCCGGGCCGCCGCCCAGCGAGGCGATGTAGGCCGCGAGCGCGTGGATCTGCTCGGTGGTGAACGGCACGGGCTTGCGGGGCACCTCGGCGCCTAGCTCCTTGGCCGGCATCCGGCCCGTGCTCACCTGGAAGTCCACCGCGGCGGCGCCGACGCCGATCAGGCCCGGCGCCGCCGCGGAGCCCTGGGCTGCGTTGCCATGGCACGACGAGCAGTTGACCGCGAACAGCCTCTCGCCCTGGGCGAGCGTCTGCGGTGACGGGGAGCCGGGGGTGGCCGCCGACGCCGCGCTGCCCGGCCCGGTGAGGGCCGCGTAGCCCACCCCGATGATGATGAGCCCCAGCAGGACCACGGCGTACCCGGCGACCGGGCGCCTTCGCCGTGCGGTGATCCAGCTCACTTGCTGCCTCGGTTTCGGGTCAGGGGGACGCGCCCATCCGGCGGCGCGTCAATGGATGAGGTAGATGGTGGTGAACAGGCCGATCCACACGACATCGACGAAGTGCCAGTAGTAGGACACGACGATGGCGCTGACCTGCTGTTCCTGGGTGAAGGTCTTGGCGGCGTAGGTGCGCCCGAGCAGGAAGAGGAACGCGACGAGCCCGCCGGTCACGTGGAGGCCGTGGAACCCGGTGGGAATGTAGAACACGGACCCGTACCCGGAGGCGAGGGTCAGGTGGTCGATGCGGATCAGGGCGAGGTACTCGTATCCCTGGCCGAGGACGAAGTAGAGGCCCATGAGGAAGGAGAGCACGTACCACTCGCGCAGGCCCCACCTGCGGAAGTCAAAGATGCTGGCGGTGCGCCTGATCTGGCCGCGCTCGACCGCGAACACGCCCATCTGGCAGGTGACGCTGGACAGCAGCAGGACGGTCGTGTTGACAGACCCGAGGGCGAGGTTCAGGTGGGCGCCGGGCCAGTGCAGCCCCTCGCCCTTGTCGACCGAGCGGATGGTGAAGTACATCGCGAACAGCGCCGCGAAGAACATGAGCTCGGAGGACAGCCAGACGATGGTCCCGACACTGACCAGGTTCGGCCTGCTGGCTGGCGAACGGGGTGGCGTCTGGGTCGCGGATGCGGTGGCCACGATGGCCATTATTACGACACCACGTAGGCGAGCGCCGCCCGACCCCCCGTGTCGGTACCATCCAGTGCATGAAGGTCGTCGTTTACAGCCACGATGCGGACATCCGGGCCCGGGTCCGGCTGGCCATCGGGCGCCGCCCGGCGCCGGACGTGCCGGAGGCTGAGATCATCGAGGTCGCCACCGAGCCGGCCCTGTTCCGGCTGCTCGACGCCGGTGGCGCGGACGTCATGGTGCTGGACGGCGAGGCCCAGCCGGCCGGCGGCATGGGGGTCTGCCGGCAGGCGAAGGACGAGATTCATGACTGCCCGCCGGTGCTGCTGATCATCGCCAGGCCGGACGACGGCTGGCTGGCCACCTGGTCGGGCGCGGAGGCGGTGGTCAGCCACCCGATTGACCCGCGCGCGCTCGCCAGCGCCCTGGCCGTCCTGATGCGCCAGCGGGGCGGCCAGGCGGCCGCCGCCCCGGCCTGAACCAACCACCTCGTCCCGAAGGGGGCGCCATGGATTCCCGCACGGCCTGGCCTGCCCTGATCGGCGCGCTGATCAAAGGGGAGACGCTCACCTCCGACGAGGCCGCCTGGGCGATGAACGAGATCATGGACGGCGCCGCGACGCCGGTCCAGATTGCCGGGTTCGGGGTGGCGCTGCGGGTGAAGGGGGAGACGGTCGCCGAGCTCAGCGGCCTGGCCGAGGCGATGCTCGGGCACGCCACCCCGGTCAGCATCCCTGGCCCGCTGGTCGACCTGGTGGGCACCGGCGGCGACCGGGCGCACACGGTCAACATCTCCACGATGGGCGCGATGGTCGCCGCCGCAGCAGGTGCCCGGGTGGCCAAACACGGCAACCGGGCGGCCACATCCGCCTGCGGCGCGGCCGATGTGCTGGAGGCGCTGGGAATAGTCATCGACCTGCGGCCAGAGGCGACCGCCCGCCTCGTGGAGGAGGTCGGGATCACGTTCCTGTTCGCGCCGCTCTACCACCCGGCGCTGCGGCACGCCGCGGTGGCCCGCCGGGAACTCGGGGTGCCCACCGTCTTCAACTTCCTCGGGCCGGTGGCGAACCCGGCGCGTCCCGGCGCACAGGCGGTGGGGGTGTCCGACCCCCGGATGGGGGCGATCATCGCCGGCGTGCTGGCTGGCCGGGGCTGTTCGGCCCTGGTCTTCCACGGCGACGACGGGCTGGACGAACTGACGACGACCGACACCTCCACGGTGTGGGTCGTGGACGAGGGCACGGTCAGCCAGACGGTGGTCGACCCCGCCGATCTCGGGCTGCCCCGGTCCAGGCCGGAGGATCTCAGGGGCGGGGATGCGGCCCGTAACGCGGCTGTGGCGCGGGCGGTGCTGGCGGGGGAGCCCGGTCCCGTCCGGGACACGGTGGTGCTGAACGCCGCCGCGGCGCTTGCCGCCGCGGCGGGAGTGCCGCGTGCGGAGGACCTGGCCGGCGCGCTGGCGGACGCCTGCGCGCGGGCAGCGGCCGCGCTTGATTCGGGCACCGCGGCGGCCCTGCTCGACCGGTGGGTCGCGGCAAGCCAGCGCCTTGCCGCGGAAACCGCGTAGTCAGCCGGACTCGGGGTAACCCAGGGCGAACGCAGCCTCGAGGTCGTGGCGCGAGTAGGTGCTGAACGCGATGTGCGTCTCGGTGTGCGTGACCCCGGGAACCCGGTTCAGCCGGTCGGGGATGACCTGGGCTATTTCGTCCAGCGCCCGCACCCGGACCATGGCCACAAGATCGAACTCGCCGGTCACCGAGTACACCTCCGTGACCTGAGGAATCTGGGCGATGGCCTCGCCGGTTTCCGGGATCCCCGCCACGTCGGCCCGTATCAGCACGATCGCAGTGATCACCTTCGCCTCCTAGCACACCGGGCTACGGACGGATCGTAGTGCTACGGGCCAGGACCCCGTGACGTGGGG
>Ga0070698_100001376_pt1 | contig 26998 bp, 22 predicted proteins | sample KBSK1502metaG_FD_65477 | JGI IMG/M metagenome (GOLD analysis project Ga0070698, IMG submission 65477) | Corn, switchgrass and miscanthus rhizosphere microbial communities from Kellogg Biological Station, Michigan, USA - KBS K1-50-2 metaG | ecosystem: Host-associated > Plants > Roots >... | reverse complement strand
TTCAAGTTTCGCGATTACAACGCCGGCGCCTTGCTTGAAAAAATACGCGAAGCCCTTTACTTTTATGGCCAGCCAGAGGAGTGGAGAAAAATACAATTAAACGGCATGGCGATGGATAATTCCTGGAGTGCCGCCGCTCAAAAATATGTTCAGCTTTACCGTGAGATAATCGACCTGCAATAGACGCCGGTAGTCTAGAGTTCAAGCTTTGGCTTGCGCTTGATCAGACAAGCTAAAGCTTGAACTCTGAACTTTAGGCCATAGGGCGAAGGAGGAGCTAAGATGGGCGCAAATGTCGATGAAGTAAATGATAAAAGCTTCGAGAAGGACGTATTGCAATCTGACAGGCCGGTGCTGGTAGATTTTTGGGCCACCTGGTGTGCTCCTTGTCGCATGCTGGAGCCCACGGTTGCAGCCGTTGCTGAAAAGTATGCAGCCACCGCGCGCGTTGTTAAGGTAAACGTTGACGACAATCCATCAATCTCGCAGCGCTATGGCATCAAGGGGATTCCAACTTTGATCCTGTTCAAGGGCGGCAAGGAAGAAGAACGGGTGGTCGGCGCAACGTCTAAAGACGCCATATCGCGCCTGATCGAAAAACATGTTGTTGGGGCGGCGACTGCTTAGTATTTGGTCTTTGGACTTTGGTCTTGGGGTAGAAAGCTCAAAGACCCAAGACCAAAGTCCAAAGACCAAAGTCCAAAGTCAACTTCTTAATCAATGTCCAAAATAATTGTAGTCATCGGCGCTCAATGGGGCGATGAGGGCAAAGGCAAGATCGTTGACCTTTTGGCCGAACACTTCGACATCGTGGCCCGCTATCAGGGCGGGCACAACGCCGGCCATTCCGTTCAGGTGGGCGACAAGTCGTTCGTGCTGCACCTGCTGCCTTCGGGCATCGTGCATCGCGGCAAGATCTGCGTGCTTGGCAACGGTATGGTGATCGATCCGAAGGCGTTTTTTGCGGAGGCCGATCGATTAACTGAACAAGGCATCGAAGTTTCCCCGGAGCGCGTAAAGATCAGTTCGCGTGCTCACTTGATTCTTCCTTACCATCGCGCCCTGGATCACACCAGTGAAGAGCGACTCGGTAATGAGAAGGTTGGGACGACACTCCGCGGAATCGGTCCTGCTTATGAAGACAAAGCCGGACGCCGCGGCATACGCACCGCCGACGCTCTGGTTCCGGAAGTCCTGCGTTCGCGGATCGAACGCAATCTCGAAGATGCTAACCGCATCATCGAGGCTTACGGTGGTGAGAAGCTGGATGTAGATGAAATCTTTGACGAGATGTCGTCACTAACCGAGCGCCTGGGCGCGTTCATCGGCGACACTACACACTTCCTGAACGTGGCCGCGAGCGAAGGCAAGACGATTCTACTTGAAGGCGCGCAGGCCACCCTGCTTGACGTCGATCACGGCACCTATCCTTTCGTAACTTCGTCAAACACCGTCGCCGGCGGAGCGATCATCGGTACCGGTCTGGCGCCGAATCGACTAACGGGCGTGCTCGGCATTGTGCGCACTTACACAACGCGCGTTGGTGAAGGCCCCTTCCCCACCGAGATGGTTGCCGGCGAAGCAGAGATGGGACAACTAATTCGCGAGCGCGGACGAGAATACGGCGCCTCAACCGGGCGGCCCCGTCGTTGTGGCTGGTTCGACGCATTCGCCACGCGCTATGCCGCCGAGATTAATGGCTTCACGTCTGTGGCGCTGACGAAGCTTGATGTGCTCGACGCGCTTGAAGAGATAAAGGTCTGCGTCGGCTATAAGCTGGATGGCAAAGAGTGTGAATCGCTGCCCGCCGTGTCTCAGGACCTGCGCCGTATCGAACCTGTTTACGAAACCTTGCCTGGCTGGCAGACCTCTACAGTCGGAACAACGGAGATGAGTGCGCTTCCGCCGAAGGCCCGGACGTACGTTGATTTTCTTTCGAAGAAAATTGGTGTGGAGATTGGCTTGGTTTCCACCGGCCCGGAACGCACGCAAACGATCGTTGTTAAGGACTCAGCTCTTGGACGTTGGCTTGAAGACTAGTCCCAAGTCTCAAGTCCCAGGTCTCAGGTATAAGACTTAGAACCTGAGAACTGAGACTTGGGACTTGAGACTTAGTTATGTAGAATGCCACTCACCGAATTTCATGTGGGCCGATAGCTCAGTCGGTAGAGCAACTGGCTTTTAACCAGTGGGTCGCAGGTTCGAGTCCTGCTCGGCTCATAACCCATCCTATCAATAACTTAACTCCGTTGCATAAAAAAACAAGCTCAAACCACCTGAATTATGTGTGAGAGTTCCCCTCTATGTAACTCTCAGCGTTACAATCGTTTGACTCGTCATGCTGCATTCGCAGCGACCTATTCATCTCGAACCAGTGGGTCGCAAACACGAACTTGCCCTACCACAATGGAGTCAATCGCTTAGGGATAGGTACTTACAAGGCGGAACATGGCTTGTGGCAAATTTGTGGCAATCTGTCCGTCCCTCTTCGCGATATAGTCGTCAAAACTACGAGTCGATTCAGGAAAGCTGCATGATGTTCTTGATAAGTATGGAATCGAAAACAGTTTCGAAGTGTACCAGGGCACGAACACCAGTAAGGTGGCTGATCGTTTCCAGAATCATGTGATGGCGTTTTCAGCCCGAACCTTGGTTTCAAAACTGGAAGTTGCCGTTAGAAGCGCAGCGATTGTATAAGCCGCCTGATGATCTCAGATGGGGATGATTTGATGTATGCACGCTTCTAAACTTGAACTCAACCCCACACAGCCCGAGCCGTTTGGGCCACCAGACGCAGCTTCGCTTCTTGCTCCTCAACCGTCAGAAGATTTCCTTCCAGTGTTGAGGCAAAGCCGCACTGTGAACTGAGAGCCAGTCGGTCCAAAGGGATATATGAGGCGGCTTCATTGATGCGTTGCTTGAGTTCTTCCCCGCTTTCCAGCTGCGATTTCTTAGAGCTTACCAAACCGAGCACGACCGTTCTGTCCTCGGGCACCTGACCGAGCGGCTGAAAGCCACCCGAGCGCTCATCGTCGTACTCGAGCAGGAAACGATGGAAGCGAGTATTGCGAAATACTTTGGTGATTGGACCGTAGTCGCCACTCGCGTAGAATTTGCTCTGGTTATTGCCACGGCACAGATGCAAACCGAAGGTGATACCAGGATGATCGCCGATCACGGCATTGTCCAGCTCGATCGAGAGATCAAGAAGGCGATCAGGATCCGTGCCGCGCTGCCGGTAGCCCTCGCGCAATTCAGGATCCAGTAGCGCCGTGTACTGTGGTGAATCAACCTGAATATACGTACACCCAAGACGAATGAGCTCTTCAATCTCATTGCGGAGTAAGTCTACGAGATCGGCCAGATAAGAATCGATGGTGGCATAGGCACCACGCGATTTGACACTGTCGTAGTAAGCTGCTGCCTGTTGTGCACTGATGAGTGTGACCTTAGCCGGGAGCCTGGTGCGCGCGCGCAAATATGTGAATTCCTCCGCACACAAGTGGCGCTTCTTCTTCAGCCGACAGACTACAACAGGGCGTTTGAGCACCAACTCTTCGCCGGCTTCATTGCGAAACGGAATCGCCCAACCACCGTACTTGTTGTAACCTTCGACGGCATCTATTAAATGTCCGTAGAAGGCATAGCGCCGCATCTCGCCATCGGTGACGACTGCGATACCCGTTCGCTCTTGCAGTGCTACGGCCTCGTCGACCGCGCGGTCCTCGACCAGCTTGAAAGCCGCGTCGCTTAGTTCACCGGCATCATGCCGAGCGCGCGCTTGCTTCAAATACTCCGGCCGCAGAAGACTGCCCACGACATCACTGCGGAACATCCCAGTTCCTCCATACTTCGCCAAGGAAACAGAATGATAACCCGAATGGTTTGGAAGAGTACCGCGAACGAAACTTCGAGTGCCGCCTCATGGAGAATCGTTGTCATCGTCTTCGTTGCCAGTTAGCCCGCAACCGAGACGATTGAGCCCGGTGCCTTTGAAATCAAGTTGGCCTTTTAGTTCGTGCTTGTACTTGGCAAGCACGTCAGCACAGACAACGCTCCGCTGTTCAAGATTGCCGCCGCAGTGGTAGTTGGCTGCATCATTGATATTTCCTGAGCCGTTATAGATCGCGGTCTGTGGGTACGGGCAAAGCGGGCGCGTACGGGTAACGACTACCCCCGTGGTGTTCTGAGCGAGGATCTGGTCCGGCGCCACACCGTTTTCGACCCAGTTCACCAACGCACCAAATAGGTTCTGTGGCTGCGGCCCAGCGCCTCCCCCACAATGGCCGACGCCTGGAGCACGGAATAGCCGATAGAAGGTCTGCAGTTCTCCGAAATCCGGGTCGTTGTGTTTTCCGTAACGTGAGGCCATCAGCCGATAGTAGTTGATCACACCACGCGGCATGATGAGCTGATCGTTGGCGCCGACGAACGTGAGCAGCTTACCACCGTGACTCCTGAACGCGTCGAGATCGCCGAAGGTGTCAGTGACATCCGCAATATTGCGCGAGCCATCCTGGGCCACCTGCGGATACCCCATTGAGGATACGGTCGTCCAGTCGAAATTGCGATCATGCTCGTTCCAGTGAAATTGCACAACACCGAGAAAGAACGGAAAGGTCCCGTTCAGTCCGCCCAGGCTCGTACCTCGATCGAGACCAAACCAGATCTTGTTGCCCCGAAGGTTTCTCGGGCCGTCCCAGATCTTGTCGATTGCTTGCGCCTCAGCAACCGTCAGGCAGTTTGCCGGTGGAGCAGTAGGTGTGCCGCAGACGTTTGCCGCCGCGCTGAATGTGCATGTCCGCGGATCGTCGATCACGCCGTCCGTCACACCGTCAGCCGCATCACAGGCAGCAACGGCCGAGGTGGTCGCCTGGTTCAACTTTGCTGCCGAGATTGGACCACCTAAGAGTTCTCGCATTACGATCTGGCCCCACATTTGTGCGGTTTGGAATCGCGTCCAATACATCGCCGGGGCGTTGGCAAGAATCCCGTCCAGTTCAGTACCCAACTCTTGAGCAAGCAGATATCCTTGCCGCCCACCTGTCGAGCAACCATTCCAATAGTTGTAAACAGGCTTCGTTCCGTAATAGGTCAGGGCGAGAGCCTTGGAGAGGAGGACCTGCTGCTTGATAGCGTTTCGGATGAAGTCATTGATGAATTGCAAATTGTAGGTGCCGTCGACATTGACACCGGGTTCGCAGTCGCCGCCGACGTGGCCGGTATCGGTGCCAGATCCTACATAAGCCGAATTCACTGGAGCGGTGACGTTGAGGTTTCCGGCGCAACCACCGCCACCGATTCCTTGCGTCCTTCCGTTCCAGGCGCCCTGTACGCCACCACTACCTCCGTCAACAGAATTAAGTGGCAACCCAACCCTAATGTTGACGTTCTGGTCGGTATTGACGCCATACAGAATGTTTACCTGGCAATACGCGACATTTGGCCCACTCGCGGGGACGAGATGGCTCTCGGCCGACTTGATACCGGGACTGCCGACCAGACTGTCGGCCACGGCGGCACAACTAACGGTCGCGGAAATGGTCTTGTGCTCATGGTTCGTTGGATAAGTATTAGGCACGAACAAATTGAGAGCAATCAGAACAGTGGTTAGCAAAGCAAGTCTGACGGATAGGAAAGGCATAAGACCCCCTTTTGGCGTTGGATTTTAAACTACTGGGGAAGGGCACACGACGGCGCTGTTGCCGTTGGCCAACACGGCGATCGTTAATTGCGTTCAGTAACCTGGTTGCTACGCTGCTAGAACCGAAGCTTTACTCCGTACTGCAACTGGAACTTGTTTGCTGCGTCACGCGGCGTATTGAAACCGAGGACAGGATTCGGCGCCACATTCAAATCGATTCCGCCATAGACCGTATTCAAATCGGTGATGTTGTCACGATTGAATAGATTGAAAAAGTCGGCGCTGAATTCTGCAGTGACTCGTTCATTAAGATGGACCTCGCGCGCTACGCGCAAATCAAAGCTGGCGAAGTTTGGACCCCTCAAGGTATTGCGGCCCAAAGTGCCCGGGCGATCAGACAAAGGATTGCCATCGCCGTTTGCGTCTGATCCGGCGAACACGTTGAATCGTCTTCCCGCTTGCGCGGTGAACAGCGAGCCGAATTTGAAGTCTCGCAGAAAGCCGGCGCGGTGCGGAACCTGGCCGACGAGCGCGAAGGTAAACCGATGCGGAACACTTTGTCGGGAGACCGCCCTCTCGGAAGCTATTGATGGACCCTCGGGCAAATCAGCCAGGTTAGCAACCGACTCGGAATTATTGATGGCCTTAGACCACGTGTAGCTGCCATGAAAACTAAAGCCATGCGCAAATCGTTTCTCCACTGCGAAACTGCCGCCGTGATAAATGGAGAAGCCAATGTCGTCGACGACATAAAAATCGCCCAACTCAAGGAATCGCCTTCCACCCGCCGCACGAATAAACGTTGGCTTGCCTGAAGGCAGTGTTCCGGTTTGCACACAGTTGAGACAACCAGTATGCGCAGGCAACAACAAACCATGAACGAAAAGGTAGCCGGCTGACACAGCGACGCCATGGCCCAGCTCACGCTTGACCTCCAAACTGCCTTGCTCCGAATAAGGCGTGCGCAGGTCCCCGGCCTTGTTGTCCCTGAAGCCCGGATTGACAACGCCGCCACTAACGGGCGCCGTTGGGACCACCCCAGCTGAAGTAAAAGTGCATGTTGCGGCGAGGGCGCCACTGGTTGTGGTGATCGTCGGGCCACCAGGACGACACGTTACTGTGGTCGCGGCGACCGTGCCGCCTACAGTAGGCTGGATGAATCGCCCATGCAGGGGTTGAATACCTGGAAATACAATTTGCGCATTGGCCAGGTCACCGGCGCTGCCCCATTCAGCAGTAACTAGCAGTTGCCCGATGCTCGGAAAGAGTCGGTCATTGAATAAACCAAAGCCACCGCGCACTACGGTTCGTGAATTTGCTGAATAAGCAAAGCCGAATCGTGGTTGAAAATTGTTACGGTCATTCTTCGCGACGAATCGATCCGGATAGGATTCGACATCATAACGAAGGCCCAACGTCAAGGTCAGCTTGGAATTGACCTTCCACTCGTCCTGTCCAAAGAAGCCGTTGGAGCTGTGGTCCACACTCGTGTGCGTGAGCGGTTCGAGACTACTGGGCACGTCCTGTGTGAACGGAACTGCCAAAGCAGGTCGAGTGGTGGCGCCATTTTGAAGAGGCCACCAGAAAACCACTGGCGTCGGCGTCGATCCTAAGAATGCCGGCAAACTTGGAAAGATGACTCGAGCGGGAAAGAATAGATCCCATTTCGCAGTGTTCCGGATATTGTTGAAGTCCCAGCCGAATTTGATTTGATGGCCCCCGCGGACAATGCTGACACTGTCTGCCGCCTGAAATCGGCTCTCACGATAATAGTCTACGTCCGAAGTGCTCTTGCCTGTAATGATCAGATTCGAGATTTCCAAATCAGGTTCCTTGCGGACCGACTGAAAATCAAAACTCCGTCGCGCCCACTGGATACGTATTTCGTTTACGATCTGCGACCCGAGCACGGCCGTTTCGCTACCGACGAGCGATTGGTCTGTCGTTTTGTTGTTTCTCGCGGTGGTTGAGGCCGGGGACGCGCGGCCGCCACCTCCAAGAAAGCCGTTGGTTGTTGAGTGAAGAATATTGTAGCGAACTGAGAGATTGTTGTTGGCATCGACTTTATGATCTAGCTTCACCAGAAAGCCATCATAATCATTGGCGCGCAGCAGATCGTTGACCTCCGGTGTGAGGCCAAAGAACGCTTTGGTAACGTTGATCGCTGCCAGGTTGTTGAGAATAACTGATGAGAACTTATTTGACTCCGCACGCCGCTGGCCCTCGTAACTACCGAAGAAGAAAGTTCGATCTTTACTGATGGGGGCGCCGATAGTGGCTCCATATTGATTCTGTCGCAGCACCGGGTTTGGGCCAGTGAGTAGGGGCTTCGCATTTAGCGCGTTGTTCATTCCGAAGTAATAGGCCGATCCGTGGAGCTTATTGGTGCCGGACTTTGTAATGATGTTGACGAAACCTCCGAGAGCGCGCCCATATTCGGCGAGAAAAGTGGAGTTGAGAACTCGGAACTCCCGTACCGCTTCCTGCGATGGCGTCACGCGCGGCAATCCAGTAAAAGTCTGAATGTTGTCGACGCCATCAACCAAAATCATGGTATTCAATTCAGACTGGCCCCCGAACGTCAGTCGCGGCGCAGCTGCCGCTCCCACGCCGGCATCTGGTTCCTTGAAGGCGCCGCCGCCGGTGTTCTCGCGACCCGGAGCTACTCCGCTGGACAACTTGGCGAAGTCGACAAAGTTGCGTCCGATGATCGGCAACGACTCGATAGTTTGCTGGTTGACAACGCGGCTCATTTCGGCTTTCGTGGTTTCAAGCAGCGGTTCCTCTTCCTTGACCTCAACCACCTCTTTGACGTCGCCAACCTGAAACGTGAGATCGACCACTGTTGAGCTGGCAACCGATAAAATAATGTCCGATCTCACGGCGGTCTTGAATCCGGACCGCTCGGCCCGCAGATCGTAGCGACCAGGCAGTAGGTTCGTGAAATTGTAACGACCCTCAACGTCCGACGTGGCTTCGCGAATGGCTCCGGTCTCCCTGTTATTTACACTGATTCTGACCTCAGGAACGACAGCACCAGCAGGATCTCGAACCACACCTGACAACGTCGCGCTCGTGCTCTGTCCAAACACAGCTATGCCCGCAAGCAGCACAACAAGCGCTGGCAGGACTAAAATCCGCACTTTTGTCATGATTCTATTTCCTTTCGCAATTCGCGCAAGTTGAACTGTTGCGGTCAACAATTTGGCCCGACGGAAAGTGTTCCTGTTCTGCTGTGGTAGCTAGAAGCGGCGCGAAGTATTGCGGAACTTCCTCTCCCTGTCAAGAGTTTTTTGCATAACTGATATAACAGATTGACAGGGCGGGTCGGGCCAGGAATTTCATGGAGGAGGGAAAATCAACAGTCGCGGGGTTACAGGCCTGCTTTCTTGAGGCTTCTGGAATTTGAACTCCTGGCAAATATTTTTCCATTCACCTCTGGCATCGTGAAGTAAGGCTCCAGCCGCTTTAGCGTGTTCTGGAGTCCGCGCATGACGTGCTCCCTCATCGCCTCTCCAGCGGCATGAACATCACCCGACGTCAGCACCTCGATCATATCCTGATGACGGCGGGGCGGACTGTCGTGCGGGGCTGGCCGTGGGACGCACAACCAGGTCGATGCCATTACATGGTTCTTTTCGATTGCTTCCGATAAGGCGGGACAGCGTGCACACTCGGCAATGCGGCGATGAAGCTTCTCGTGAAGACTCAGATACAGAACGCGATCACCGTTAGGTTGCCCCGATAAATGGTCAACTCTGGCCGCAAGTCGACGTAGTTCCGTGCGCTCTCGCGTCGTTGCTGTTTCAGCACATAGGCGAGCGGATTCCACCTCTAAAGCCTCGCGAAGGACATAGTGGCCACGCACGTCCTGCTCGGTCGGAATTCTCACCCGAGTTCCGGCGCGAGCCCGACTCTCCAGCAGTCCTTCGAACTCAAGACGCTGGAATGCTTCTGATACTGGCAACAGGCTCACACCCAATTCGTGCGCGAGTTTCCGCCGCGAGATCACTTTGCCGATCGGCAACTCACCGCGCAGAATCCGCTGTCGCACAAGCAAGTAGGCTTCGGTGGCCAGGCTACGTTCCTTGAAAGTCTTCATCACAGCTTTAAGGGGATCAGTAAGCGCAGTATGAACTGTGATCATCATGCCTGTCAACGATGTTGTCGAAGTGCAGTTCTGCAATATCAGATTGTCTTACTGCCTTGACGACATCGTGAAACGGGTGTCATACTGCGCCGAACTTCTATTCTAAGGAGGCCATGATTCTCATGATCGCGTCGACTGATCATGCTGTGAATACGTTCGTAACTGATGAGGCTTGGAAGGCTGTTCAGGGCGCTTACGATTTGCAAGTGCATGTGGCGCCGGACGTCATTGAGCGACGAACGGATGATATCGATCTGGCGAAAGACTTTCTCGCACTTGGCTTGCGCGGCTTTGTGTTGAAGTCGCATTACGTTCCTACTGCCGAACGGGCCAAGGTGGTTACGCGCGCCGTTCCCGGCATTGAAGCCTACGGCGCGATTGCTCTGAACCACAGCATCGGTGGTTTGAACCCGGTTGCCGTCGAGATCGCCGGCAGATCAGGAAACAAGATTGTCTGGATGCCCACAGTCGACGCCGCAAATGAAACCGCCGGAAGACCGGACGGGGGCTTGGACAAGCTCCCATTCTGGGCCAAGATTCAACGCGAGATCGCCGCTGCCGGTATCACACGGCCGCCAATAACCGTACTGGATCAAAATGGACAAGTCCTGGAGGACGCACGGCGTTGCGTCGAGCTGATTGCGAAGCACAATATGATTCTCGCAACCGGACACCTGGGAAGACATGAAATCTTTCCGTTGGTCCGTGCCGCACGTGAGGCGCGAGTAGAACGAATCGTGATCACACATGCAGAATTTCCCTCGCAGAATCTTTCAGGCGGCGAGCAAAGAGACTTGGCTGCGTTGGGGGCAATCATCGAACACTGTTTTACCACCTATCATACCAACAAGGCGACGTGGGAGACGCTCTTTGACAACGTGAGACAAACTGGTGTCGAACACTGCTTGCTATCGACCGACCTGGGCCAGAAGATTAATCCTCCGGTAGCTGAAGGCTTCGCGATGTTCGCGCAGAAGTTTCTGGATGCCGGATTCTCCAACGACGAGATTCGGCGGATGGCAGTAACAAACGCCGAAAACCTATTGAAATAAACACAGGAATGGACGCTGCAAACGAGACGGTGCTGGTGGTAAGCGCGCATGCTGCGGATTTTGTGTGGCGAGCAGGAGGCGCGATTGCTTTGTATCATTCGCGTGGCGCTCGAGTGCGTGTGCTCTGCCTTTCATTCGGCGAGCGCGGCGAGTCACAAAAACTCTGGCGCCAACCAGATATGGACATCGAGACGGTGAAGCGGGTGCGCCGCGATGAAGCTCAAAAAGCGGCGGATGTGCTTGGCGCCGAGATTGGGTTTTTCGATGCTGGAGACTATCCTCTCCGTCCTACCGATCAGCTCATTGATGATCTGGTACAAGAGTTTCGCAAGGTCCAGCCGACCATAGTGCTCACACATGCATTGCACGATCCTTACAACGGTGACCACCCGGAAGCCGCGAGACTTGCGCTGGACACTCGAGTCTACGCGCAGGCAATGGGCTATCCGAGTCAGGCTAAGGCGTTGGGGGCGCCACCCGTCTTCTGCTTTGAGCCGCATCAGCCCGAGATGTGTGAATTCAAACCTCAGGTGTTGCTCGACATTACGCCTGTGTTTGATCACAAGCGGAAGGCAATGGAGTGCATGGACGCGCAAGAGCACTTGTGGGAGTACTACACGCAACTCGCTCTCAGGCGAGGGACTCAGGCCGTGCGTAACTCCGGCAGGAAAGAGATCAAGTACGCGGAAGCTTATCAGCGTATCTATCCGCAGGTAGCCGATCGATTCTCATGAGTCACAGGGTTGTTCGCCACATCTCGAGACCACCGGCCGAAATCGTTCGCGCGCTCGGCGCTCAAGGCGTGGCGACCATCCACGAAGCCCAGGGCCGAAGCGGCTTGATGAAACCATGCATGCGTCCGGTTTACTCAGCAGCAAGAGTGGCTGGTCCAGCAGTAACTGTTTCTTGTCCGCCCGGCGATAACCTGATGATTCACGCAGCAATTGAGGTTTGCCGGCCTGGCGACGTGTTGGTGGTGGCGCCGACTTCGGAATCCACTGACGGCATGTTCGGCGAACTGTTGGCGACTTCGTGCCAGGCACATGGTATCGCCGGCTTGGTGATCGAAGCGGGCGTGCGCGACATTGCCGAGCTCACGGCTATGAGTTTCCCCGTATGGGCCAAGGTCATTTCAGCGCAAGGCACGGTGAAGGCGAGTGGCGGTTCAGTGAACATTGCTGTGGTCTGCGCCGGTGCGTTGGTGCATCCTGGCGACGTCATTGTCGGCGACCAGGACGGAGTAGTAGTCATCCATCGGGAGCGGGCTGAAGAGGTGTCCCGTCTTGCTGCGGCACGCATTATTAAGGAAGAGAAGAATCGCGAGCGCCTGAAGGCAGGGGAACTCGGGGTTGATTTCTACGGTCTACGAGCGAAGCTGAAGGAGTTGGGCGTAGAGTATTTCGATGAGTAATCGTTCACCTAACCTTGTCGCGGCCATGGTATCGGCACATGCGCCGCAACTGTTCACGTATCCGCCTGACGAAGATCCACTGCAGCTGGACGCGACCATTGCGGCGATGCGCGAGTTGGGAAAGGTGCTCGATGAAACGAAACCCGATGTGATCATTTTTCTTGGCAGCGACCATCTCGAGACTTTCTCACTGACCTGCGTTCCTACTTTCGCCATCGTCGCCGGTAGCCGCGCCCGAGCTGAGTTTGCAGGCCGGAGTTATGACCTGCCCATTCATCGCGAAATGGCCGAGGACATGTTGAACAAATTGGTCCAGGCGAATTTCGATATCGCGTATTCCGAGGATGCCCTGCTGGGCCATACTTTCGCGGTGCCATTCGAATACGTGCTCGCGGGGAGAGACATTCCCATCATCCCATTCCACACAAATGTCTACATGCCCCCGTTGCCAAGTCCGCGTCGTTGCGCTGCTCTGGGCCGCGAGGTTGCGAAGATCATTGCCGAGCGCCCGGAGCGAATTGCGATCATAGCCAGCGGAGGTATGTCGCATTATCCGGGCACAGAAAAGTATCCCTATCCGGAGTTTGAGTTCGATCATTGGCTCATTTCAGAGTTGGAACGCGGCAACGTTGACGCCTTGCTCGACCTGACGAGTGAGCAATTGGATGAAGTAGGCAATACGGAACTACTCAATTGGGCCACGATGCTGGGCGCTGTCGGCAGAGTCCGTGGCGAGCTTATGCAGTACACGCCAACCTGGCATCACGGACATGCGGTAATGCGCTTCCTGCCCGAGCGAGATGAGGGTCTAGCCACTCAACCACATCGCGGGCCCTATCAATTCAAAAACCGTGGCTTTGAGTTTTACAGACACCCACGGGCCGAGGCCTACAAGCTCAATAAATTCATGTTCGATTTGCGAAACGATGCGGCGACGCGGCGGCGTTTGCTGCACGACTTTGATGCCTTGGCGGGCGAATATCAGTTCAACGCAATTGAAGAATCGGCGCTGCGCGCGGCGATTTGCGTTGGCGAGCTGGGCAAGATCAGCGATAGCGTCGAGCCCCTGGTGAAGGCAGGCGCGCATCCGCTTCAGGCGCTAATGACGTTGCATGTGTTGCATGGTGAGAAGAAGAAGATGCAACCGGAAAAGTTCAGTACCGGCAATGGCTGAACCAGCTGTCCGCCCACCGGCGCCCGGTGATTGAACGAAGAAAGCATCAGATGGTCCCTGAGGAGGTTGATTGAATGTACGGTCTTGATGGACGTGTCGCCGTTGTCTCGGGAGCCGCCACCGGCATCGGTCGCGCAATCGCGATGCGATTAGCGGGGGAAGGCGCACTCGTCGAAATCCTCGACATCCAGGATGCAGCTTCAACCTGCGAAGAGATTCGCGCCGCCGGCGCCACCGCTAATTCCGAAATCTGCGATGTGACTAAAGAAGATCAGATCGCAGCCGCAGTGAAAGCGATCGCCGATCGTCACCAGACGGTTGATATTCTCGTCAACAACGCGGGCATACTCTCGGGACGCCAACCCTGGCACACGCTTTCGTACGAAGAAGTGAATCGCTTTGTGCAGATCAACTACGTTGGTTATTTCCTGGTGTCGAAAGCAATCTATCCTTTGCTGAAAAAGAGCGCTCACGGAAGGCTAATAAACATTGCTTCGCGGACTTATTTCCTTGCCAATCCCGGGCAGATGGCGTACGTCGCGGCCAAAGGCGCGGTGATGGGCATGACGCGCGTGCTGGCAAGAGAGATGGGTGAAGACAGCATAACAGTCAACGCGGTGGCGCCGGGAATGTTAGCGACGCCGGGAACGCAGGCTCACTCGCCTGAGGAAGCATTTGATCGAGTGATGATGAATCAGGCGATCAAGAAGCGTGTGCAGCCTGAGCACCTCGCAGCGTTAGTAGCTTTCATCGCCAGCGACGAAGCGGAGTTAATTACCGGACAGATGATCCTCTGCGATGGCGGCGGTTACCTGCACTGAAATGATGACCGACGAAATTGCGCTGAAAGCAGTCAACGCTGAAACCGCCGCAGCTAAAGAACTGCGCTATGCCTGGTATGTGGCGATAGTGTTGATGCTGTGCAACACGCTCTCGTTCATTGACCGACAAGTCCTCGGTCTGCTGGTGACTCCCATCAAAATGGATCTTGGAATTAGCGACACGCGCATTGGTTTGTTGCAGGGATTGGCGTTTGGGATTTTTTATACGCTCCTCGGCCTGCCGCTGGGGCGCATCGTGGACCGTGGGAATCGCCGGAATCTGGTGGCGGCAGGTATTTCTTTGTGGAGCGTGATGACAGGGGCCTGCGCCGCAGCGAGCGGATTTTGGACGCTGTTTCTTGCACGCATGGGTGTGGGCGTGGGCGAGGCCACGCTGTCGCCTTCAGCCTTCTCTCTACTCTCCGACTATTTCCCAAAAGAACGCCTGGGCTCGGCCTTGAGTATTTTCTCGATGGGCGTTTTCTTTGGCTCGGGCTCGGCCCTAATTGTCGGTGGTTTGGTGATTGGCGCAGTCGGATCGTGGCGCCTCACATTTCTGATTTTCGGGTTGCCGGGATTGCTTGCCGGCCTGATGGCGCTCACTATCAAAGAGCCAAAGCGTAAGCACCTGCTTAGCGACAAAGGAAGCAAGTTGACTTTCGGCGAAGTCTTCGAGCAGGTTCGACTACGCTGGCAATCTGTCGTCGGCATTTGTCTCGCCTTTGCGTTTCAGGCGATGTGCAACTACGCGCAGCAGGCATGGTTGCCAACCTACTTTGTGCGCACGCACGGCTGGCAACTGAGACAAGCTGGACTGACGTTGGGAGTCATTTCGCTTGGCACTGGATTGATGGGCGCATATTTCGGTGGCTCACTTTGTGATCGCTGGCAGCGACTCCGCAAGTCAGATGCTCCGCTGCGCGTAGCGGTACTGGCAACGGTATGCGCCGGATTATTCTTCACTCTGGCGATGACCCTGACCAATCTAAAATTGCAAATCGCCTTCCTCGTTCCTGCCTTCTTTTTTCTCGCGATGCCGATTGGCAGTGCTTATGCCTCGTTACAACTGATCCTTCCTAATCAAGTACGCGGACAAATCGGCGCCTTACAGGTTTTCACGCTCAACCTTGTTGGGCTGATTCTCGGACCATTTCTTCCGGGTTTTTTCAATGATTACCTCTTCAAGGATCCATTAATGGTCGGTTGGTCGCTGGCGCTGACCGTGGGCTTGGCTTCGCTGGTCTCGGCGCTGCTGTTTCGCGCAACCTGGCGTCCATATCGGGAACATTACGCACACATGCATGGATCAAGTTAGTCATCCGGATGATCTGACTCTCTCAGTGGTACTGCAATGAACAACGAACTGAAAATCGGATTTGTCGGCTTCGGTGAAGCGGGCTATCACCTCGCGAAAGGTCTGCGCGGTTCTGGTCTGGCCCAAATTTACGCCTTTGACATTCACACCAACACACCGGGGCGCGGCGAGAGGATTCGAGAGCGGGCCCATAAGACCGACGTGACGTTATGCGACTCGAATGCGCAGCTTGCCGCTGCGTGCGATGTGCTGCTCTCAACTGTTACGGCTGATCAAGCGAAAGTTGCAGCCGAACAGAACGTGCCGCATCTAACTCATCAGCACCTCTACGCTGATCTCAACTCAGTTTCGCCCACTCTAAAGCAATACATCGCGCGGCATATCGAAACGAGCGGCGCCCGCTTTGTCGAGATCGCAATCATGTCGCCTGTGCCGCCGCACCTGCATCGCGTGACAATGTTTCTCGGCGGCCCACACGCACAGCAATTGGTCGGTCTGCTTGCGCCTTTCGGCATGAAACTCGAAATTATCTCTGATCAAATCGGCGTGGCATCGGCGATCAAGATGTGCCGCAGCATCGTCGTCAAGGGACTCGAAGCGCTGTTATTTGAATGCGTGCTGGCAGCGGTTCCGTATGGGGCGGACGAACGAGTCTTTGCCACGCTGGAAGAAACTATGCCTGGAATGAACTGGAAGCGACTAGCGAGTTACATGATCGGGCGGGTCATCGAACACGGTGAGCGTCGCGCTCGCGAACTGGAAGAGGTTGCAGAGACTTTGCGGTGCATCGGCGTTGGACCGGTGATGACCGAAGCCGCCGCCAAACGACAGGAGTGGGGCGCAGCGCTCAACCTCTTGCCACAATTCGCTGGTAAGCCACCCGACGATTACCGCGCCGTGGTCGATGCGATTGCGCAAAGAGCAAGATCCGAACACTGATATGCGAACTCAGGTTGGTATAGTCGGCGCCGGTCCTGCTGGACTGCTGCTGGCGCATCTGTTGCACTTGCAAGGTATCGACTCTGTAGTCATAGAGACGCGAAGCCGCGAGTATGTCGAGAGCCGCATTCGCGCAGGCGTGCTTGAGCAAGGCACAGTCAACACGCTCATCGAATCCGGCGTTGGCGAACGCTTGCAGCAGCTGGGATTGCTCCATCACGGGATCGAACTCAGTTTCAATGGCCGCCGTCATCGCATCGACATGCATGACCTCACGGGTGGGCGCGCGATCACTGTGTATGGTCAGACCGAAGTCGTCAAAGATCTAATCACGGCGCGACTGGGTTCAGGCGCCCCGCTCTATTTTGAAGTCACCGAAACCAGCATCCATGATCTTGACACCGAACAGCCCAGGATTCGTTTTCACCATAACGAAGACCAGTACGAGATTCACTGCGATTTCATAGCCGGGTGCGACGGCTTTCACGGCATCTGTCGCCCCGCCGTTGTGGACAAGTTGCAGATGTTCGAGCGGGTCTATCCATTCGGATGGTTGGGAATTCTAGCGGAATCAAAACCACCTTCAAAAGAGTTGATCTATTGCCATCACGAACGAGGCTTTGCTTTGTTCAGTATGCGTACGCCGAGCATCACGCGGCTCTATATTCAATGCGCCCCCGATGACGATTTGGCGAATTGGAGTGATGATCGTATCTGGGAGGAACTGGCAACTCGATTGCACTCCGCTGGTGAGATTGAATTAAAAGAGGGACCAATCTTGCAAAAAGGGATTACGCCGATGCGCAGCTTTGTCGTTGAACCTATGCAGTTTGGCCGGTTATTTCTCGCGGGCGACGCTGCGCACATTGTGCCGCCGACTGGCGCGAAGGGGATGAACCTGGCAGTTGCAGATGTGCGTGTGTTGGCGCGCGCCTTCGCAAGTTATCACCAGACTGGCCAAACGGAATTGCTTGATGCCTATTCCGCCACCTGCCTGCGTCGCGTCTGGCGCGCCGAGCATTTCTCTTGGTGGATGACTTCCATGCTGCACCGCTTCCCGGACACTACGCCCTTTCAGCAAAAGCTCCAACTCGCCGAACTGGACTACCTCACGAGTTCACGCGCTGCTGCGACCTCACTCGCGGAAAACTACGCCGGTCTGCCCTTCGACGTTTGAGCGATGGCACAAAACCCGTCTTCAACGTTCCTATAATCTCTTGTTGAGACTTCTATTGGCGCATGGCGACCTAAGCGAAGCAACTATTCCATCCTTGATGCGCCAGCGGGCATAAACCACCAGGGGCAGCACAGTTTTATTGTGGCAAATTTGTGACGTCATTACCGACAAACAGCCGTGAATAACTGTAACTAGTTGTAATCCTGAGCGGCTGCAACCTGTTAAAAATTAGCAACTAATCGTAAAAGCCGTGACTGGTTGTAATCGGCTTGAAGGCCCTTTTAACCAGTGGGTCGCAGGTTCGAGTCCTGCTCGGCTCACCACTATTGGAAATACAGGACGTAGTCTCATCAGATCAACCAGCCCTGACCCACTGGTCGAAAACCAGTGGGTCGCAGTTGGATCCGCGAAAATCGTAGATAATTCGGTGGCCCAATGTCCTCGGGTTTGCGCATTCCTTTTTAATGGCAGCGGCCACTTAATCGCAGAAGCCACGACAGTATGGAAGCTTGTCGTGGCTCCTGCCTTCTAATGCACCGAATTCTACTTGCTCAGTAAAAACTGCCCATTAAGACTACCTGATGGTTAGAACGGTTGTTCTTATTTGACGGCCGTCGTTGTCCGCATCCTCGGGACCGAGTTGGCTCTCGGGAAGCACCATCATCATGTTGTCGTTCACCCAGTTGGCGACTGCGATACCGAGCGTGTTGCTACGCACCAGCGTCGACCGATAGTGGAATCCGGCGTAGATGCGTGCGACGTTCACGTCCTCGATAATCTGGTTCAAGCTCGTGTAGTGCCGCGAGACGCCGGGGAGGGTCGTGCTCGTTGTCATCACGTCGATGGTATCGCTGCTGCGATAGTTTTGGATCGCGGTGATGCCGGCCGGCGTCAGCGTGCCATGCGCGGCATAGAACTCGGGATGGCACGGCGTCTGGCGGAGCGGCGTCCAGTTTGTCCCCGGATAGAGGAAGTTGATCGCAGTGTAGGGACGCCAGAAGTGCTCGCGATACTTGACCCGCCACGTACGGATGTAGGTGTCTGCCTGCGAGATGTTGATGGCGGCGAACAGACGAGCGTGGGCCAGTAGCTGCTTCGAGGCGGCCGAGAGGTTGGTCTCCACTGGCTCCTGCGCCACCAGCTGGCGCGCCAGGCGATTCACGAGCGGCATTGACCCCTCGATGTAGAACAGGCCGATCTGCGTCTGCTCGGAGGTGCGCACGGTCGAGTTCGAGGCACCGTAGGCCCGGACCTCATCGAGCGCGGCTAGCCACTCCGGGTCGGTGATCGCGGGCGGGGTCGCCGTCGGAAAGTAGTCGGGATTCGGTACCGTAAACGGCGTGACATTACCCCAGCCCGGTACCGAGATATTGACTGAGCTGCAGCCGGGGGTGAACTGGTACTCGCCGGGCCCTGGTTGCGGTGTGAATGGGACGCTATCAAAGGCGTGGTCATTCTGGCGCGCGTAGAGCACCGCTATTGCTGCCACCTGCCCTGCCACGATGCCCCAATACCTCGGTCGGTGGCCGTGCTCATCATCGCTCGGGGTTTGCGCCAGCGACGCGGCGAGCTTCTCATCGAGGTTGGCTTGCTGGGCCGGGAACAGCGCAAGGAGCACGTCGTGAGCCGCCTGGGCGGCGGCCGCCTCGCGCGAGGCGTAGCCCTTTGCCGTGATCGAAACCATAGCCGGGGTGTAGTACGGCCGGATCGCGTTCATGGCGTCGAACATCGCCGCATGCACCATGGCCATGTCACGGCTCTGGCGGTTAGCAACTGTGTCGGCAGACACGGTGCTGACGGCGATCGTGTTCCAATCGGTGACGACATCCGCATTCGCAATCTGCGGCACACCCAGAAATGCCGCCGCACTCGCGATCAGGAGCGCTCGCTTCAGCAGCCTGCCCCCCAGGCCTCCGCCTCGGCATTCAATAAATTGGCGACGTGTGTTCATTCTCTTCATCGTAGTCCCCTCCTTCCGTGTTTAGCATGGACATGAGAATGCTCCTTTTCGAGAAGTGGACAGGAGCTGAAATGGTAAGCCCGACTGCGCTGACAAAACGAACAGTGCTGGACAGCGCCGCATATCGCGTGGTTATCATTTCTTACCCTCATGTCTTAACGCGACGTTTTTCGAGAGAACCCGACAAAAGAAAAATCCTTCCCTCGGAAGAGTCAATAACTTTCTTGACAAACGAGCGGGAAGGGTGGAAAAAGGTCAGGTCAAGAGCGCAGTCCAATGACCTCTTCAAGCAGCAGTGTTTCCCAGTTGTTGACAGCGTGGAGCCAAGGTGACGAGGCGGCGTTGGCGCAATTGACGCCCTTGGTTTACGACGAGCTTCATCGATTGGCCCGCCGCTACATGCGGAGTGAAAATCCTGGGCATACCCTGCAAACATCGGCCTTAGTTAATGAGGCTTATCTCAGACTTGTCGATCAAAAAAATGTTCGCTGGCAGAACCGCAGTCATTTCTTCGGCATTGCAGCGCAGTTGATGCGGCGCATTCTGGTGGACCACGCGCGTTCTCATGCCCGCCAGAAACGGGGTGGCCACGCACAGAGATTGTCGCTTGACGCTACGGCTATTTTGACTAAGGCACGCGTTGTGGATTTGGTGGCGATTGACGAGGCCCTAACCAAGCTAGCAGAGTTTGATCCACAAAAGAGCCGGATCGTAGAAATGAAGTTCTTTGGCGGCCTTACTAATGATGAGGTTGCCGAGTATCTGAACGTCTCATCGCGAACGATCGAGCGTGAGTGGCGGAAAGCGAAAGCTTGGCTGAAAGTAGCGTTCGAATAGAACCTCAGCCGCGGCGCTCTCTTGTCGCCCCCACAAAACATCGCGCAATTTCTATTCATGAAGCGTGAACGCTGGAATCAGGTTGACCGGTTGCTGGGTGCGGCGCTTGAGCTGCCACCCGAGAAGCGAGCCGCGTTTCTCGATGAGGCCTGCTCCGGTGACGAAGTAATGCGAAAGGAATTAGACGCGTTGCTCGCCGCGGATGATGGCGCACGCAGTTTTCTTGAACAGCCTGCGTTGGAAGTAGCGGCCAAGGCGCTGGTGGACGAAAAAGATTCGTTGTTGGGCGAGATCGTAGGTCACTACAAAATCATCTCGCGACTTGGCGCCGGCGGGATGGGTGAGGTTTATCTTGCTGAGGACACGCGCCTTGGCCGCAACGTAGCTTTGAAACGTTTACCGGATGACCTGCTCACTGATGAACAAGTGCGTCGACGCTTTGCTCAGGAGGCAAAAACCACATCGACGCTGAACCACTCGCACATCGTTACCATCTACGACCTCGCTTCAGACGGACAGCGGGACTTTATCGCAATGGAGTATGTTGAAGGCGAGAGCTTACGGGTGCGACTGCAGCATGACAGCCTCAGTGTCAAACAGGCAGTTGAGGCCGCCGCGCAAGTCGCCTCGGGGCTCGCCGCCGCCCACTCTGCAGGCATCATCCATCGCGATATCAAGCCTGAGAATCTGATGGTCACGCGCGCGACGCAGATCAAGATTTTGGACTTTGGTCTTGCAAAACTCATTGAAAAACAGGGAGGGCAATTCGCACCCAGCAATGTGACCTCAGCTAATTTGACGAACGGTTATGACCAGACGAAGTCGGGTGTAATTGTGGGCACGGTCGCTTATATGTCACCCGAGCAAGCGGAAGGACGCCCCTTGGACCATCGTACGGACATCTTCAGCCTGGGCGTTGTGCTCTACGAGATGCTCACGGGGCATAAAGCGTTTGAGGGCAAGTCCGCGATTGACACGCTTCATGCGATCATCAATAAAGAGCCGCCAGCGATTACTGAAATAAACCCACAAGTCCCACTCGAACTGACAGACATCCTTGCGAAAGCTCTTGCCAAAGACCCGGCAGAACGATACCAGCACGCGGGAGACTTCGAGTTAGACCTCCGAAGATTTAAACGCGCTCTTGAGACGAACTCGCTAGTGAGCGCGCGCGTGCAGCCTCTCGTGCAACAGGAAAGAGCGCGGAAGAAACCTATGGGCCTGCTCTGGCCCATCATCGGGATAGCCATTGGTATGAGCATCGCTGTCGTTGCATGGCAGATGGGCAGATCGACCAGACAGGCAGAACGTGCTCTAAATCTTCGAAACGCCTCGCTAACTGCGCTAACAACCGATCCGGGTTACGAAGGCGAGCCGACCTTTTCGCCGGACGGCGAGACTATCGCCTACGTCGCAGATCGCACGGGTACGTTTCAAATTTTTCTGAAACAAATCTCAGGCGGACCGGACATAAACATCAGCAACAATTCAGCCGACGACGTACAACCTGCTTTCTCGCCGGACGGCAAACAGATCGCGTTCGTGTCGACACGCTCAAGTTCATCCAACCTTCACTATCCCGGCGTTGATTTTCCTCTGCTGGGCGGCGATATCTGGGTGATGCCGGCGTTCGGAGGGAGCGCGAGGCGGATCGCTGAGTCAGGCAATTTTCCGTCGTGGTCGCCGGATGGCTCGACGATTATCTACACAAGCGGCACTTTAAGGTTCCAATCAAAAATGCGGCGAGTCCCGGCCCAAGGCGGCCAGGCGCAAGACATCCCTATTACATTCAAAACCGATGAGCCACTTGCTGTGTTCTGGTTATATCCGAGCTACTCATCAGATAAGCATTGGATAACATTCGAAGCGGGGAACAACATTTTCGTCGTCCGCGCCGAAGGCGGCGAGGCGCGGCGACTAGTCAAAGGCAAGCGCCCAGTCTGGAGCGCAGACTCCCGGATGATCATTTATTCAAATGGCGAACCGGGCAAAAACTTTTCGCTGTGGCAAGTACCTTTTTCGACAACGGAAGGAACAGCAGAAGGAACGCCTGAGCCACTTACGGTCGGGCGAGGGCGTGACACACAAGCTGCGGTTTCGCGTGATGGAAAACTCATCGCCTTCGCAGCGCAGGAAAATTCTTTTAACGCTGAAACATTGCCCTTCGACTCTGAAATAGGCCGTCAAACAGGCGAGCCGCAGCCGGCCACATCCGGCAATAAGATCATTTACGCCTTGAGCTTTTCACCTGACGGACATTCCATCGTGTTTCGAGATTATCAGGCGGCAAGCGGGCATATCTGGCGGCTTGATCACGGCTCCAGCCCGATTCAATTAACCTCAGATCCACAATTTGATGATGGATCTCCGCGCTGGTCTCCTGACGGCCAGACTATCGCTTTCGTTCGCAGATCGATGAACGAGTCGCAAGCCTCTTCAGGGAGCGTGGGTAACCTATGGCTCATGTCGCCCGATGGAGCGAATCCGCGCTTGCTAATCGAGAATGCCGTCAACCCTGTCTGGCGGCCGGATGGTCAAGCCATCCTCTACGGCTCGGTGGTTGACGATCGTCAGAACCAGCTATTCATCTTTGATCTAGTGACGAAGAGTACGCGCCGTGTTACCAACGAGCCGGGTGTAGTGCCGGTTGCCACCTTCAGTCCAGATAATAGATGGTTGATTTACCAATCCAACGCGAGCAGCTTAGATCTGCGGGCGCTGCCCGTAGAGGGCGGGGAGTCACGCGTCGTCGTGGCTACTCCACATCAAGATTATCATCCATTCGTCTCGCCCTCGGGCAAGTGGCTGTACTTTCAACCCGACCATAAGAACATCTACCGCGTGCCTGGTCCGGCACAAGATTGGCAGCGAGGCCAGCCGGAGAAGGTAACGAATTTTCCGGAATCCGGACTGTTCCTCGAAGACCCCCAGCTTTCACACGATGGTCGACAACTGCTTTATTCGCGCGGACGCATCACGGGTGATATTTGGATCATGAAGTTTGAGAGATGAAAATACGAGGGCAGATCCGTCATGCAGCGTGAGCGCTGAAAGCAGCTCGACCGATACCCATGCGTCGTTTGAACTGCCACTAGATAGGCGAGGTGCGTTTCTGGATGAAGCCTGCGCTGGTGACGAGGCGCTGCGAAGGAATTAGACGCGCTGTTCACTTCTGATGATGGTGCGCGCAGTTTTCTCGAACAGCCGCGTTGGAAGTGGCGCTGGTGGACAAATTTTTCACAGGTTGCAGCCACCCTGGAATACAGGTTCGAGTCATGCGGCTCATAACCCATCCTATCAATGCCAACTCCGTTGCTTAACAAAACTGACTCTAACCTCTTGAATTGTGTATGAGGTTCCTTCTCTAAGTAATTCTGTTTTGACTCACGTCCAAGTTTCTGGAATTCGATGATTTTTTCGGAAGCGATTTTCTGTCGTAACTCTTAATCCTCAAGCAACCTCAACTCGCTAAATCAACTCTCAACGGGTCATGATCAAACTGTCTATCCCAGAGGCATTCCGCAGGCAGTCAGATTAATTCTTCCTAGTCGAGCTTCGCAGGGATTTCTTGAAACAACCAGAACGTTTCGCAAACAGTTCAGGAGGGCAACGAGTGAGCTCTACGAAAAGAATGTCGCTGAAAAAGGCGATGGCGATCACTCTCGTGATTCACGTCAGTTTGCTCCTGACTCTTGCCGTTGACGGTCAAAGTGTGCCGGTCAAAGAACAGATTGCAAACGAAGTCAAACGACTCGAGCAGAGACTGCCCGCATTGGCCTTGCCGGACAATGAAGCCAAGTCGTATCAGAGCGCGCTCAAACGCGTCGCGGTCATGTTGCGTTCCGACCGCGTCTTCCTAAGTTTGTATTACCTGCAACCAGTGCACTCGGCTGTGGGGACCTACGACTATCATCGGTCAAAAGCTGAGGTGATCAAACAAGGCGTCGACGGTTTCGAGGCCGAATGGAAGAACCTCGGAGGCCAATTAGCGGCTCGAGAGAAAGCGTATGTGCCCGAGTCGGGTGAAACGCCGGCGGCAGCGATGGCGCTAGCCGAGGCGTCGCTCACACAGGTCCACCCTTATTACCAGTCCGGACATCTCTATGGACTCAACCGGTCCGTCGACGAAGGAGTGTACTACTTTGGCCGGTCGTCCGCTTTCTTAGATTTCGCGCTCTTTTGTCGACAACTTCAGTTCAAGAAACCGCGGACCCCGCTCAAGCTCAAGTCTCTGGAGCACGAGCTGCAGGCCATGGAAGATGAGACGCTGGCAGCTTACAAACAATCCGAAGACAAGGACCTGCGCCAGTTCATCACGACTAATGTGTCACTGAAATTGGCGGCGGACTTGAATCACGAGCAGCGGTACTTCGGCGCCCTGCTCAAATATCTCGACGCCTGCATGGCGCTTAAGCTGCTGAAGGCGACGGCGCCGAGCCCAGCGCAGGTTGAATTGCTGAAAGGGCAACTAGCAGCGTTTGGGAAACGGCTGTCATCAGGCGACATCGACCACAGCATCGGGTTGATGTATTGGGAAATGGCCCAACGCGCGCTACAGCCGTCAGCTGACGATGAGGTTGGCGAGCCAGACCTTAAGCGTGCGGTGGTGATTTTGGACGAAGTGCTGCCCCGTTACTTCAAAACAGTTTCCAGCTAATTGCAAAGCCTTGATGGAGAAAAAAATGAAGTCATTCAAATTCCGAATTGCGGGAGTCAGCTTGTTGCTTTTTACCGGCTTAGTTTCAGCCTGGTCCCAAACGAAGACACCTGGACAAGAGGGGGCCACTGCCACTCCGGTTACCGGCAAGCAGGTGACGCTTACGCTGGTGCGGTGGCCGTTCACTTGAAGCCTCTCCGACCCAGCAAGTTTGCTGATGAAAGAAGTCGCACAGCGCTATCCCGGAAAAGTTCGTTTCGTCAGTGAGAATTGGGGCGACTCGAAGCTGGCAGAAAAATACGGTATTAAGCGTTACCCGGTGGTCTTCGTCAACGAGGTCCTCGTGGCCAAGCCCGACGACTTTGGTTGGGGCGGTGAAAAGGGCCGCTACAAGCCGTGGACTAACCCAGCCAATCATGAAAAGTTCCGGAACGACCTGACACGAATGATCGAAGTTGCCTTTCGCGACCAGACAGAATTGGCGCGTCAGTTTGAAGTTAAGCCCGGCTCCGGCGAAATCGCTACCCTACCCAACTTCACCGCACAGGATCTGCAAAGCAACAACATCACGCCTGCGACGCTTTCGGGCAAGGTTGTAATAGTAGAATTCTGGGCGACCTGGTGTCCTCCGTGCCGGTCAACGCTCAACTGGTTAGGCGAATTGAAACATCGTTACGGAGACAAGCTCGTGGTGGTCGCCATCAGCGTCGAGTCAGAGGAAGCAGACGTTCGTGAGTTTGGCAAAACGATCGATCCGTCAGTTAGGCTGTCGCTTGGTTCGGAGACCCTGGTCTCCTCGTTCGGCAATATCACAGCAGTGCCAACCATGTACGTGTTCGATCAGAACGGGAAAGTCGCGGGAATCTTTTATGGAGCCCCTGCCGATTTGCACGGCAAAGCTGAAGGGGTTCTTGGATCGTTGTTCAAATGAGGACTCTCGAAAACCAAAGTTCAGCCCGGCTTTGCCCTCAAGAGTCAAGATCAGTTATTTGCTTGTAGGGGTTTTCATTAATGCCCCAACGGGGCTACGGCCTCCAGCCCAGGGTTGCCGCTTCGGCTACCCTGGGAACCAGTAAGAAGGAATTTCAACCCCGACTGGTCGGGGTTGCGTCGTTTTCTCAGACAGAAATGCGCAAAGCTGACGCAACCGCGTTGCGGTTGAAGGCAAAATCGCTTTCTTTACCCAGGGTAGCCGAAACGGCAACCCTGGGCTGGAGGTCATTGCCCGTTTGGGCATCTGAGAACTTATGGTAGTCGTCACGAGTTTCGACTTTTAAGGCAAAGTCGTTATGCGGAGGATAAGAAAGCGATGAGAACCATGAAAATGGTGGTGGCGCTAGCCGGAATCACAATTGCGGCGGGACTTGTCACACGCGTTTCAGCTCAAACTGAAGTCGTGCCGTTTGATTCGGATCGCTGGGAGATCAGGGCGGTGGAAAGCAAAGTTGTGAATCATCTTGGCCGGCAGAGTTTTTATCTCAAAGGCGGTCTCGCGGTGATCAAGGATTCCCAATTTCTCGATGGCGTGATCGAGTTTGATCTTGCCTTCTCGACAGAACGTGGCTTTCTCGGTGCGGTCTGGCGGCTGCAAGACTTCAACAACTACGAGGACTTCTACGTGCGACCACACCAGTCTGGCAACCCTGACGCCAACCAGTATCAACCGGTTTTCAATGGCGACGACGCGTGGCAGTTGTATTACGGCGACGGTTATGGTGCGCCGGTTAAGTACGATTTCGAGCAGTGGGTCCACATCAAGATCGCTGTCTCAGGCAAGAATGCGGAAGTCTACATTAAGGACATGGATAAGCCGGCACTCGTCGTCAATGAACTGAAACGCGAAACCAAGGCAGGCAGAGTG
>Ga0070698_100001375_pt1 | contig 27052 bp, 23 predicted proteins | sample KBSK1502metaG_FD_65477 | JGI IMG/M metagenome (GOLD analysis project Ga0070698, IMG submission 65477) | Corn, switchgrass and miscanthus rhizosphere microbial communities from Kellogg Biological Station, Michigan, USA - KBS K1-50-2 metaG | ecosystem: Host-associated > Plants > Roots >... | reverse complement strand
GTTCGAAAGCAATAGCCGTATGTGTTCCAGACGCCGGCATCGATCGTTCGCGCGAAACCCGGAAGTACCGTATCATTACAAAGGGTTTGCGCGACTCGAGCAGATGGGCACTGAGCTGCGGTCTCGCTCGGCGCGGACAGCCGTCGCGGGCTGTCCATCCAGCACTCGGCATTCAGGAATGTTGGCTTGCCTGTTTGTTAAAGCGGGCCTTGACCTGAGGCAATGGAGAATAATTGATCCCTCGTTATACCCGTGACGAAATGGGCCGCGTGTGGAGTGATGCGAACAAATTCGCGCGCTGGCTCGATGTGGAATTGGCCGCCACGGAAACGCTTGCCGAAGCTGGCCAAGTTCCAAAGGAAGCCGCAGCCACTATTCGCACCCGAGCGAAAGTCGATGCCGGGCGCATCCAGGCACTCGAGGCGAAGGTCAAGCACGACGTCATCGCCTTCACCATGGCCGTCGGTGAGTCGATCGGGGATGCCAACGCGGCGCGGTGGTTGCACTTTGGCTTGACATCGAACGACGTTGTAGACACCGCCCAAGCACTGCTGGTCCGCGACGCGTCAAAAATCATCGAGCGTGACCTGGTTCTCTTCGGCGAAGTCCTGGATGTGCGTGCGCACGAGTTTCGCCACACGCCCCAGGTCGGCCGCACGCATGGCATTCACGCCGAACCGATAACGTTTGGCCTGAAAGTCGCAAACTGGTTCACGGAAAATCAACGCAACATCGCGCGCTTTCAGGATGCGGCGGAGCAAATGGCCGTCGGAAAGATCTCCGGCGCGGTCGGAAATGCGGCGCATCTTGGTCCGGAAATGGAACAGCAGATTTGCCGCCGCCTCGGACTTAGGGCTGCTCCAGTCGCCTCTCAGGTGATTCAGCGAGACCGCCACGCGCATTATCTGAGCTCGCTCGCTCTGATTGCCGCCACCTTGGAAAAAATTGCTCTGGAAATACGTCATCTGCAGCGAACCGAAGTGCGCGAAGTCGAAGAGCCGTTCGGCGGCGAGCAGCGGGGCAGCTCGGCGATGCCACATAAGCGTAACCCGGTCACGTGCGAGCAAATCTGCGGGCTGGCACGTCTCGTACGCTCAAACATGGCTGCCTCGTTCGAGAACATCGCGCTATGGCACGAGCGCGACATCTCACATAGCTCCGCTGAGCGCGTTATTCTGCCGGACTCGACGATTCTCGTGGACTACATGCTCAACAAGATGACGACTGTGGTTGGCGAAATGCGCGTCTTTCCGCACCGCATGCTCCAGAACCTGGAATCCACGCATGGCCTGGTGTATTCCGGCCAGCTCCTGCAAGACTTGGTGGAAAAGGGCATGCCGCGCGACGATGCGTATAAGGCTGTGCAGGAGAACGCCATGGCCGCCTGGGAAACGGATACGAGCTTCCGAGAGCGAGTAGCGGCCGATCCGGGGATAGCCAAGTACCTGGATGCGAAAGCTTTGGCGCACACCTTCGACCTGCAACGGCAATTGCGCTATGTCGATGCAATCTTCGATCGCGTTTTCGGGCCGCATCCGGCTGGCGAGAAATCCGCTGCGAGCAAGGCGTAAGACTCTAGTCGAAAAAGCGAAGAGCCCCGGACGCTCCGGGGCCCTTTTTCGCCTCTTCTGATTTCAGCATGCGCTGAGCTCAGCTGCGGAGGCGGAAGCTAAAGAAGTATTCGTACGCTGAATCGCCGTCAAATGCCAGCGGAAAAACGCACAAGATTTGCCAAAGCGTTCAATCTGGCTCGACCATGCCGGGAGTGCAGGCGTGCTGCTCCCGTACGGATTTATTCCACCCGCTGCACGTAACGCGCCTCAGAAGTATCAACTTTAATTCTGTCTCCCTCATTGACAAAGGGTGGCACCTGCACCACCAGACCAGTTTCCAACGTCGCGGGCTTGCCGACCGCGCTGGCAGTGGCTTTCTGCAGAGTCGGCTCAGTCTGAATGACTTTCAGGTCCATAGTGTCCGGTAGATTGATGCCGATGGGCTTGTCCTCGAAGAATTCCACTTTCACAACCGTGTTCGGAATCAGGTAGTAAATCGTCTCGCCAAGTTGCTCACGAGTGAGATGCATCTGCTCATAGGTTTCCGTATTCATGAAGTGAAAATCATCGCCTTCATTGTAGAGATATTCGAATTCGACTTCGTCAAGAATGGCGCGATCCACGAATTCTTCGGCGCGGAACCTGTAATCGATGATGGCTCCGGTTTTGAGATTTTTCATGCGCGTCTGCATGGATCCGCGCTTGTTGCCTGGTGTACGGTGTTCTGTGCTGAAGACCGTGAAGAGCTGCCCATCGTGCTGGATGACCATGCCGGGGCGAAGTTGTGTAGCTTTTACGCTGCTCATTGTCTCTTGGAACCCCGACCGCGTCGAGGTTACATAGCTCCTAAAAAAATGACTTAGCTCCGCAAATTCCGGCAGGCGGCCTGCTCAGGCGCATTCGGCTGCGCGCGGAATGACACGAGGTACGCCGAGCGAATCGCGCTCTCGACGCAGGTATGAGTATAAGGGCGCGCGTTCGGACCGGTCAATCGTCTCGCTTTGATGCATCTCCCTTCCTGCTTTCTCGGGCGCGCTGCTTCGCGGCATCGGCCATAATTTTTTCGATCTCGTCGGGATTGCGCGGCAGGCGCTCGCTCAGAAACTTATAGCCCGTGTCGGTGATGAGCACATCATCTTCAATACGTACACCAAGTTGCTCCTCGGGAACATAAATGCCTGGTTCCATGGTGACCACCATGCCCGGCTCGAGTGGCTTGCAGTAGTCGCCAGGATCGTGAACGTTCAGTCCAACATTATGTCCGAGACCGTGAATGTAGTATTGGCCGAGCGGTTTGCCGTGCTGGTCTTTGCCATGCGAGTTGATATAGTCGTACGAAATCCTATAAACACTCTTGTCCCCCTTTCTGCATAGGTCCATGCCAGGCCTCACAGCGGCCAGCGCGGCATTCTGAGCGCCGAGAACAATATTGTAGATTTCCTTCTGCCGCGGGGTGAACTTCCCGTTGGCCGGCAGCGTGCGGGTTATGTCGGCGGTATAACCGGAAAACTGCGCGCCGACGTCCAGAACGACAATGTCGCCATCTTCAATCTTGCGCGAGAGCTTGTCATAGTGCAGAGCAGTGGAATTTGGACCCGCGCCAACGATGGGCGCGTAAGCTTCCGCTTCCGAGCCACCCATGGCGTGGACCTCAACCATTTTAGCGGCGACTTGATATTCGTACACACCAGGACGCATCATGCGCATGGCTTCGAAGTGTGCATCCAGCGACAGCTCAATGGCCTGCTTCAGAAAAACAATTTCGCCCGGTGATTTGATCTGACGCAAGGCGCTGATTTGCTGACGAATGTCTTTGGTCTTGACCTGCGGGGCGGCCAGCTGCAGCCACTCGACAACTTCTTTCTCATGCGGGTAACCACCAAGCTCTTTCTCGTAAGGAAGAATGGTGAAGACTGTGGCGTACACTCTGGCGAGCTTCTCCACCTTGGCCCGTAGATCTGCGAAGGGCTCGACGGTGGAGAAGCCGGTGCGCGCTTCGATACCCGGGTCGGTCGGAGACATACGCACGCCGTTCCATTTCTCTTTGGCGGGATCTTTGGCCGGCAGGTAGAGAATTTCGTGCCCGCCATCCCCGTTGTTGGCGCCTGGGCTCGCGGGTGATTTCGCTGCAGGAAGAATCAAGAGTGCAGCGCCTTCTTCGTTGTGACCCGTAAGGTAATAAAAGTTTTCTTCCTGAGCGAAAATGTAAGCCTGTGACGATTCTTCGCGGCCGGTGAAGCCCCACAGCACGATGGGTCCATCAACCTGAGCGGCTAGTTTGGCGCGGCGTTCGGTATACACGCTGTTTGGCTCGCGTTCGCGCCGCTGCTGCGCATTTGCCGCCGTTCCCATCAGGCTCAGCAAAGCGGATAGAAAGAACGGAAGCCAGAGAACAAATTCGCTTTGGGACCGCCAATTCGGGCGGGCGCTCATGTGTTCACCTCGGCACCGCGGAAAAGCTTAAGAGTGTAGCAGCTTAATGGACAACAGAGCCATGTACGCGAGTTTGGGCCCAGGGGCATCTAATAGCCGGGAGCATCTGTCAATTGACGCGCTATCGATTTCTTGTGTTCATCGTTGTCTTTCAGTCTGTGCTGATTCTGGCGCACCTGTTCCTGTACGAGACCTGGAATTTCTTTTGGCGAGCGCCCGACCCGCCCGGCATCTCGCCCTTGCAAGTGATTGTGGGGATTCTATCGATTAGTTTCCTCGCAGCTTCGATTCTCGCCTTTCGCTATTCGAATCTCGTCGTGCGCTCTCTCTATACGATCGCTGCGGTGTGGCTGGGGACAGCCAGCTTCGCTTTTCTGGCGGCGTGCGCGTGCTGGGTGATTTACGGGTTCCTATGGCTGCTAGGAGCAAGAGTGAATGGCCGCCTGTTGGCTGAATTGGTTTTTGGGGCCGCCTTTGCGCTTAGCGCAGCAAGCGTGGTCAATGCGAATTGGACGCGAGTGAAACGCATAAATGTGAAGTTGCCGAACCTACCGGCCGCTTGGCGCGGCCGCGTCGCAGCGCTGGTCAGCGATCTACACCTTGGGCATGTCAAGAACCTGGGATTCGTGAAGCGCATAGTGAGGACGATTACCCGAGTGCGGCCGGACGTGGTTTTCATCGCCGGCGATCTGTACGACGGCACGGCCGTGGACATTCCGGGGCTGGCAAAGCCGCTGAGCATGCTTTCTGCTCCCTTGGGAACGTTTTTCGTGGCAGGAAACCACGAAGAGTTTCGCGATCACACGAAATATCTGCAAGCGGTGAGTGGGTCTGGCGTTCGCGTCCTCGACAACGAAAGAGTAACAATCGACGGCCTGCAAATCGTGGGCGTGCACTATCGCGATGCGACGGACACACAACACTTCCGGAAAGTGTTGCGAAACACCGGTGTGGACCGTGAACAGGCGAGTGTGCTGCTGACCCATGCGCCGGACCGATTGCACGTCTCGGAGGAGGAAGGCATCTCCCTGCAGCTTTCGGGGCACACACATCGGGGACAGTTTTTTCCGTTTACGTGGATCACGAAGCGGATCTACGGCAAGTATGTGTACGGCCTGAAGCAGCTGGGCAAGATGTGGGTATACACCTCCTCAGGGGCGGGCACGTGGGGACCCCCGCTGCGTCTGGGTTCGAGCCCGGAAATCGTTTTGATTCGATTTGAATGAACCAAAGGTCGTGAGCTAACAGAGCCGCTACCATGTCCGACTCCTATCCGAAGAGATAGGCAAGAGATAGCAGTCTATCCGAGAGGTTAGTATTTCAGCTTGCAGCAAGCGTTGCGCGGCATTCGGTTTCGCCAGACAATCCCTCTAAGTCTCGAATACTCAATCGATTACAAAAGCTCGCTTAGAAATGCCACATACGCATGAAGTTGGCATGACCATTGCAACCTCTCTTGGCATCGCAGCGAACTGCGAAGCTTGAAACGAGTGAGGGGAAAGAAAATGAAAGTCCAGAAGATGATTCGGATGCAGATGATGCTGGTGGGGCTGGGGGCCACACTGGCGCTCGGGGGATCTGCATACGCGCAGCAAGAAGTGAATCCCACGACTTTTGATGTTAATCCTGGAACACCGCATGTGGTTAGCGCCGTCACACAGGTGGCTCAGAGCCCAGCCCAAGCCAACACCGCGAAATCGGGGCCCGCGTTCTCTGCTTCGCTGTGGAGCAGCGAAAACACAAAACAAGAGACAGATTTGGCACGATTGCTTGTAATCGATACGATGATGATCGTGATCATGATGATCGGCATCGGCGTCATCGTGCTGTACGCAAAGGCGGCGACCCGGAATGAGCGCCGCCCAAGGTTTTCCCCAGAAAGCGCCCCCTACACTCGGGCCACTGGCGCAGCGGCTCACCCGATAGCGTGAGCTTCAGTGACCGAACTCCGGGATTCGCGATTGCCCCCGCGATTCCCGGAGTTTTCTTTTGGTGCCAGTAAGCAATTACGCGTGAGGATCAGCTCTTGCGACGCAAAAAAGTAGGGCGGGGCGTGCCCCTCAATTCCTGCAGCTCTCCGATTGTGGATTCAGAAGCCAGGTGCTCCTGAGGCGGCGGCACGCATTTCTGGAGCATTGACACCAAAACGCAAGTGCGCCAAGTAGATCTGGCCGAGAGACATGACGCCGGTATAGAAGTAGCCCCAAACGAAGAGAAGCAAAAATGGGACGGTCGCGTAGTTCTCGTTGAGAATGGCATACAGAACAGTCGCGGTAAAGTACACTCCTAGAAGCACTTCCGCGTAAGGCATCCATCCGGCTCGATTCCGGTATTTCTTCGCCACGAAGGTGTCCTTGCGGCCCTCAATTCTGTATTTAGGCGTCCGGGCGAATTCGCTCTTCTTACCAACAATGGCTTCAATGACCGCTTGGGCGTTGCGCACGGAAATCCCGATGCCTGTGGCCATGACGAAGGGCATGTACAGGATGGTCCGCCACCAGTTTTTGGGACGCAGCTCCTTCTGCGCGACAAGATAAAAGCTGGAAATGGAGCACGTAGAGGCCAGGAAAAGCGGCAGGTCAATCACGATCATCTGGATCCAGCCCTGGTAAAAGCGCACGATCATTGCGGGCAACAGCATGGTGGAAAGCAAGACCATCAGCGGATAACTGATATTGGCCGTTAGATGGAAAAAGGCTTCCGCTTTGATGGCCCAAGGAACAGGGGAAGCGAAAACCCTTGGGAGGATTTTCTTTGCCGTCTGCATTAGCCCTTTGGCCCAGCGAGCTTGCTGAGCCTTGAATCCGTTCATGTCTACCGGGAGTTCGGAAGCGCATTCAACATCCTGAAGATAGAGAAACTTCCAACCTCGAAGCTGCGCGCGGTAAGAGAGATCAGTATCTTCGGTGAGGGTATCGTGCTGCCACCCGCCAGCGTCTTCAATGGCCTTGCGCCGCCAAACGCCAGCAGTGCCATTGAAATTGAAGAAAGTACCGCGGCGGGAACGGCCACCGTGCTCGACAACAAAGTGACCGTCCAGGAGGATGGTCTCAACCTCGGTGAGAAGCGAGTAGTCGCGATTGAGGTAGGTCCAGCGTGCTTGAACCATGCCTATCGCGGGATTTTGAAAATACGGGATGGTACGGCGCAGAAAATCGGGTTCGGGAAGAAAATCAGCGTCAAAGATGGCAATGAATTCGCCCTGCGCGGTCTGCAACCCGTCTTCGAGCGCGCCGGCCTTGAAGCCCTCTCGATTAGTCCGATGGATGTAGACGATAGGCAGGCCTTGAGCAGCGAACCGATCGACGCAAGCGCTCGCAAGTTGCTGGGTTTCATCTGTGGAGTCGTCGAGGACTTGAATCTCGAGTAGCTCGCGAGGGTAGTCAAAACGGGAAACCGCTTCGACGAGCCGCTCGATCACATAGCGCTCGTTGAAAACGGGCAACTGGATCGTAACCCGAGGCCAATGAGTCGGTTGCGGAGGCGGACCGGGAATGTTTTTGGAGTAGCGATAGTATTCATACACCAGCCAATAGCGATGCAGGCCGTATGTAGCGAGAACAAATAAAACGAGAAAGTAGGGGATCATCATTGCCAAATCGAAGGCATTGGCGTGATAGATGCCTCTGAAGGTTGGGTCCGTAATTTTGTGCCAATACTGACTGAGCGAGGAGGTGTGAGCCACAAGCCACACCGAGAGAAAGAGAGAGAATTGCACCACGCGCACCTTGGCCGGGACGCAGAAGAGGCCGGGCGTCTCGGTGGACGCACAAATTATAATGCCGGAGACCTGGAGGTACCAAGCAGCAAACGAGGTGTCGATAAGACCCGGGAATGTTTAAGCAAGGGGATCGCGGGCTTTCGGCACCATGGTAGGCCAAAACAAGGTTGGATATTCCCATAGCAGTTGCTAATGCTGCGCCTTCTGCTCCCCAAAGTTGGGTCACGGCACGAGAACGATCTTGCCAGAGGCTCCGGGCGCCATGACTTCTTTGTGCGCGCGGGCCGCCCCGGCTAGAGCAATCTTTTTGGCGACAACAGGCCGCAGCGTGCCATTTTCAAGACCGGCGAGAATTCCGGCCTGAATTTCCGCGTTTTCGGCTTCCGTGGCAGCCCACAAAGTAAAGGCTCGAATCGTTCCGCGGCGAACCATCAAGTCACGCGGGTTGACGGTCACTTCGCCGCGGCTGCCAATTACAATAACCCGCCCGAGTGAACCGAGCAGCTTGAGGTCGCTGCCGAGATTCACATTCGCGAGCATTTCGAGGACGATGTCGACGCCCTTGCCGCCAGTCGCCTTGAGGATTTCGTCCTGGTAGCCAGCTTTGCCGTGGTTAAAAACCTGATGCGCACCTTCCCGCTTCACCAAATCGAGACCCTTCTCAGATCCAGCGGTGCCGAAGACAGTGAGCCCCATGGCTCGTGCAATCTGCACTGAAGCAATTCCCACGCCGCCGCTGGCGCCGTGTACTAACACGGTTTCGTCGGCTCGCGCTTTCGCTTCGATGTGCAGTGCGTGATAGGCAGTGCTATAAGGCACCCAGAGTCCGGCACCTTGTTCGAAGGAAACATTCTGAGGAAGCTTGTGCACTTGATTTTCCAGGGCCACGGCATTTTCGGCGTAAGCGCCGCTCACGGTTTTGGCCGTGTAGACGCGATCGCCTGGCTTTACTTTTGTGATGGCCCGCCCGACGGCATCGATAATGCCGGCTGCGTCGGAACCGGGCGTATATGGCAGCGGCGGCTTGATCGCATAGGTGCCCGCGCGCATGTAAGTGTCATATGGATTCACCCCTGCAGCGTGAATGCGCACGAGGACTTCATTCGGTTGCGGCTTAGGTGTTGGAACTTCCTCGAGCTTCAGAACTTCAGGACCGCCGAATTCGCGAACGAGGATCGCTTTCATCTGTTTCCCTCATAGTTCAGTAGATGCCTTGAATGTGACAAAGCTGAACCAGTCGGCTGTGATCCGGGCGAGGCGAGTGATCGCTTCTCACGCTTTTCAGAATTCAGAAATGTTCGTCAGTGACCACGGCTTCGACTTTTTTTTCCGTGAGCCCTGCGGCCTCACCCCATGCTGTGGTTTGCCAATTATCCTTTCCTTTTTTTTGTGGGATCCAGGGAGGTAGGCTCTGGTCCAAGTAGCTGGCCAAGGCGTGAACGTAGGGTTCGTACATGCCGCGCAGGCCTGTCAACTTGCGGTTGGCCTCCTCTCCATCACGGAGTTTCAACCCATGCTGCGCGAGAGTGTCACGGATGCGGCGCAAATCCTCCCCGGGGAGGCGGTCTACAGGAAGTGACCTAGGAGCCGTACCGAACACTTGCGAGAGATCAACTACCGCGTGGCGCGCAATGGCGAAAGTAAGATCGGCCTGACGCTCGCACGCGCCCTCGATTCCCACCTTAAGCAATGCACAGGTGTCCAGAATCGCAGTCAGGGATGCGATCCAAGATTGGTTGTCGTGCTGCGAGCGAAAAAACGCCAGAACCGGATAGGAAAGGTGACTCTCCATGAGCTCGGCAGACCACAATTCCCAGTCTTTGAGTAATTCACGCAGAGCCTCTAAACCGCCGTCGTGCGAATGCCGACGGAGAAGCTCTCCTGCAGTTGGTGGCGTGCCCGCCCGGGAATCGAGAAGTGAGATATCTACTTCGCGCTTGGAAAATGAGCCGTAGATGAACGGCAGATAACCGATGATTGCGGCGAGAAAGCCGAATCCGAAACCTGCTTCGGTGACGACTAGGGCGCGGGCCAAGCCGGAGCGGGGAACGACATCACCGAGGCCCAAGGTGAAAAACGTCGTGCCACTCAGATAAATATCTGTGGCGAAGCTTGCCTCGCTCGCGGAGGCACTTACTGCAGATCCGGCCGCGTACTGCATCAACCCGAAACCGAAAACCAGTCCGACAGCCCATACGGCAATTAAGAGTAGAAGCGAGCTGGGACCATAGAAGCCCAGAAGAGTCTCACGGGTCTTTCGCGAGGTGCAGAGATTCGCGGCGAACTTTGCGCATCTCCACGTGACTCTGTAGAAGAGGCGCGTCAGCCGGAATCGGCGGGTTACGCGGCGCGGCAGAATGATGGCTTCGAAGGCATCCCAAATCACGATCAGAAAGATCGCGATCCCTGCAACAAACGCTCCTGGAGCGGGAATCATGGCCGGCATTGTACTCGTTTGGCCACGCGACGGAAAATCGCGATGCTTACGATTCCAGTCGGGCGTTCACGGAGATTTCAGCTTTAAATAGCTTCGACACCGGGCAGCCCATCTCCGCGGCTTTGACGGCGGCGTCGAATTTGGCTTTGTCTGCGCCGGGAACACGGGCCACAAGATCGAGGTGACTCTTGGTGATGCTGAAGCCGTCCGCGACCTTATCAAGCGTGATCGTGGCCGTCGTTTCTAGTTTCTGAGCGGTTAGACCGGCGCCGCCAAGCTGTGCGGAAAGGGCCATCGTGAAACATCCGGCGTGCGCCGCGGCCAGCAATTCTTCCGGATTAGTGCCGACGCCGTTTTCAAAGCGCGTGCTGAACGAATATTGCGTCTGCTTGAGAGTGCCGCTATCTGTCGAGATGGTGCCTTTGCCGCTCTTCAAATCGCCTTGCCAAACTGCACTTGCTTTTCGTTGCATGAATTCTCTCCTCGTGAATGAACCTACTGACGCGTTAGGATGACGCGCTCCAAGTACTGCCCGCAACTCTCACGCACCATCCCTTTGCCCGCTTGGCGCACATCAGAGACTTTTCTGAATCGTCCAAACATTTCGCTTGATTCGATTGCACTGATTCGATTCCGTCGCCAGCGTTCCGGGTATATTGAGAGCGACGCGGCCAAGATTGCGTCAACTTGGATGCCAAATATCTTCGACCGGACTGCGCATCGCCCCTGGCCCCTTCCTACGGGTCCGTGGATTATGTCCCAGTCCTGGCACGACTTGCTATTCGCGCACTGGCCGATTGATGCGGCACGGGTACGTCCAAGCATTCCCGCGGCGCTCGAACTTGACACTTTTGACGGCCAAGCGTGGATCGGCATTGTGCCGTTCAGCATGTCGGGCGTGCGGCTGAGATGGACGCCTGCGCTTCCAGGGTTTTCGTCCTTTCCTGAACTAAATGTGCGGACGTATGTGGTTGCCCAGAGCAGGCCCGGCGTGTGGTTTTTCAGCCTCGATGCACAGAATCGACTCGCAGTCGCAGCCGCGCGAGTTTGGTTTCACTTGCCTTATTTCTACGCGCGGATGACGTGCGACAACTACAAAGGGTTGGTTCATTACCGTTGCGAGCGAAGGCATCGACGAGCACCGGCGGGCATGCTGGAAGCGAGATACCGGCCAGCAGGAGAGACATTTGAAGCACGCCAGGGGACGCTCGAGCATTTCTTGACCGAGCGCTATTGTTTGTACGCTGCGAGGGAGCGGCGCGTCTATCGCGGAGAGATTCATCATCCACCCTGGCAGCTTCAGGTCGCCGAAGCGGAGCTCATGCGAAACACCATGGCCGAGGCGGCCGGATTTGCCATTGCTTCCTCAAAGCCTCTGTTACATTTCGCGCGACGCCAGGATATGGTCGCCTGGCCACCGCGTCGGATCGCTTGATGGCCTTGACCAACGTCACCAGTTGTGAAAGACGAAGAAGACAGCCAGCACAATGCACGCGAAACCCGCGCCATAATTCCACTTAACCTTTTCCCCTAAGTAGAAGATGGAGAAAACGGCAAAAACGACCAGTGTGATTACTTCCTGAATTGTTTTGAGCTGCGCTGTCGAAAACTCATAAGAGCCAATTCGGTTTGCCGGCACCTGAAAGCAATATTCTAAGAATGCAATTCCCCCACTCGCTGCGATGACTTTCCAAAGCGACTCGGAACGGTATTTGAGATGACCATAACCAAGTAAATGTCATAAACACATTGGAAATCTTCAAGAGCGCGATAGTTCGCATTCCGCGGCGGACTCCTTCCAGTTAGCTTTGAATTAAACGTTGAGCGTCAGAGACACGAGGTCGGAGCGATTGAGCGGCGGCGAAGGCATTTTGGACCGATCGACAGTCCGGTATAAGGTGTCGCGCTCGACTGGGACTCGGCCAGCGGCTCGAATGAGGCGCTCGAGCTCGGCGCGCGGGGTGAACTCAGAAGTCTTTGCGCCGGCGTCATGATAGATCTTTTCTTCGATGACCGTGCCGTCGAGATCGTTCGCGCCGAAGCGCTGCGCAATTTGCGCGACGCTCGGAGTCAGCATGATCCAATACGCCTTGATGTGATCGAAATTATCCAGCAGGAGCCGCGAGATCGCGATATTGCGGAGATCGGCGTAGCCGGTGGGCTTCGGAATGTGCGAGAGGGCTGTGTTGTCGGGGTGAAACGCGAGCGGGATGAAGGCCACAAAGCCGTGAGTTTCATCCTGCAGCTCGCGCAACTTTACCAGATGGTCTACGCGCTCTTCTTCGGTTTCCAGGTGTCCATACAACATCGTCGCATTCGAGTGCAACCCCACGTCATGAACTTTCCTGGCAATACTGAGCCACATCTGGCCGCTCGTCTTGTGATCGCAAATAATTTTGCGCACGCGAGGATGGAATATCTCAGCGCCGCCGCCGGGGCAAGAATCAACGCCAGCCTCTTTCATTTTCCGCAGCGTTTCCTCGATTGACAGCTTGGCGATGCGGGCGAAGTAATGCACTTCCACCATCGTGAAGGCTTTGAGATGCACGGTAGGACAGCGCTGCTTCAGTCCGCGGACCAGTTCCAAATAATGCTCGAAGGTGAGGTCAGGATGCAGGCCACCCACGATGTGGAATTCCGTAGCACCTTCGCGGAGTCCCTGCTCAGCCCGCTGGTAAATTTCTTCGAGTGTGAACGTGTATGCACCCGGCGTATTAGGGTCGCGGCCAAAAGCACAGAGCCGGCAATGCGCGACACAAAGATTGGTGGGGTTGATGTGGCGGTTTATGTTGAAGTACGTGATGTTGCCGTGTCGTTTCTCTCGGATGTGATTGGCAAGCCAGCCGACGGCCAAAAGATCGGGAGAGCGGTAAAGGATGATCCCATCGTCCAAACTGAGGCGTTCGCCGCTCAACACTCTGTCGGCGATCGGCCTCAGGCGGGAGTCGCTGATGGTTAGTTCTCTCATTTCGTTTAAAACGAAAGCTTCAAACGCGCCAAACCGCTGCAGCAGCCCCCCAAAATAGCAGAAACAACATACTAATATAGCCGTTCACAGTGAAAAACGCAGCGTCGAGCTTACTGAGATCGTTTGCCTTCACGAGCGAATGCTCATAGGCAAGCAACACCGCAACGACGGCGCTGCCAACCCACGCAGGCCACGGCAGTGTAAAACTGGCGGCCAGCCACGCGAGCAAAGCAGCAACGCCCGCATGCATGACACGTGCGATCAACAATGCTTTTGCGATTCCGAAGCGCTTGGGGATCGAATACAGACCCGCGCGTCGATCGTAATCGATATCTTGGCAGGCATAGAGTACGTCGAAGCCCCCAACCCACAGTGTGACCGCGGCACAGAGAATCAGTATCCGTAGATCTAGCCCACCCGTTACGGCGATCCATGCGGCAGCCGGCGAAATTCCGAGAGCGAAGCCCAAAAACAGATGGGACCAACTCGTGAACCGCTTCGTAAAGGAATATAAGAAAAGAATCGCTAGCGCCAGCGGCGCGAGCTTCAAAGCTAGCGGATTGAGCTGCCACGCGGCTATCAGGAAAACAGCAACGGCAACCAGCGTGAAAACCCACGCAAACGACACAGAAAGGGCCCCGGTTGGCAATGCACGCTGCCGAGTGCGTGGATTCTCTCGATCGTACCGAATGTCCACGATGCGGTTGATCGTCATCGCAGCGGATCTTGCCGCAACCATGGCAACGACAATCCAGAGGACTTGATTAATAGTAGGCCAGCTGTGACGTGTCGCCCGGGCCGCGAGCAGCGCACCCGTCAAGGCGAACGGCAAGGCAAATAGCGAGTGCTCGAACTTGATCATCTCGAGCACGGTACGCACACGGTTCATCGTGATTGCTATAAGCAAACTGAAATGACTACAGCGACATCACTCTACAGAAAAACGAGAGCAACATTATTAGTCTACCGTGGTCTGTCCTCTTCTTAAGTAATCCTGTTCATGCCTTCGCCTCGCGCGAGGCTGGCTTACCCATCCAGCGATACATTCGATCCTGCGTTAAGCCGATCTGTGACAAGACGCGGCAAACATATTGCGTCACGAGATCATCGATCGTTTTCGGTTGATGGTAGTAGGAGGGAATCGCGGGCATTATGACCGCGCCCGCCTGTTGCGCGCGCAGCATGTTCTCCAGATGGATGCGATTGAAAGGTGTGTCGCGAATGCATAGCACCAACTTGCGGCCTTCTTTGAGCATTACGTCCGCGGCACGCGCCACGAGGTCGTCGCTGGTTCCGTTAGCGATGGACGCAAGTGTGCCCATCGAGCAAGGTATAACAATCATCGAACCCACTTCATAACTGCCAGAAGCGATGCACGCGCCTACGTCTGCGTTAGAAAGAATTTCGATCTTGGTTCTATGTGACAGCAAGGTATTCAGCGATTCTCGCGACCCAACCGAAGTCGACTCCGTTCCCCCAAGCGCCAGAATTCGGCCGGGCCCCTGCTCCGAATCGGCGGCGGAAATTCCCAATTCTTCCGCAAAGAGGCGTCGGCCGGTTTCGGTAATCACCAAGTGGACGCGTGAAACGCGGGAGTCGGCATGTAGAAGCTGCAGTGCCTTTTGCGCCAGTACGGCACCACTTGCTCCGGTCACACCTACCGTAACGATCTGTCCTTGACCTTGAGTCATATTGCGGGTGTGGATAGATTCAGTCTCGCAGCGGCTTTTCGCTCTGTCAACCGGACAACCGCGCTGTGCCCTGCCCCGCTTAAATCGCTTAAATCATGGTGGCGTCCCAGGTAGACCTCGCAGTGTAGCTCCTCACTCACGAAGGGCGGTTGCGGAGCCGCGGATTTACACAGACAATCTTTCGCAGATCCGCTAAAACGTTATAGCGTAGCCAGGCGCGAATTTATGAACGAGCATGCTCTTCGTGATCTGCTTGATTTAGTCCGGCTGGGAACTCTCGCACCTGAGGCCGCGGCGGAACGGTTGAAAAACCTCCCCTTCGAGGATCTTGGGTTCGCGAAAGTCGATCATCATCGCATGCTGCGCCAGGGATACGCAGAAGTCGTCTTTGCAAAGGGGAAGACCCCAGCACAAGTGGCGGAAATCGTACGCGCGATGCTGCGGAACAAGGCGGCGCGACACAATGTCTTGGTGACCCGCGCAGACGCGAAGACTTTCGCGGCCGTATGGCGCGTCGCAAAGTCCGCGAAATTTCATGAGCTCTCAGGTGTAATTACGGTGGAACGCGACCGAAAAATTTCCGGCAAAGGCACGATTTGTGTCGTTTCGGCTGGGACATCCGATATTCCCGTTGCCGAAGAAGCGCTGCTGACGGCGCAGATGATGGGAAACCGTGTCGAGCACTTGTATGACGTTGGTGTTGCGGGCATTCATCGCCTGTTGGAGCATCGCGAGAACCTGATCAGGGCCCGCGTGATTGTCTGTGTCGCGGGAATGGAAGGCGCATTGCCAAGCGTGGTGGGCGGTCTGGTTGCAGTGCCCGTGATCGCGGTGCCCACCAGCACCGGCTACGGCGCAAGCTTCGGCGGAGTTGCGGCGCTGCTTGGCATGCTGAACAGTTGCGCCTCAAATGTGACCGTGGTGAACATTGACAATGGCTTCGGGGCAGCGTGCGTCGCCTCGTGCATTAACCGGCTCTGACACGCGCGAATCGCTGTTGTCTCAGGCCTTCAAGAGAACCTTCATCACGTTTTTCTGCTGCGCAAAATCAATGGCCCTTTGTGCGTCCTTGAGTGGAAAAACCCGGGTGATGAGGGGTCTCGGATCGACTTTGTTCGAGCGCAACAGAGCGATGGCCTTTGCGAACGGGCCACACCGGGACCCTACTACGGTGATCTCTTTGACCACAATGGGCCAGGTTTCAACTGCAGCGGCACCATGAAACGTTGACTTCAACACCAGTGTGCCCCGCGGTTTGGTCATTTGTTTCGCGAGCGCAAGACCCGTTGCAGAGCCAGTGGCTTCGACGAGCAGCGAGAACTCTTCGCCGGTGCCCCGAGGATCGTTACTTCTCGCGCGCACGCGATGAGTTTCGATGCGATCGCTACGCGCCAGCAACAGCTTCCTTGCGTGCTTGCCGTACAGCGCAACGCGCGGTAGTTGCGTCTTCAGAACGCGTGCGATCAGTTGGGCAAGTTTGCCATCTCCTAGGACCGCCGCCTCCTGGAATCTTCGAACGGGCACTTGATCGAGGATTTCGCAGGCTGCCGCCAGAGGCTCGACAAAGACGGCCTGCTCGTCGGTAATGCTCTCGGGGACGCTGTGAAGATTGTCAAGCGGAAGGGTAAGGTATTCGGCGAAAGCGCCGTCGTGGTTGAGAATGCCTAGCACTGTGCGCTTCAGACAGTGCGTTTTCAAGCCGCGGTGGCAGAATTCACACACCGGGCGATAGCCGTAGGCGGAGCACGAGACGTTGATTTCCCCGACAACGCGCCGTCCGATCCACTTTGTGCGCTCCCGGGCGGAAACGCCCCGCACTTCGCTTACCTCTCCGACGAACTCGTGGCCTGGCGTACGGTGAAATGCGTGGTAGCCGCGCAGTATTTCGACATCGGTATTGCAGATGCCGGCGAGCCGGACACGCACCAGCGCCCAGCCGGAGCGCAACCTAGGCCGGGGCATTCTCGTCGCTCTCACTTTGCCACTAACCACGCGGAAGGCGAGCATCGGCAAATCCTATCTCTGCTTTGCTTGATTTGAAACGGTGCAGCCGGTCATTTCCTTGGCGATTTTCATTCGTAGCGGAGCCCGATGACGGGATCAAGGTGCAAGGCACGGTGTGTCGGCAGGTAGGAAGCAGGATGGCCACGCCTGTCAGTACTATCGTTTTAATGTAGGGCAGCAGCGAGAGCCTTCAGCAACAGCGGCTCCTGCTCCGGAAAAACCGTTCGCAAATCCAGCACGAGGCGATCATCTTCCACGCGCGCGATTACGGAGATGCCCGCGGGGGTCCTGCGCAAGCGCTGCTCTAGTTGCGACGCGGAATAACGAGCGCTGGCGATACGAATAAGTTTGGTTGGAAGGGCTTGCGTCGGTGTGGAGCCTCCGCCGGCCAACGACGCGCCATCCACAATTTCCAATTCGACTTCGCCGAGTGGAACCTCCGGTGTAAGCTCCCGCAGAAAGTTTTCCGAGCGCCGCCGTAGCTCTTGGACCGTGCAGCGAATCATGCGCAGAGCGGGGATCTCTTCGATGGCGCCGCGGAGATATGCGCCCAGGGTGGCTCCAAGCGCCGCGGTCGTGAGTTTGTCCACGCGCAGAGCACGGAAAAGTGGGTGGCGCCGGACACTAGCGATCAATTCTTTCTTTCCCGCAATGATCCCGGCTTGCGGTCCACCAAGCAGCTTGTCCCCGCTGAACATTACGATAGAAATTCCGCTTTCAATGCTCTGACGCACGACTGGCTCGGTGATTCCAGCTTCGGAGAGATCGACGAAACAACCCGAGCCAAGATCTTCGATCAGCGGCAGGCCGGTGCGCCGGCTCAAAGAAACGAGGTCGTCGATGGAGGGTTTCTCCGCAAAGCCGGTAATCGTGAAATTGGAAGGGTGCACCCGTAGGAGCAGACGCGTCTTTTCGTTGATGGCATTTTCATAATCGGCCAACCGAGTGCGATTGGTGGTTCCTACCTCACGGAGCACCGCACCGCTTTCGGTCATGATTTCGGGGATACGAAAACCGTCGCCGATTTCGATCAGTTCGCCCCTAGAGACGATGACCTCGCCGCCTTTAGCCAATGCCGCCAGCACGAGCAAAACCGCGGCAGCGCAGTTGTTTACGACGATGGCAGATTCTGCCCCTGTAAGCCGCTCAAGCAGTTGCGCAATGTGAACGTCGCGCTTACCGCGCGCGCCGGCTTCCAGGTCATATTCGAGATTGCTGTACTGAGTCGCTGTGAGGCGAAATTCTTCAATCGCTCCGCGCATCAAAGGAGCCCGGCCCAGATTAGTGTGCAGGATCACCCCGGTAGCGTTGATGACCGGCTGTAGGGAACGAGCCAGAATCCGCTCAACGATGGAAGAGATGCACTCCTGCAGAGACTCAGAATCGAACGATAGCACTGCAATGCCGCCGAGCATCGCCGACGAGGCTCCGCCCGCGATGCGCGCGCGCAGTTCTGCCAGGACCGTGCGTGTCACTTCAACTAGAAGCTCTCGATCGACGCGCTTGGCAAGGGATGCCATGCGCGGCTGTGCGAGCAACTCGTCAACGGATGGAATCTGACGCAGGAGTTCTGTTTGATCGGGGGAGAGAGTCCGCTTTCCGCGCGCTTCCATGTCGCATATTTCAACATAGCGACGTTACGGAGGGGAAGCGCAAAAAGGACGTCGGCCAACGGAGGATGTCGGATTCGTCGCGTAGGCCGCCAGCGTCGTTGACTGGGGAAGGCCGTCTTCATAGCATCAGATTAAGGCCCTGACGCCCATGCCTACCATCGACGAAGAGCTGGCACAGCTCGAACGCGACATCCGTCAGCTTAAGATTGAATACGATCAATATTTCGGAGGGGGGCGCAAGCGTCCGCCTGCGGAAATCGAATGGCGCATCGATTTGATCATCAAGCGCTACGCGGAACGCGGAGGCGACCTCAAAATGGCGCAGCGCTTCCGTTATAACAACCTGACGCAGAGCTACGCGAAGTACAAAGATGTTTTCAGAAAAAGGATGCAGCAGAAAGAAGAAGGCCGGTTGCAGCGTCACTTTGGCGCGGCGGCTAAGGCCATAGAAACAGAGCGTGCGAAGAAACATGACAATGCACCTCCTGCTCAACCCACGGCCGTCACTCCATCGTCGGCCTTCCGAATTGTTTGCTCCGAGCCAGAGTGCGAGGCCGAAAAGGTCGAACAGCTCTATCAAGCTTTTTTGCAAGCCAAAGCCCAGGCGGGAGAAGACACCGGTAAGCTTACGCAAGCGGGCTTCCGAGAGTTCGTGCGCAAGAAGACCAAGGATCTGCAGCAGAAACAGAATTGTCAGGACGTCGAATACGTGGTTGAAACCGTCGACGGCCAGGTGAAGTTGAAGGCTCTCGTCAAAGCTTAGTCCAGCATTCGATTCTTCTCGCCTCCTCTTCCTCGATCTCTTTTCCAATCGCGAATTGCGCGGCGCCATCGTGCCGCTTACACTGATCCCCTTGCTCTGTGGAGGCAAGCGCATGGCAGTAGAGCGAGCGCTGATCAGCGTCTTTGATAAAACTGGGATTCTTGAGTTCGCGAAAGCGATCGCAGCGCTTCGCATTGAAATCCTTTCAACCGGCGGCACCGCCAAGCTGCTGCGCGAAGCTAACGTCCCAGTTCGCGATGTTTCCGATTTCACCGGCTGGCCGGAAATGCTTGGCGGACGAGTGAAGACTTTGCACCCGAAGATTCATGGCGGGCTACTTTTTCGCCGCAAGCATCCAGAAGACCAGAAGCAGTCGGCAGAACACGGAATTGCGGCGATCGACTTGGTCGTCGTCAATTTATATCCATTTGAAGCGACAGCCGCCAAAGCGAACCTCACGGCGGAAGAGCTGATCGAGAATATCGACATCGGCGGCCCAACCATGCTCCGCTCAGCGGCAAAGAATTTCGAGAGCGTGACCGTGGTTACCGATCCCGCCGATTACGCGCGCGTCGCAGCCGAACTCCAAAGCTCGCGCGAGACTTCCCTCGCAACCCGGCTCGAACTCGCCCGAAAAGTTTTCGCTGCGACCTCACGCTACGACGGGTTGATCACTACCGAACTCGAACGGCTTTCGGCAGCTTTCGGACAAGCTGCCTTAAACGAAAAACCGCTCTTGCCCGAACGCATTCACATTGCGCTCCGCCGGCAAGAGGAGCTGCGTTACGGAGAAAACCCGCACCAAGCCGCCGCTCTCTACGTCCCCTCAGGGCCGCCGGCCGGACTGGCTGCAGCGAAACAGCTCCAGGGTAAGGAGCTCTCATATAACAATTTCGTCGATCTTGAGGCGGCGCGCAGCCTTGTGGCGGAATTCACCGCGCCGGCAGCTGTCATCATCAAGCACAACAACCCCTGTGGAGCGTCCGAGCAAGACTGCCTTCTCGACGCATACCTTAAGGCGTTGGCCTGCGATCCTATTTCCGCATTCGGTGGTGTGCTGGCTTTCAATCGATCGGTCGACGCAGCAACCGCCGAAGAAGTGGCAAAGCTTTTCGTCGAGTGCATCGCCGCACCGGGTTTCGACGCGAAAGCCAAAACGATCTTCGCCGCGAAGAAAAATCTGCGGCTGCTGGAGTTGCCTCCTGACGGACTCGAGCCTGACCGCGATTTGCAGCTCAAGCGCATTCGCGGAGGCATCCTTGTACAACAGCCGGACCTCGGCCAGATTCAGGACACGGAGCTCCGCACCGTCACGAAGCGTGTCCCAACAGCCGAGGAGATGCATACCATGCGCTTCGCTTGGAAGGTCTGCAAGCATGTGAAGTCCAACGCCATTGTGTTCGCTCGAGATGGCGCAACCGTGGGCGTTGGCGCGGGGCAAATGAGCAGGGTCGATTCCGTGAAAATTGCCATCATGAAGGCTCAAACGTCACTCAAGGGGAGCGTCGTTGCTTCGGATGCATTCTTTCCGTTTCCCGACGGCGTTGAGGAAGCCGTGAAGGCCGGAGCGACCGCAGTGATTCAGCCGGGTGGCTCGGTTCGCGATCCTGATGTGATCGCCACTGCCGATCGTCTAAATCTGGCGATGGTCTTTACTGGTCTCCGCCATTTTCTGCACTGATTGTGCTTGCTCATATCGCTTGGCGGTACGCCATCGGCCCACCCTTGGCCAGGAACCTGCACAGCTTCTTCTCAACCCTGCTACCTGCGTAACAGCTTTTGCATACGCCCTAAGGCCTGCAGTCGTACCGGGTCCCAGGGTCTTTTCAATCGAGACTTTTGCAGCAGAGCCGCTATTTGGCTAAGGGTCGGCAGCTTCTCACCCGCACCGACAACGCTCGCCGCAACTGCTCCCGCCGCGTTTGCCACAACCGCAGCGTCCAATTCAGGCCATCCTCGCAGTCTTGCCTGAAGGAACGCAGCCACGAACGCATCGCCGGCGCCTGTTGAGTCCAGCACCTTCACCTTAAATGCTGGTACTTGCCGCAACACACCGCTCTCACAAATCAAGCAACCTCGCTTTCCCAGCTTCATCACCACACATTGCGCACCCGTCTTTTGGAGCCTCCGGAACGATTCCCGGATATCTGCTGTGCCGGTGAGCGCGGCGGCCTCCTCGACGCTGACAAAAAGAATATCCACGTCTCGCGCGATTTGCATGACCTTGCGGGGGATCACTTGGCTTGGCTCCATACCTACGTCGAGCGAAACCCAGCCTCCGCGCGCACGCACCGTACGCAAAATCCGGCGCGCCACGACCTCAGGGCTGGAATCGAGGAGGCTGTAGCCCGTTATGCTTGCCGCCTGTATTCCCCTCAAGGCCGCCGCTATTTGTGCAATGCGCGGTGCACACTGATTCGCTCCGCGACTACCGAAGAACGTCCTTTGTCCATCGCGCGTCACATTGATGTAAAGCAGGCCCGTTAGCGCAGACGACGTTCGTTGCACCGAGCTGGTGTCTACCCTGCTCTTTGTCAATGTCTTCAGAGCGAATCGGCCAAATTCATCTTCGCCTACACACGCGAACAGCCGCGGTGAGATTCCCCATCGTCGCAATGCCAAGGCGCAATTGGCTGCAACTCCCCCGCAATGCAGTTCTAGCCGCGGAGCTAAGCACTCCGCACCCGGCTCTGGCCACGCTTTGACGCGCCCGATGATGTCTACGTTGATGTCCCCGAAAACGAGGATGTCGTCTTGGCCGCGCCGCTGTTTGCGCATCGCCCGAAATCTTAGCATTCTCGAAAACCACCGGGCGGCCAGCTGGGAAATCGGCGTCTCTAAGTTGAGATCCGCGGTTCAACTTGTGATAAGACCAGTAGTCCCCAAGGAGAGACCGAGTGAACTCGCTCCTGTCCATTCGCGACGATGTGGCCGTAGCACTTGCGGCGGGAGATCCTGTTGTTGCACTGGAGTCGACCGTAATCGCCCATGGGCTTCCTCGCCCGCGCAATCTTGAGACCGCTCGCAACATGGAGTCCGCGGTCAGGAACGCTGGAGCCATTCCTGCGACTATCGCCGTTCTCGACGGCAAAATCGTCATTGGACTCTCCGAGGAGCAACTCGCCCATCTCGCCACCCGCGACGACGTCGCAAAGGTCAGCCCCGCCGATATTTCCGCAGTCTTGGCCGCTGGCCTACCTGGCGCCACCACGGTTGCCGGTACGATGTTCGCCGCCTCACGTGCTGGTATCTCTGTCCTCGCGACCGGCGGGATCGGCGGCGTTCACCGCGGCGGCGAAAGCAGCCTCGACATTTCCGCCGACCTGGCTGAGCTCGCCCGAACTAAAGTTGCCATCGTCTGTGCGGGAGCGAAAGCCGTACTCGATCTGCCCCGTACCCTGGAGGTTCTTGAGACCCTGTCCGTGCCCGTGGTCGGGTTTGGAACCGCCGAATTTCCAGCCTTCTATTCTCGGGAGAGCGGCTTGCCCCTGCTGCATCGCGTGGACACACCGGAGCAGGCCGCCCATCTTATGCACGTCCAGTGGGAGTTGGGGCGCCTGGGACATGGAGTAAGTGCCGGGATCCTATTCGCCCAGCCTCCGCCAGCGGCATCCGCTCTGCAGCGCACAGAGATGGAGGCTTTGGTGACGCAAGCGGTCGAGTCGGTGGAAGCGAGTGGCGTCCAAGGCAAGGGCGTTACACCTTTCCTCTTGCAAGATATGGCCAGACGTAGCGGCGGACGAACCCTGCAGGCCAATATCGCGCTTCTTATGGCGAACGCAGACTTGGCCGCGCGGATTGCGATAGCTTATTCCGCCACCCGAAGCGCCTTTCTGCCCTGACCACGCATCCAAGCGAAAGACCAGAGAATTGGAATATTTGTAAGCGAGGAGGGGCAATGGCTCCCAGCGAAGAAATGAAAATCGTGCTGCAGGTAGGTAGCGAACTCCGAATCTCAAACAACGGCGAAGTCATCATGAGCAACCCGGAGCTTGAGCTTGCTCGGGACGATGGCTCCGCCGATGCCGTGCTGTTGTACCGCTTCGATGCCAGCGCCGGCGAACACACTTTCCGGCTCGTCGACCCCGTGGCCGACCGGAAGCACGTGAAGGTACATCGGCCGAACGACTGACTACCTTATCCGCGCCGAGCTCCTTTCCGAAAAATAGAAGATAGCGGCACGCAGGAACTGTTCCTGCGGAGGGCGCATCCTACCAAAAGTGGCTTTCGGTGATGCATCGGGCCAACGGAAACGCCGCGATTTTCGCTTTTGACCGCATTTCCGGTGCATGGGATACTTTACCTTTTGGGGCGACTATGAATCTTTGTAGATGGACTGCTGCCGCGTTATTTTCTGCTCTCAGCGTAGGTTCCGCCCTTGCTCAGGCGCCGGTCGAAAAGCCCGATAGCGCTCCGCCTCTACAAAGTCAAGACGTTAGCCCCTCTTTCCCTGGACGCGCGGACGCCTATTACAACTTTACGATGGGCCACATTTGCGAGCAGCAGTACGAAAACACCAGCCGCGGCGAATACGCTACCCAAGCCATCGAGTTTTACAAGAAGGCTTATTCCCTCGATCCTAAGTCCTCCGTCATTGGCGAGCGCTTGGCCGAGATGTATTGGAAAGCCCAGCGCGTCCACGACGCGGTTTCCGAAGCCCAGGAAATTCTTAAGCGTGATCCCAGCGATGTAACAACGCGCCGCCTCCTTGCCCGAATTTACATTCGCAGCTTGGGTGACTTGAACGCCAGCGCAGGTCAGTCGGAAATCTCCGCGCGTGCTATCGAGCAATACAAAGAGATCTATCGTCTGGACCCTTCGGACACGGAATCCGCGCTCTGGCTGGCACGTCTGCATCGCTTGCGAAACGAGCACGACCAGGCCGAGCAGGTCCTTCGCGGCATTTTGAAGAGTGACCCAGAAAACGAATCGGCTATTCAGCAGCTTACGGAACTCCTTCTGGACGAGGGCAAATCTTCTGAAGCAGTAGCACTACTGCAAGGCATGAGCAGCCACGCGTCTTCACCGCTGCTGCTCGATCTGCTTGGCGATGCTTACACACAGACTAAAGACCTAGGCAAAGCGGAGGCCGCATACCGCAAGGCTACGGAGCTCGATCCCACCGAGCCTGCCCATCTGCGCGGCCTCGGCCAGACGCTGCTGGCGGAGGAAAAGTATCCGGACGCCCTCGCCATCTATCAGAAGCTCGTCGATCTAATGCCTGATGACGCCGATAACTATCTTCATCTGGCGCAGATTTATCGCGAAACCCATCAACTCGACAAAGCGGAAGAAAATCTCCTCAAAGCGCGCCAGTATGAACCGGGCGACGTCAAGGTCATGTACAACGAGGCGATGTTGTACCGGCAACAAGGCCGCTACGATGATGCGATTCGTGTTCTCTCGGACGCCATCAACGGAGTAAAAGGCCAGTCACCTGTGTTGCCATCGCGGCGGCGTTCTCTCGCGGTTCTGTATGGCGAACTCGGTGAGCTCTATAAGGACAAGCAAAGCTACCAGGCGGCTGTCTACACGTACCAAGAATTGGGTCATTTGGGCGACGAAGAAGATCGCCGCTCTCGTTTGCTGATTATCGACGCATATCGCGCTGCTAAGGATCTCCCCAAAGCCCTGCAAGCTGCCAAAGAGGCTCTGGCGAAATATCCGAACGATCCCGGTATCCGCTCTAGCCATGCGTTGCTGCTCGGCGAAAATGCCCAGACTGACGAGGCCGTGAAATTGTTGCGCGCCCAGCTCACAAAAACCGATGCCGACCGCGAAATCTATCTGAACATTGCGCAAGTTTACGAGCTCGGCCGACGCTATAAAGAAGCGGAAGAGGCCGTGCGCTCGGCCGAGTCTATCTCCGCCCAAGGGCGTGATAACGCCACGGTTTGGTCGCTTTTGGGCAGTATTTACGAACGGCAGAAGTTTTTTGATCGCGCTGAGGAACAGTTCAAGAAGGTTCTTGCTGTAGACCCAAAGAATTCCTACATCCTCAATTATTACGGCTACATGCTCGGCGACCTGGGGCAACGCCTCGATGAGGCCGAATCACTGGTGCAGCGCGCCCTAAACGAGGAGCCTTTCAACGGCGCCTATCTCGATAGTCTCGGCTGGATCTATTTCAAGCAGAACAAACTTACCGAAGCCGAGACGATTCTCCACAAAGCTGTCGAGCGCGAAAGCCACGATCCTACGATTCATTCGCACCTGGGCGAGGTCTATTCCAAGCTTGGCCGTAATGAGCTAGCCGCCGTCGAATGGGAGAAGTCCCTTTCCGAATGGCGCCGTGCTCTTCCAGCGGAAGTAGAAACCGACAAGATCGCCGAAATCGAAAGGAAACTTGGCCAGGTCAAGCATCGCGTGGCCCAGAAATCCTTGCCCCAAGACGCTAAGCCCCAATAGGCTGCATGCGCGAAGTCCGCATCCCAGCCTATGCCAAAATAAATCTTCGTCTGGACATTCTCGGCAAGCGCTCTGATGGATATCACGAACTCCGGACCATCTTCCAGACCATTTCCCTCCACGACGAATTGCGCTTGCGAAAATCGAGACGCCCGGGTATTTCCCTCACTGTTTACGGCAACGATCTGCTCGCTCAGGAACCTGTCGGCAAAAATCTCGTCTATCGGGCGATCGATACGTTGCGTCATGAGCTGAGAATTCGCAACGGCGTTGAGATCGAGCTGCACAAAAAAATCCCGGCGAGCGCAGGTTTAGGAGGAGGGTCGAGCGACGCCGCCGCCGCCCTGCTCGGCTTTTTGCGGCTGACTGGAAAGAAGTTGCCTCAGAGCCGGCTGATCGAAATCGCCGCCGCATTGGGCGCTGACGTCCCGTTCTTTCTATTTGGTGGGCGAGCCTTGGGCGTTAACCGCGGTGATGAGATTTACCCCCTCCCCGACGTTTCGCTCCGACCCTTTGTCGTCGTAGCCCCGAGAGGAATTCGTGTCCCGACCGCCGACGCTTTTCGCTGGGTCCGCGCACCCTCGTTGACTGTTACGCGCGCACGCTCTTCATCCACCGCGGCACGGTCGCCATCGCGCCCACAATTGACAAAATCTTCGTCAACCTCTAAGCTCTTTAAGTTCTGTGCTCTGTGCTGGAGCACGCAGGAAAGCGGCTTCTCGAATGATTTTGAGTCACCCGTTTTCCAGCGTTACCCTCGCCTTGCTTTAATCAAGAGGGATTTGCTCCGGCGAGGAGCAACAGAAGCCTCGCTGGCGGGTAGCGGTTCGGCGGTGTTTGGTGTTTTCCCGAGCCCGGCGATGGCGCGCCGAGCCGCTGTCGGGTTTCCGCACGATCACACCTTCGTCTGCGAGACCGTCTCGCGCGACAGGTATGTGCGCGCTTTAGGTAGCGCGAGTGTCGGCCTCGCAGTGGCTTCCAAGCGTTAACACTCTTGAACTCTTGTACTTTTCGCTGGGTTTTCGCGCAGGTGGATATCGTGCAGGACGAGCGATTCAAAATCTTCTCCGGGACCGCGAATCTCCCGCTCGCGCAGAACATTTGTCGGCATTTGGACGTGCCGCTCGGCAAAGCGAAGCTCGGCCGCTTCAGCGACGGCGAGATTTATTTTCAGATTTTAGAGAACGTGCGCGGTGCCGATGTGTTCGTCGTGCAGCCCTGCTGCAATCCTGTGGACTGCCACTTGCTAGAATTGCTGTTGATGATTGATGCGTTCAAGCGCGCTTCCGCATGGCGTATCACTGCCGTATTGCCGTACTACTGCTACGCCAGGCAGGACCGCAAAGATAAGCCGCGCGTTCCGATCTCTGCCAAGCTGGTCGCCGATCTGCTGGAGACCGCCGGCGCGAGTCGCGCCCTAACGCTGGACCTGCACGCGCCGCAGATTCAGGGCTATTTCGA
>Ga0070698_100001374_pt1 | contig 27052 bp, 30 predicted proteins | sample KBSK1502metaG_FD_65477 | JGI IMG/M metagenome (GOLD analysis project Ga0070698, IMG submission 65477) | Corn, switchgrass and miscanthus rhizosphere microbial communities from Kellogg Biological Station, Michigan, USA - KBS K1-50-2 metaG | ecosystem: Host-associated > Plants > Roots >... | reverse complement strand
GACCGGCTGTTAGACGACGACGAAAGAAAAAAAATAAACTATTGGTTATCCGCAAGAAGTGCTGGCATTCTTTAGCTTGCCAGCTAATACCTATCAGCAGGCAAAGATTAGTTGTCAGAACAAGGTTACACTTGCAGTGAAAATTTTGGCTGCTTAAATACAAACTCTCCGTTCACAGTTCTTGACAAGCGATGGCAACCCGAACACAGTTCACAACCCGACCGCGTGCCGAATACGATTTTTCGCTGCCGACCATGGTGCAATCAGAGGCCCCATCACGATTTGATAAGGAAATAAGAGTTAATCCCATAAACCCATTTGAAGTACCAAACCAAAAAGCCACGAGGCGCGACAGAGTGCAGATTCTTCTAAAGATGCTCCAGGCTGCGCAGGTGCCAATAAGAAAAACGCACTTGATGTACGGTGCTGGAATCAACTTTTACCAGCTTGAAAAGCATTTGTCGTTCCTAATGAGCTCTGGTATGATGGAGGAGATGGAGCACGAAGATACTGTCGCGTACAGAACCACAGAAAAAGGCAGGATGTTTTCCGAGCTCTTCGCATAGTCCTGCCCACCCGTACTTTTTGCATTTTTATCCCTTGTTGATTTGATATCTTACGAGCTGTATATCCGGGTTTTCCCCCATTATCCTCTCGACGAGCATCTTTGTGTCATCGACGCTACCGTCGTCTACGACGATTATTTCGTAGGGAGGATATGGCTACGAAGTAGTCAATTCTTGGTTCTGCTTACCAAGCACCTCAATCTCGGGCACTAGCTGGTCAAGCTTCAACCTGAGACTTTGCAGGGTCTTCCGAATCTTGTCTCTTCCATTAAAGACAGGAAGTATGATTGAGAGCAGCGGCTGTTGAATTGAAATCTGTGAATCCGTTGTATCGATGGCGACAGCTATCAATTCGAAGTTGAACCTCGAGAGATAATGACTGTCCGACATCAGGTCTCCTCAGAAAAGCTGGAGCTTGATAAAGAGTTCCCGGAGAACGGCATTCTCCAAAAATGTGCATGTCATGTGAGATAAGATGCCGTGTTGGAGGAGAGCATACGTACTGTCGCCTATATCCGATGGATCCAATACACTAAGCGATTATTCGAGATGGCCAAACTTAATTCGCGGGCTGAAATCCTGAGAATTAGTGTAGTGATTTTACTCACCCTAGGTATTGCAAGCACTGGGATGATCTCATCTCTCCAGTCTGCAGCCGCAGCCTCAAATGCGAACCTCTGGGCAGTGCCTGTCAACTCTAGGATAGACGACGGCAACAACCAGATATTGCGCTTACACTTTAACCTAGATACCGGGAACCCTCTGAATAAGATCAGGATAACCCTTGACGAAGGAACATCAGAAGAGAAAGTCTTGGAGTTCGACGGCAACGGCAATGTCCTTACATCTGATCCAGCCTTTGTCTTTGTTGACGGGTCTATCAAGATAAAGACGGATGGGTATTTGTTAACAAAACTATCCGGCAAGTTCAAGATAGCCATTGACAAGACTGAATTGACTGTTGGAGAGCATGACGCCCTAGCAGAGATAATTACGACAGGCGAGACATTAACAGACGACGCCCACTTTAGACTCCGAGCTGGGTCTACTGGAGAGGCGGATTTGACGCCAGAATTCTTCTTTACGTGGCCTAACATCCCTGCTGGTGAAGAGCGCAGGGCATGGATTGTTGAAGAAAATATCGGAACCGGAAACGCTGGCAAGCACATGGTAAGCGTCTATCTGTCAGAAGACGATGTACTAGATGGGAGCGACATTCTAGTTGGACAGAAGGAAGGTAAGGCTATCAAGTCTGGTAAGGACACTCTACTAGTTGTGAAATATGAATTGCCAGAAGACACAGATCCAGGACAGGCATACGTGATTGTCAAGCTGGATAGCGAGGATGACGTCAACGAAAGCAATGAGGGCAACAACGTAGATGCAAGAGTGATAAACGTAATAGCAAGCTGAGATCTCGAGAGCTCTGACAAGGATGCTGAAAAGGAAGAAGACGACGAGTAGTCGAACGACTTCTTTCCCTTACTTTTTCATTTCTTTTTCTGACAAGTATTCATATACTTTGGACGTAGGTGTTGTCTAGTTATCATGTCTGCTATTAGAATGGCAGCTGTGCTTGGATCGCTAGTTTTCCTTGCAATTCTTCTCTCTCCCTTCTCTCCTCTGGGTAGTCCACTTGGCAATCAATCGCCCAGCCCCAGCATCTTAGCAGAAGAACCGATAGACGAATCAAAGATAGCGCCAACAGAAGTTAGCCCTGAGGATTTTGAGGAGTGCAACTCTATCAACGATGGCATACAGACAATTGTAGCGAGTGGCCCGGGAAGAAACGAAACGTACAAGATTGCGGCGGACTTGCTTGTAGGAGAATACTGCAATAGACCGGAGCTGGTCCACGAAATTAGCGCCACCGCTGACCCTGGCTTGAACCTGGTCGCATACGCTTGCGAGGCAGCATCTGGGACTGAGGGCGACGGCGCCTTGCAGGATTCATTGGCTGACCACACCTTGATTTACTGCGACAGTGCGAGGACAAGTGTTGGAGACGGACTTGACTCTCTCCTCACTGATGTGGAAGATTTTAGGCAGGACTTTCTCTCGGAACTGGAAGCTGCAAATGCTGACGGGGACATGACTGAGGATATTAATTCGATAAAAGCAGAAATCGATATCATAACTACACTTGCAAATGGTTCAAGATCCCTGATGGAATCAGGCGAGTACTATGACGCCACACAAATGTTCGAGAAAGCCTCAGAATCGTTTGGCACAGTACTCGAGAATATAGAGACAGCGTAAACGCGCTCGTTTTATGGGTATGTACCAGGTCAAGGCGATATTTACCGTCTAAATCATGCGCAGGGTGTTGAATCTGGAGTTCGAATCCCCATAAATCTTATATTGGATGGTTTGTTCCCCCTATTAGTGACTTTTGCCGAGAGGCGCAATTTGAAGGGACGGGTGAAGCGGCACGTAATGTTGGTAGACAATGACGCCGGCGCGGCAAAGGTTGTTACCTGGATATTGTCGCAAAACCAGTTTGTCGTGAAGCGTTTTCCTGAACCAGGGAAGGCGCTGAAAGAGTTCAAGAAAGATCTTGGGCGCTATCAAGTGATCATCGTTGATGCCCGGATGCCGGGCATGACAGGATTTGAATTTGCACGTCGTATAAGAAAGCTATGCGCTGAGATCAGGATAGTTTTGCTCACAGACTTTGAAATAAGCAAATCTGAATTTAGCAAAGTCTTCCCGTCCTCGCAGATAGACGATATAGTCGTAAAGCCTACTGCGCCAAGGCGGCTGATTCAGGCTGTCACCGGAATTGTCAGTTCAAAATTTAGCAACAATCCCATAGACAACGGAGGCCGGCAAGACTACCAAAGTGCGGTATACTAAATGCTTGGTGTATGTTGCACGCGGTACTATTCTAATTCGGTAGCGCGCGAGATCTCCTGCGCATTATGATGTAGTCTGAATCTTTGGTTTGATCGGCGTTACATTGGCATTTCCGCTATCTAACACTAGCGTCGGGTTGGTCCCTTTTTCTACGATCACAAACTTTGTGTTATCCTGCATAGACTCTTGCGTAACTTCGAGTTGTTTCAGAGTAATCGCGTTATCCTTAAAGTATTCTTTTGCAGCCCTATTTACAACTTCAATTCTGTTTGCGTCAGCAGCTGCTATTAACCGGATCTTGGAGGCTTCAGCTTCTGCAACAGTCTTTATCGCGTTTGCTTGACCCTCCGCTTCAAGAATCGCCGACTGTTTTGATCCCTCTGCTCTCTTGATTGCGGCCTGCCTTTCACCGTCTGCCTGGGTGGCCAGTGCTTGAGCAAGGTCAATTGCGGCAACTTTCTTGTTGTTGGCTTGGATTACGGCGTTCATTGTCTCTTGGACTTCCTTCGGTGGATCGATTTCCTTTACCTCTACTCTAACCACGTCGAGCCCCCATTCGTTGATCTGCTTTTGAATTTGCAACATTATTTCTGCGTTGAGCTCGCCTCGCTTGCTATTGACGTTTGAGAAATCACGGTCACCTATCACATTGCGCATGGTCGTCCTTGCAAGAGCAATGATCTGCGCTCGGTAATCGTTAACCTTGTAAAGGGCGTTCTTTACCGACTGGTCGTCCTCCCTTACTTTATAATAAACCTGAGCGGCTACTCGTGCGTTGAGGTTGTCCTTTGTAATGATTTCCTGACTTTCGACATCCGTCATCTGCTCTGTAATGTTGACGAAGATGCTTTTGTGAATAAAAGGAATGATCCACGTGATGCCTTGGTCTTTGATTCTCTCATACTTGCCGAGCCTTTCCACCGCCATTCGTTCGGTCGGACGTACAACTCGGATACCCCTTGCAATGAAAACTAGAACGATAAAAATGGCGACTCCTGCAGCAATGCTTTCTGCGTCAAAAGCCTCAAAGACCAATAATATATTCTTCTACATATTTCGTATATAAAGCTGAGCGGGCCAAGCGGTGGTAGATGGAGAGCTGGGACGTAAAAGCAGGAACAAGTCATAGATCCCGCAGCAAGAAGTAGGGGCGATGAATAATTTCATGACCTTCCAAAATGGAGATGGTCTTCATTGTTATGGAGATCATCTATATGCCATACTGACCAAGGTTGATCATGTTCGATGAAGAACAGGAACAAGTCGAACCTCCACACACGTGTCCGAAATGCGGGAGGACTACAAAGTTTGGTGGACATTGTGACTGTGAGCAGATATTCTGGTAACTAGTCGACCCGCTGGTATATTCCTACATCTCGATGACTCTGGCTGTTTAGGAGCAAATTAAACTAAGGTAGAGGATTTATCGCTTTATTCCCTCGATCACACCTATGGATTTCGATGGCGGATAGTGAGTTCGCACATAGTCAAGTCCTGCCTCCTGGAGCAGGTCTGCATATTCTTTTTCCGTTCTTTCTCTCCCGGTAAGGGCACACATCATGTGGATGTCAAAGAGCTTTGAAAAGTGCGGAGTTTCCGGGCCCGGGACGACATGCTCGACGATGAACACTTTAGCACCTTCAGGAGCAGCTCTTTGAATATTTGACAGGATCTTGACACATTCCCCGTCACTCCAGTCATGCAGAATCATTTTCATGACATACGCGTCAGACTTTGGCACTGCACTAAACATGTCTCCGGGAAGATAGTTGCAGCGATCCGCCAGTCCCATTTTTCCCGCCCAAAGCAAATCCTTATTCCTAATCGTGGATTCCAGTTCAAGTACCGTTCCTTCTAGCTGTGGGTGCTCCAAAAGGAGGTTGCATAACAAGTGTCCATGACCGCCCCCGACATCACAGATGGTCCGGATTTCAGAGAAGTCGTAACCCTTTAGTGCCTCAAGCACCCATCCCGTGTGAGTTGCAGAGTAGCTGCTCATGGCGTAATTGAATACTTCTGCATAGTCGGGTTTCTTTGTGATGTAATCGAAGATTCTGACACCGAATTCCCGGAGAAACGCATCTTGTTTGCCGTCCTTTATCATTGACGGCAAGTGCTTCCAGATGGCGTAATGTTCAGGACCCTCTTCCAGTAATATGACACCTCTTAGTGTCTGCGGATGATCTTTGCGAACAAGTTCTCCTAATGGCGAAATGGAAAAACCGTGAGAATCGTTTTCCTTCAAGAATCCAATGGAAGCAAGGGCTCTTAACAGCCGGTAAGCCAGCGAAGGGTCGAGACTCAGTTCTTCTGCGATTTCGGAAACATGTTTTGGTTCTTTCTGAATCGACTCAAAGATTCCCAGTTTGACGCCGGCGTATAAAATTTGACTTTTCCATCTGCCAAGTATCGTGTCAACAACAGTTTCAAGACTAGACACGAAGTACGCACGACGACTAGGTATTAAGAGATTCGCCCTATTTGCCAGGTGTTGGAAAATCTTATGTGGTCATGAAGTGGACTTCAAGTTCTCAAAGTTAACCTATTGATCAGATGTATTGTAAACGTCATGTGGGTGATTTTTATAAACTTGGAATGAATACTCTGATTATGCCCAAGATCAACAAAGAGTTGACATCAGAACAACGTGAAGAATTATTCAGAGCATTGCAAACCCGCTTTGAGAAAAACATGAACCGCCATAATGGTCTTGAATGGGACAAAGTGCAAGCAAAGTTGGACGCTAATACTGAAAAACTGTGGTCACTCAATGAAATGGAAAGAACTGGCGGTGAACCGGATGTTGTTGGTTATGATAAAAGGACGGGCGAATACATTTTTTATGATTGTTCAGCGGAAAGTCCTAAAGGCCGCAGAAGTCTTTGTTACGATCGTGAAGCGCTCGAGGCAAGGAAAGAGTTTAAACCAAAAAATAACGCAATTGATGTGGCGGTTGGCATGGGCATTGAGCTTTTAACAGAAGAACAATATCGAGAGTTGCAGAAACTTGGAAATTTCGATACGAAGACGTCGAGCTGGGTCAAAACCCCTTCTGATATTAGAAAACTCGGCGGCGCTCTCTTTGCTGATTACCGTTACGGCAGAGTTTTCGTGTATCACAACGGTGCAGAATCCTACTCTGCCGCGAGGGGGTTCCGTGGCCTGCTAAGGGTCTAAATTTGGATTTTGAATTTTTTCTTTGATTCTTGTTCTTGTTTTTTACGGGCCTGACAGCTGGCCGCCTTGACAAGAATCTGTATAACAGTATGAGTATTTACAGGCAAATGGGCTAGTTATGACATTTTTAGCGGGTTCGGAGGGATTCGGACCCTCGACATTTTAACCCAGAATAACTGACTGGTTAAGAGCCAGACGCTCTACCTGGCTGAGCTACGAACCCGCAGAAAATTTGCTGGACCAAGCAATATTTAAACGAAACTAGAAAAGGAAAAGAAAGATTTAGGCAGACTTTGCTAACTGCTGGCTCTGCTCGATGATCTTTACTATCGCTTCTGATGTCGAGCAGTTCATCTTTTGCTTTTCCTTCAGGATGTGCCTATATGCTTCAAGCGTGATGTAGACTGGTATAGAACCCGTGCCTTCAAGCAACGCCTTTACTCGATAGAGGCCGTTTTCCATTCCCCTTTCTGCGATTCTTTTGAGCTTGACCTTATCCATAAAGCTGCCCAGCGGACCCATTGGCATGTCATAGTCGACGGTCATTGAAGTCTTGCTCTTTTTCTCGGAAATCTCGTCAAACTCTACTGTAATCTGCCAGCGCTTGAACGGGCCTTCGATCATTTTGGCCACGATCTTTTTCATCGGGACATAGTCAATAGTCTCACAATCCCATTCGAGCTTTTTGCCGTCAAAATCTCCGCTTATCCTGAAAATAGTCCCGACGCCAAACCCGTTCTTGACCTCAAGCGGGATGACATTAAGACCCATGTTGTCGGGGAACTGATCAGCCATGTGCTCCGGTCTTGCAAAATAAGTAAATACCTCAGAGACGGGAGCGTTGATTTCCATGCTCTTCTGGATAACCGTCATCGCCAATCTGAGCCGGAGAACTGAATTTAAAGGTTTTGGGCTCTGTCGCTTTGTGCGAGAATTCTGTACCATGCATAACCCAAAGACTCTACAGAATGTAAATTCTTGATTGAATTGATAACTCCCGCCGGCTCCTAGATCCATCTTATCTTTCGGAAATAGAGCGACATTCCGAGAGCAAGTACGGCAGAGGCTGAAACTGTCACGATAAAAGTCGCGTATCCTCCCAGAACTGACGGGTCGATAATAGGCAACTCCACATTCATTCCATAAATAGAGCTGATTATCGACGCGGGCATTGATAAGGTAAAGATGATCGTTAGGACAGCGAGAATCTTGTTTGTCTTGTCTGTGCCATGCATGTAGTCAGTGTCTTTGTAAATTTCGACCGTTTCCTTAGAGTCCTCGATAGTGTCTATTGCCTTGTCTATGTGGTCCTTGACATCGTCGAAATAGTCAGTCAGGTTCTCCTCAGAAAATCTCTGTATGTCCTTTGACGTTATCTCTGTCAGCGTCCTGCGAAGCGGAACTGCTATCCGGCGAAGCGATGTGATCTGCCTGCGGACGTGCGATATTTCTTTGGCCGCACTTGCCTTTTCATCAAAAACGACATCTTCAATGTCATCTATATTGCCTACAACTTTTCTTACAACATTAAAGAGATCGTCGGTAAGCGCGTCTATGATGCTGTGGAACAGATATCCCGCGGATTTTCCCATTAGTTCCTGGCGGGCCGTCTCGTCGCTACTGCACTGTTCAAACAGTTCGTTCAGTGGCTTAAGGTCACCCTGATGCACAGTGACCAGATACCCGGAACCCATAAAGGCGGCGAGTTGGCTGGACCTCGGAATACTTTCGCGCTCTGCCATTGGGAAATGAAGTATCACAAAGACATGATCTTGGTACCGGTCTATCTTTGGTATCTGGATCTTTGACAGGCAATCTGCCAAGTTGAGCTCGTGGAAGGGAAATTTCTGGCTTAGCTCATTCATGTCCGCTCTGCTGGGCTTGCCGATATTTATCCAGGTGAACCCGTTGTTGGATACTTCTTGCTGCATTGGAACGCCTAGTTTCATCTATTTCTTGGAGCAATATGTAGCAAGCTTCTCATGAAAGCCGGGAAAGATGATCATAAAGCGTTGTAGCCAATAGAGGAGGTGATACCTAAGCCAAGGGGTCGGTATTCACTATCTCGCCAAGACAAGAGATAACGTCTTGCTTGCTTACCTGGATAGGGTTGTTGTCCAGGTGGCCTCTGTCTGGCATTATTACGTCGGCTGCTGCGTCAAGCGGCTGCTTTAGCTTCATTGGCTCAAACTTTAGTTTTTGGGCAATTTCTTTGAACCGCTTGTAGTAGACCGACTTGTTGAACTTGTGGGCAACCGTAGTGCAAGAAGAGAGCGCATAGCCATGCGCTACCCCTTCGTTAGAAAACACGTATGACAGCGCATGTCCCAGCGTCGTAGACGAATTGCCAAAGCCTATCCCGGAGAGCATGGCCCCGTACGGAAGCTTGTTGGGCTTGTCGTTCATGATGGCATCGTAGAGGATGTCAAACGCTTCCTTGCAGAAGAACTGGGTGAAAGGGTTTCCCAGCTTGCTGTCATATCCTTCTGATGCCTGGGCTGCCGCATCACACGCAGAGTTCCTCATGATGTTAAACGGCGTACCGGGCAAAAAGTAGGGATCGACTACCGCAGCGTCAGCAAGAAATGCTTCGTCCTGCAAGAGTTTTTTCTTGTGGTCAAAGCTGATAACAGCGTAGGTAGTCATTTCCGCTCCTGTGCCAAAAGTCGTCGGAATCAGGATCTTTGGTATCCCTGTCATCTTGCCAAGGTACTTGCAGATGTCCATCGAGCTCCCTCCGCCGAGTCCAATGTAGCAAGAAACGTTCTTGCCTTCGTACTGCTTTTTGATAGCCTCGACTGTCTCTATGGCCGGATCTGGCGTCGCCTTGTCGTATAGCTCGTATTTCTTGATGCCCATATAGTCTAGCCACTTGCTGTAAATGTCGGGGGTAGTAGTTGTTATCACAAGAGCGTTCTCAGGATACTGAAACTCCTTTGCCGCGTTTTCGCCGTACATTATTTTTCTCGGCATCATCACTTTCCAAGCCATGCCGTAGGGTGCGTCTCTCAGGTGTTTTATGTCTTACTGGATCAGAACTGTTCTTTCAGCTGCTTTACCAGCTGCCGTTTTTCCAGCTTCATAAGGTAAGCGATGCCTATTACTACAAACACTTCGACTGCCTTTGCCAGTATCCCGGCGACATCGACATCCTCCGGCCTGTTGTTCGGAGTTAGTGGGGGTGGAAGCGTGACCGCATAAATGTACAGCCCGATCAGCACTGCTGTTCCAAAAAGCCCAAAGAGGTTTACCGCAACAGTCTTCCTGTAGTGGCCCTGCGGCCTTGCGCGCCCGCTGGTAGAGCCTACCAACGTCAACATAGTGTATAGCACACCGTATGTAACCTGCATGCCGCCAGCTACAATGAGAAAAATGCTGTACTCTATGCGGAGCGATGCGTGGCCAGAGTATACCGCGAAATGTACAAGGCCCCCGGCAATTGCAGAGAATGTCACAACATAGCGCACCATGTCGCCGGGTGCAGAAACAAACGTGCCGGACTTTTTCTTGCTCCAGTAGGTCAGCCCAAGCACGCCGCCAAAGAGCATCAGTGGAACAAAAACCGCGCCTGCTATTGTGGAGACAAATATAGTCCCAAATTCGTTGGATATTGCCACGTTAAAGACCAGCCGCTCACATTCGCATCCAGCCTTCCCAGCAAGCGTGCTTCTGGGAGGGTCTATCGAGTTTGAATTCACGTCTCCAGTAGCTATGCTAAGCACAACCTGGTAGCCTCCCTCGTAGGGGAACGTGTAAAACATTTCAAAGTCCCCGACGTCCTGCCTTGTCCACGGAAAAGCCTGCAACCGCTCGCCGGTTGAGGCATAAATCTCCACCATCGTCTCGATGTTCCTGGTATCCCGGCCTTCGAGGTCCTGAACACTGAACATGATCGCAGCCGGCTCTGCCGGCTTTGTATAGTCTGGATCAAGTTGAAGGAAAACATAGTATTGGCCTACTCCACTGCCTCGCGAATTGTAATGAGCCAAGTGGTCAAAATGAGCATACGCCGGCGCGATTGCTGCCAGAAAAGACAAAGCCACTGCCAGCAGCACTATTGCAGGCTTCATGGGCGTATGCGTTGAATTTGCGCGCCCCGTATATTATTGTGCCCTTGGCGCGACCGGTTTTCTGCCCGCAAGGCCGTAAGCGTAAATCGACGTCAGTAGCACCATCGAAAACAGCACGATACCAAGGCCTAGGTGTACGGTTACCAGAACTGACTGCAGACGTTCTACAATTACAATTGCGCCCAGAGTTATCTGCCCGACAACTGCTGCGCCGGCGACAATCGATGCAATTTTCATTCCCCTTGGCGCCTCATACGACTTTAGGGTGAACGCCATCATTGCAAGGATCAAAAGCCCGGTCGTCGCAGCTGTTGAGCGATGGATATACTCGATAATGAAATCGGCATGCGGCAACAGGCCCTGCGGGCAGAGGGGCCATTCAGGGCAGGTCAGCCCGACGCCGGAAGCGCTAACGTATCCCCCGATAAATATCAGCGAAAATAAGACAAAGAGTGAGGAAAATGATAGGACCTTTAGCAGGTTCATTGACTACTCTTCTACTACTAGAGTACCCTTCATGTATGAATGGACCATGCAAAAGAACGGGTACGACGATGGTTCCAGGTTTGCGGTATCAATCGTTACGCTATCGTCAGGATTCATGAATTTCGTGTCAAAGAGCTTCCCGAAATCCGCAGCCTCCGGCCCAGTTCCGCTGGTTATCGTATGAATGGTTGAATCCTGGTTTACCACGGTTATCTTGTCACCTTTCTTTACCGTTAGCGTGTCAGGGTCATAGTCAGGTGCATTTTGAGTTGAGGACCCTGCAAGGATATTGATCGTTGGTCCTGTAGGCGCGCCAGATCCAGAGCCTTCTCCGGCTGGCTGTGCAGCGGTGATCGTAATCTTGCCATTCATGTAGGGATGCACAAAGCAATAGTAGTCAATTATATCTCCTTCTTTCACACTTGCTAGCTCCATAGGGTCGGAGCTCTCTCCAGGGTTGATCAAATTGGTGTCAAACACGTCCCCGCTAGTGGTATCTTCAGCACCCGTCCCGGATGTTGCGGTATGAATTGCAGTGTCGTCGTTCTTCCATACAATCTTGTTGCCCAGAGGGACCTGGGCATTATCGGGCTCATAGTCGTTGTTCCCCTGGACAGAAGCACCGGCTAGAATTGTTATCGTGGTAGTGCCTGCCTGAACGGGCGGCTCCTCTTCTACTGGCTGCTGCGGCTGCTTTATCAACGAGACGGGGGGTGGGTTTGAAACCATTTCGTCAAAGAATGTGATCAGGATTCCGGCTCCGACTGCAAGGGTGATTCCAATGATGACTAGTCCCCTAGTCATCCTGCCCGGCGAAGTAAGTATTATGGGATCCTTGTGATCATGGTCTTCCATCAGTTATTCCTCCTAGTGGTGCGGCTCCCTCTTGGTATAGTCGTAGTACTGTTCCCCGATCTCGAACGGATCGTCCATCTTGGCGGGTTTGCCCTTCATTGCGCCATGTATCAGGTTCGAGATAAGTACAGCGGCTCCGGCAGCATTGATCCAAGCCCCGACACTGGATATCTGGTTCATGATGATCAGCGGCTCGACTGGCACAAAGTCAAACGTCCTCCTCGGCTGGCCGTACAGTCCAAGCACGTGCTGTGTCAGGAATATCACGCTCGAACCCACGAAGAAGAGCCAGAAGGACAACATGCCAAGCCGTTCGTTGTACATCCTGCCGGTGATGAACGGGAAGAGGTAGTGCAAAAATCCAATAAACGCGAACGTGATGAGGCCCATCACGAACAGGTGGAAGTGTCCGACCACCCAGTACGTGTCGTGGGTGAGAAAATCAAGCGGCATAGCGGTGTTTACAACCCCACCAGCTCCGGCATAGAAGAACAGTACAATCCCCCCAAAAACATACGACATGGGTGTTCTGAACCTGATCCTTCCGCCCCACATTGTTGCAGTCCAGTTAAAGACGTGCATTGCGGACGCAGGGACCGCAGCAAGCGTTCCAACCATGAATACAGTCTTTTCCGTAAAGCTCATGCCTGTCGAAAACATGTGGTGCGCCCAGGAGGCAAATCCTACGATAGCAAGTAGCACAAACGCGGCAACGCCGGATTGGTAGCTGAAAATCGGCTTTCTAGAGAATTTGGGTATGATCTCATAGACCATGCCGATCGCAGGAATAGCGAATATGTACACCTCCGGGTGGAACGTGAACCAAAACAGGTGCTGGTATGCTATAGGATCCCCACCCATTGCGGGGTTGAAAAAGCCGGAAATGCCTAACCTATCGGTATACAGCATAATGAGAGCGGCAGCAAATGTTGGTATTGCCACGAGAATCATGATTGAAGTTACCAGAGTTGCCCATACAAAGAGCGGCGCCCTCATTAGCGGCAAATCAGGGTGCTTCATCTTCAATATGGTAACGATGAAATTGATCGAGCCTAGAATCGAAGAGATTCCAAGTATCTTGAGTCCAAAGATCCACATTTCAGCTGCTGGACCAGGTGCCCTAATGGTAGAGTATGGGGGAGTAGCGTACCAAGTAAAGTCTGCCATGCCAAGCCACACCAAGGCCATTGCTGGAGGGATCATCCAGAACGCTACTGCGTTCAATTTTGGCCAGGCCATGTCTTTGTACCTGACCATTATGGGGATCAGGTAGTTTCCGATGCCAGAAGCGAACGGAAGGAGCCACAAAAAGAGCATGTTGGTTCCGTGTGTTGTGAAGATCCTGTGGAAAGTTTCTGGATCGGGAATGATGCCCTGGTTGCCAGGGAGGAAGAGCTCTGTGCGTATCCCAATCGCAAGCGCACCTCCGATCATAAAGGCGACAATAGACAAAATTACGTAAAGAAGCCCTATGTCGGTATGATGGGTAGAGAAAAGTATTTCCCACATGGGACGAGGTTTCTTTACTTCAAGAACCACACTCTATTACCCCGGATAACCTGTCTTGGAATACACTTCAAATAAAAGCATTTTGTTTTAACTAAACCAGCTTGTTACGACGTTATAACGGAGTTTTTTGCTGCCAAGGTGCTCGCCGGCACGTATTGTTCTAGGTCATCGTAGGCAACGGGTGTTGCTTCGGCAGGCTCCTCAACTATTAGCTTTGCGCGCATCTGGTAGTGGCTAAAGCCGCAGTATTCTCTGCACTGGATCAGGAATTCCCCTGAAACATCAGGCATCACCCACATCGAATTTAGCCTGCCCGGAACAGCGTCCATCATTACGACCAGGTCAGGTATGTTGAAGGCATGGTTCACGTCCCGTGACGTTATTTCGAATCTGTAAGGAACGCCCTTGGTGAGGTGAAGCTCGCCTATCTCTTTCTTGCCGTCTTCATGTTCAAACGTCCAGAACCACTGCTGCGCGGTGACTCTAACTACTTCGGCATCTGCAGGTGCGCGGTCTAGATGCCTCTCGACATCCCACGAGGCAGCGCCTACGTAAACCAAAAGAGCGATAACCACGCCAACATAGATCCATTCAAAAGTCGCGTGGCCCATTAGTGGTGCCTCTCCATTTGATCCCTAGGTACGTTCTTGGGGTTAGACTCTCTGAATCTAAAGACAACATAAGCCAGTACACCCATCAGGACGGCTCCAACAGTAAAAGCAATAACCATTAGCTGGTAAAACAGTCCCCACACCGCGACTCGATTGATGAAAGGGGCTTCTTGTGCAAAGACGGACGCAGCTTCGGTCAGCAGGAAGGATACGGCAAGTATGGCAGGGATTAACGATAAGGCAAATTTCGAAGGCGCCATCGTATCTCTTCTGCTACAGACAAGTTTCGGGATGTTATTTAAGGTTTTGCAAAAACAATGATCATTGAAGGCTCAAGTCCATCCAGGCCAAGCGGTTGCAAATCTTTATTGACTTATTCATCTGGGTAGCGGTGGACTGACATTACATTGACGCCCGATAGAGAGTAGACTTTGCTTTCATGCTTTAACACTGTCAGCGAAGCGTTTCGGATGTGCCACCGATAGAGTGCCTCGGGCTTTAAGTCCAAAAGCGTGGCAAGCGCAGCTTTTATCGGGTCAAGGTGCGTCACAGTCAAAACGTTACTGGTCCCGTGTTTATCAAGTGCATCGTCAAGGAAGCTTTTTACTCGCCGCTTTACCGCGGAAAATGCCTCTACTCCGAACTGCTCCAGCACTGGATCCCTCTCTGTGTAGAATCGCACAAACAAGTCGCCGTACTTTGTGGTGACTTCCTCGTAGTTCATCCCAACAAGCTTGCCGAGCTCAATTTCATAGAGCCTTTCGTCTATTTCAAAATCCATCCCAAGAGTCTCACAGACTATTTTCGCTGTCTCTACTGCCCTTATCACCGGCGAAACAAAGACCTTGTCTATCTTGATCGTCTTCAGCTGCTTCGCAGCGTCGGCGGCCTGCCGCCTTCCCTGTTCCGTAAGATGTGCTTCTATGTGCCTGCCAACAAGCGTGCGGCTGACGTTGTTTTCCGCCTGACCGTGCCGCATGAGAATAACTAGTGGCAAGAATGAAAGGTTGTACAAGATTACTTAAGAATTTTTACCTGTACGTTTCTGGTTATAGCCAATGTAGCTCCTTGATCAATTGTCCGATGCAGAAGGTTGTATCCTACAACGAAAGCGAAATAAAGAAAGGTGGATCCCGTGAGGATATTGGGCGGGGCTACAATGTTTGGGTAGATCTAGTTGAGCCCAGCAAGGAGGAAATTAGGAGTGCGCAAATGGCATATGGGCTGGACGAAAAATGTGTTGAAGAATATTTCAACAAATCCAAGAAGCCCCAGGTACGCTTCCTCAACAATCAGACATTTACAATTTTTCTGGGCATAAAGTATGACGATGCAAAGACCCTCCTTACTGAGGCTGTCTATCTTTTTCACGGTGAAGGCTGGCTCGTCACTATCCATTCCTCCAAAGTCGACCTTGCATCGGCTGCGCACAGGCTTCTTGAAGAAAAGAACAGGCCAATCATGGAAACGTCCATCGATGCGCTCTATTACAGCATACTAGCAAACATTGTGGACAGCTTTGAGCAGCTCTTGACGGCAATAGAGCTCAGCGTGACAGACATTGAACGCGAGTCATTGTATCACCCGACAAGGAAGATGCTCGAATACCTCGATGACGTCTCTATGCAGATAATCGTACTAAGGAGGCATTTTTGGCACGTGCGTGATGTAATCAATTCCTTGATCCACATTAATGAAGACAAGCGCGACATAAAGTTCCTCAAAATAGTCTACGACGACATTAACCAATTAATCCAGCTTGTCGAGTCGTACCAAGACACTGTCAATTCGACCAGGGAGCTTTACATCGCAAACGTCTCGCTCCAGATGAACGATACCGTTCGGACGCTAACGTTATTCTCTGCGATACTGCTCCCCCTGACATTCATTTCGAGTGTCTACGGCATGAACGGCCTCGATTTGAACAACATAAGGAGCATGCCGATTGGGTTTGCGATCATCCTCGTAACCATGGCCGTGATTTCAGGAATTCTGCTCCTATTCTTCCGCACTAAAAACTGGATCTTTGTCAGAAGTCCGGATCTCCGAACCGGCAGAAAAGCAAATGGCTATTAGAAATAAAGTTAATATCCAATCATCCAGTGAACGTGCATATGAAAATAGGTATTGTAGGCGGCACCGGAGGCATGGGAGAGGGATTTGCTCTGCGGTGGTCCCAAAAGCACGACATTGTCGTTGGCTCTAGGGATGCAGCCAAGGCAAAAGAGGCCGCAGAAAATTATGCAAAGGCTGCAAAGCAAGCCTATGGATCCAGCATGTCCGGCAGCATCTCAGGCGACGACAATTTTGCGCTTGCAAAAGACGTTGACGTCCTTATCCTGTCTATCCCGTACGAGTACATCACAGACACGTGCGCCAAGATGACGGGGCAAATAAGAGACGATTGCTTGGTAGTTTCTCCCATTGTCCCAATGACCCGCACCGACGCAGGTTTTGTCTACATACCGCTGGAGCAGAACAAGAAGAACGCTGGTGATATGGTAGGTAATGGGTTAAAGCCGAGGTCCCGCGTTGTTTCTGCGTTTCATACGATATCTGAAGTAAAGCTGAAAAACATCGGGCAGAGTCTTGATTCTGACACGTTTATCTGCGGCGACGATCAGGGCGCGGTGTCAAAGCTAAACGCATTGGTATCCGAAATAACTGGACTACGGCCGATATATCTGGGGCCGCTTGCGCTGTCATACCAGGCAGAGATGCTTACCCCAATGCTCCTCAATGCCGCAAAGAGGAACAAGATGAAGAACCCCGGCGTCAAGCTAACTTGAGCGCAAACATTATCACTGACACAAATTCACAATAAGGGTAGTTTCAGAAAATGCGCTGGAAAGAAGAGATAGGCGGCAGCAGGCGCGGAAGGAACTGGGTATCCGCGATGGGAGTCCTATTCCTTGTCACGGCGGCTATTGTTCTTATCAGAAATATTGTGCTCTTGGTCCTTGACCACTCTGCCGGAGTAGTCGGTCCACCGCTTGACGAATTCCTAGACAACTTTGTGAACAACGAAATCACAAATGAAAAATTTGCACTTGCAATGATTGCCACGGGAGGCTTTATGCTGTACTGGGGCTTTTTCAAAAAGAAAGAAGACTATGGTCCGCCCGACGATCGCGACTGGCGAAGGTCCAACAGGTAGCATAGCCAGATTTTTATAACTAGACGTCGAATTAGGACAAAGGGAAACGCAAATGGGACTTTTGAACCGGGTATCTACCGTTATCAAGCAAAAAGTGAATGTACTACTCGACAAATACGAAGATCCGCGTGAAGCTCTGGATTATTCCTATACAAAGCAGATCGAAATGGTCAACAAGCTTCGCAGGAGCCTTGCAGAAGTGGTCACGGCCAGAAAGAGGCTCGAGATGCAGAAGGCAAAACTCTGGGACAACATCAGAACGCTTGACGAGCAGGCCCGTCGCTCACTTGACGCCAATAGAGAAGATCTGGCAAAGCTTGCGCTTGAGCGCAAGAACGCAAACCTTCTGCAGGTCCAGGGACTCGACAAGCAGATAGCCGAGATGCAGCAGGAAGAGAAAAAGCTCGAGCAGACGGAAAAACGCTTAGCTGCAAAAGTGGAGGAATTTAGAAGCAAAAAGGAGGTAATCAAGGCCCAGTATTCCGCTGCCGAAGCCACTGTGAAAATAAAGGAAAGCGTAACCGGCATCTCAGAGGAGATGACTGACGTCGGAATGGCGATGAACAGGGCCGAGGACAAGACGGAAAAAATGAAGGCCAAGGCAATGGCGCTCGATGAAATGATTAATTCGGGCGTCTTGACGGATTATACATCAAATAAGGATGAAATTGAAAGGGAACTTGAAAAAATTACAGTACAGACCTCTGTTGACGAAGAATTAGCAAAGTTAAAGTCGGAGAGGGAACGTAAGAAGAAGCAGCAGTTGGAGCAAGAAGCTCAGCAATGAAGCGAAAAACGAATTCAAAACGCAAAAGGCAGATTGCCACAAGCAAGCTGAAAACCCGGAGAAAGGCAGGACCCAAAAAGGCAGCAAGGAAGGGAACTATGAAGAAAAGGCCGGCTGCCAAGGCAAAGAGCGCAACTGCAGCGTCTGTAAGGAAAATAGTTCGAATAATGGGCCAAGGCCAGTTTACCGTTGACGGCAAGACTCTGAAAAAGCTCAATGAGCTAGACAACTCTATTGTGGAGCTTGTGAGCCAGGAGCGATCTGACGATTCAGAATTTCGGAGAAAGTTGGCAGAGCTTTCTGAAATGGTCGTCAAAAATAGCAAGCCGCTGGATCCAAAGGCAATCATCCAGTCAGACATTATCCTGCCGAGCACCGATTTATCGATTGACGAGGCAAAGCGGCTTTTCAGAGGCGAAGGCGTTATCCCGGAGATCTAAGCGGAAGATCCCACAGCGGGTACCACAAGCTCATATCGCGCTCAAACGGCACTTCCTCGCTAATTGCTGACATTATTTTCATCTCCTTTTCCGTGTCCCTTGATTTGCCAGTAGCGGGTACAAATGGATAGAAATTGTTGCGCTTGAAATTGTAGACAAGATACTGGAGACTTGCATCGAGGTCGCACCTAAATTCAAACACTGCGGCCAGCAGTTGGTCGGAAAAACCCCTTTCCTCGACGATGTCTCCTGCGGCTGTCAGGCCGGCAAGCAAATCTTCTATTCTGCTTCCTTCAAGAACTATCCACAGGTAGCCGTACCGGTCAGTCACGGCGCGAAAGGAAAGATCGAATTCAGGATGCAGGCTGGCCAGAAACCGCCTCAGGTCCTGCTCCATTTCGTGAAATAGAGTACCGCTCACAGTCTTGAAAGTTACAGCGCACCTCCCGCCCACCTTCAGTAGCAACTTTGTTTCAAGAGTAACGTGCGCTGAAGATATGGAAAAGAGGATGTCAGAGTCACTCTTGGGCATCCGCTTGTTGTTCAGATTGTCCCTGAGCCTTCGAAAAAAACTCAGCTCATCGCAGCCTCCATTTCCATTAATTTCTTGATTCTCTGCTCCACTGGGGGGTGTGTGGAAAAAATGCTCGAAAAGGTACCACCGGACAAAGCGGGGATGATAAAGAACGCGTTCATGCCTTCCACTTCCCTCAGATCCTTGCTTGGGATCCTCTTCATGGTGCCGCTTATCTTCAGTAGCGCGTTGGCAAGCTTGGTAGGCTTGCCTGTCATCATGGCTCCGTCCCTGTCCGCAACAAATTCCCTATAGCGCGATATGGCCCGGATAATCAAAAAGCTGACAATCCACGTGACGATGGCGACTATCATGATGAGGGCCACCCCTCCGGCACCTTCTCTGCTTCGGCCCCTGTATCCACCGCCGTAAAAGCTGAAGTTCATCAGGTACCACGCGACAGTTGAAAAGAGGCTCGCAAGAGTCAGCACAAGCACGTCTCTGTTCTTGATATGTGCAAGCTCGTGGGCAATCACTCCCTCCAGCTCCTCAGTCTCTAGCTCGTCCATCAGCCCTGATGTGACGGCGACAATAGCGCTCTTTGGAGACTTGCCGGTTGCAAATGCATTTGGGATCCGCGAGTTGACAACCGCGATTCTTGGTTTTGGCAGGTTGTTCCTCGCAACAATTCTTTCAACGAGATCGTGAAGCTCGGGGAACTGCTCTCTGGTGACCAGCTTTGCTCCAGTGCTCCACAACACTATCTTGTCAGAAAAGTACCACTGCGCAAGTATCATCAGTGAAGCGATAACTGCTATTGCAATAAAGTCAACCCCAACGTAAACGAGGACGCTCAGAAAAACAAGATAGAGCATCGTGAGGACTGCAAAGCTGACAATGATCCTTGCGGTAAGGCCGGAATCGCGTTTCTGCCAGGGCAGCTTTTTGCTTGAACTCACGCGTAGAATAGGTCACGTTTGTCTAATAATCATTTACTATGCACAAAGCGCTCGAGCCTGTCCATCGCCTTTTCAAGCATCTCTTCTGGCGGGAGGTATACTATCCTAAAGTGGCCGGAGCCATATGTGGAGCCAAAGCCGGACCCGTGCACTGTCAGCACACCGGTATTGTTCAGGAGGTCGACTACAAAGTGCTGGTCGTCACGCCACCGGCCGGCCAGGTTGATCTCGGGGAAGACGTAGAACGCACCGCGGGGAACTTTGCAGTGGATGCCCATTCCGTTGAGCCTCTTGACGACATAGTCTCGCCTCTCCCTGAGCTTGCCTACCATGCGCGGTATGTGGCTCTGCGGACCTCTGAGCGCCTGCACTGCAGCAATCTGCACGGGTAAGTTAGATGCAATCCGAACGCGCGCAAGCTTTGGTATGTCCTGGCGGAGCCCAGCGAGTTTTTTCGACCTGCTGTTCATGCAGATGTAGCCGCAGCGCCAGCCCGTCATCAAGTAAGCCTTAGAAAAGCCATTGAGCAGTATCACGGGCGCGTCCTTGGCCACCTTGCCAATGCCGGTGAATGCAGAATCAAAAACAATCTTGTCATAGATCTCGTCGCAGATAAAATAAAGGTCATGCTCTGTCGCAATGTCGATAAGCTGCCTGAGGCTCTTTCTGTCAAAGACTTCGCCGGTAGGGTTATTCGGGCTGATTACGCACATTGCCCGGGATCGCGGTGTTATCTTTGACCTGAGATCCTCAAGATCTGGCCGGCCATCCGCGTGCAATTTGAATTCGACAGGTTTTCCGCCGTAGAATTTTGCGTACGAGGAGTAGGGAGGGTAATATGGCCCGGGCATGAGCACCTCGGTGTTTGGGTCGACGATTGAGGCCATGGTCATGTCAAGGCCTTCAGAAACCCCGTTAGTCACGATGACGTCTTCTTCGGTAACGTCAAGCCCCTTTTCTGATTCCTTCTCCACTATAGCTTCCCTTAGCTCCGGAAGTCCTTCTGAATCAGTGTAATAGTTCTCATCTCGCATGACGGCATCTACCAGTGCCTTTTTTATGTGATCTGGAGTCTTGAAGTCGAACTTGACCGGGTCTCCAATGTTAAGGTAGATAATTTCCTTGCCAGTCGATTTGTACTTGCGCGCATAGGCCGCAATGTCGCGGATAGCATACTCGACGCCATGCGTCCTGTCTGATACCTTCAAGAGGACATCTAGTTGGAATTATTACCAAGATAAATTGTTATGCCGTGAATTTTCGATGAAATCACGAAGATAGACTTAAAACCAGTATGGGCAGTCATGCTTCATGCAAATGGGTGGCAGCTACGACGCAGTTATGAAACTCGCCCTTGAGAGAGGATTCTATTTTCCGAGTTGTGAAATTTATGCCGATGCCCCGGCCGGCTTTTGGGAATATGGCCCGACAGGGGTAGCCCTGAAAAACAAATTCATCGAGCTTTGGCGGCGCGAGCTCGTAAGGCGCGACGGCATGATGGAGATCGACGGATGCCAGGTCATGAGCAAAAGCGTCTTTGTCGCTTCCGGTCATATTGGGAATTTTACTGACCCGATAATAAAGTGCACAAAGTGCAGCTCTACTTTTCGCGCAGACAGGTTCATCACCGAAAAGACCGGAGAGAATGTTGGCGAAAGAGTGTCAAATGAAGAGATAAATTCGATCGTTGCAAAACACAATTTGCGCTGCCCAAACTGCAAGGGCGAGTTTGGCGGCGTCAGCAGGTTCAACATGATGTTCAAGGTGGGTATAGGACCTGCCGCCGAAGAAGCGTACCTACGTCCCGAGACCTGCCAGACGATATTTGTTGACTTTGCCCGCGTCTTCAAGACGATGCGCGGGCGGCTTCCCCTCGGAGTTGCACAGATTGGCAAGAGCTTTCGCAACGAGATTGCCCCGAGACAGAGCCTTCTCCGGTTAAGAGAGTTCTATCAGGCAGAAATCGAAGTGTTTTGCAATCCTGCCAGGCTTGACGACATGCCAAAGTTCGACGAAGTCAAGGACACCACCCTCCGAATCCACGACGGGTCAAACCTGGTTGAAGTCACTGCAGAGCAATCAATTCAGCGGGGGCTAGTTCCAAACAAGCTGATAGCCTATTACTTGGCGCTGCTTGTCCAGTTTTACGAAAAGACAGGAATCGATGTCAAGCAGAGCAGGTTCAGAAAGCTCTCAGATGAAGAAAAGGCATTCTACGCAACGGCCGCATTTGACTTTGAAGTAGAGACTGGCATTGGCTGGCTGGAGCTTGTGGCGTGCAACTATAGATCCGACTATGACCTAAAGGGTCACTCGGCAACTAGCAAACAAAACCTCGAGGTCGTAGATCCAGCCGACCAGAAAAAAGTCCTGCCTCATATCTTTGAATTATCGATGGGAATAGACAGGAGCATCTACACGATACTTGAGCACTGCTACTATGAAGACGACCAGCACGACGACAGAATAGTGCTAAAGCTCAAGCCCTACCTCGCGCCTGTGCTACTGGGCGTTCTTCCGCTCATGACAAAGGACGGGCTTGGAGAAAGGGCCCGGCAGATACACGCAGACTTGAAACTGGATTTTGACACATTTTATGACGAATCCGGATCCATCGGCAGGCGCTACAGAAGGCTTGAAGAAGTGGGTGCGCCTTTCGCAGTGACTATAGACCAGACAACAATGCAGGATAGTACAGTGACCATAAGGCAGAGAGATTCAATGCAGCAAGAAAGAATAGCTGGGCCAGCGCTCAAAGAATATTTCAATAAAGTTCTATCCAATCGATAGTGGTATTGGTTATTTTGGCAGCAAGGGATTATAACCTATCAGGAGCATCAATATTGTGAAAAGGCTGGGAAGAAAGGTGGCTGCAGAAGATGAACAGGCCTTTGAAAAATGGCTCGTCGCATTTCGCAATCCGGCCTCAAAAAGGCATCCTGACGGCTCTGTCTTTGTCCGCCAATTTTACGCTCCAGGGTATTATGAGGCGTACGACACAGTCATGACACACGCAGAAAAAATGAGCCTTGAGGTCCTATGGTTCCGGGAGAAGCGATCATGTGAGCCGTTTCTTAATCGCAACTTCCCCGATCTTGAATCAATCTGCACCTTCTGCAACAAGAGATACAATCATTCTGAGCCAATTCCCTGCGCCGTAGCAGAATGCGCAGGTCAATTCTGTTCAAGGGAGTGCCTTGGCGGTCACACTGAAATGAAACACTAGCTTTCTGTCCTGTTGCTGCTCGAGTTCCCGTTGAGCCTTTTGCCTTGGCAGTTTACTCTATGGCTTTGCAAAGGTCATTGTAACCATCTTTATCCTCACAGGGTCTCCCCTGAACTGGTCGAGGCAATGGCTGGAATAATCAGAAGGCGCGCCATGAATCGATCCCATACTGACGAATCCTTGTGACACGAATGCCTGCTCGAGCCACTCTGTCCATCTTTCATAATCGTCGTCGCTGACCGGCTGCAAGAGATCATCTGTCAGTTCAGTGACCAGCTGAAATGTTCCGCCGCGCTTTAGCTTGTCTAGCAGATTCTTGTAAAATTTCTTCCAGCTATCTTGCTTGCCTGGATCAATGAATGAAGGATCTGGAAGAACTGCTAGGAACAAATCAACGCAGCCGCCGGGAAGCGTTGGGATGAGGGCCTCGAACGATCCTTCAAGCAACAAGACATTGTCGGCGGAAATTCTGGACTTGGCTTGCTTGAATTGCGCGCTGTCAATTTCGATTCCGACGTATAGAGAATGCTTGTCTTTCTTGGCGAGGCTCTCAATGAGCCTACCGTCGCCCATTCCAAGTTCCACTGTTACTCGGGGATATTGGGCGAACCTGTCGCCTTGAAGCATGGCCTAGGCCTTTAGCAGCTCTGCTTCCAAAAGTTGCTGGACAAGCTGGACTACTTCCTGCTCGACCTGCTGCCTTGGCATTCCAAGTTTTGCAGAGAATTGGTCTGTGAGCTGAGTTATCGTCTTGCTCCCGTCGCACGTGTTCCAGAATTCGATTATCGCTTCATTGACCATAAAGCCCTGCTCCTTCTCATTCACGAGAATCAGCGAACCGTCCTCCTGCTTTGTTGAATGGCCTGATTTTAGTGGCTTACTTCTTTCATAGTCTATCTGGAAGCGCAGCTTGGGTTTGCCATAGCCTAGTTTTTCTCTGACAGCTGGATCCATTTTTTCAAGCGTCCATGGCGGATCCCATACTATCTCTACTCCAATGTTTCCTATGCCGGGGATCTTGCCGACGTATCTCTTGACATCGCTCACAAGTGTATCGTGAAGAGGGCATCCCCTGGTAGTCATGGTCATCCGGATATCGACATCCTTGCCCTGATCTACCTTGACGCCATAAATCAATCCCAAATCGACAACATTGACTGGTATCTCTGGATCCATGCATTTCTTCAGAGCAGAGTATACCTGGTCCTCAGTCACGGCAGTCGACATTTTGCTAGTGAATTGTGCAAAACACGATAAATACTTTCGCTAGCCGAGCAGCGCCTTGAGGTTCTTTTCAAAAGGGGGCTTCAGTACACCTTTTTCGGTGATTATACCGGTTATTAGCTCAGGCGGCGTCATGTCAAATGCAGGATTGAAAATCCTGACGCCTTTTGGGGCAACGCGCTTGCGGCCGACCTTGGTCACCTCGTCAGCAGATCGCTCTTCTATCACGACATCCTCCGGGTTGCTCTCAAAGTCAAAGGTAGATAGCGGCGCGGCGACGTAGAACGGGACTTTGTGCTTGCTTGCCAATATTGCGACCTGGTAGGTGCCTATCTTGTTGAACACGTGGCCGGATCGCAGCACCCTGTCTGCTCCTACGATAACTCGCTTTATTGCCCCCCTTGCCATCATGTGGCCGACGGCAGTGTCAGGGATGAGGCTGACGTCAATCCCGTCGTGCTGGAGCTCAAACGCAGTAAGCCTAGCGCCCTGCATCACTGGCCTTGTTTCGGTGGCGATTACGCTTAGCCTCTTGCCGGATTCCTTTGCGGATCTTATCACTCCAAGTGCCGTTCCATATGCAACAGTGGCGAGGGAACCTGCGTTGCAGTGTGTGAGCACGACGTCCCCGTCGCTGAAGAGCTTGGCGCCGTTTGAACCCATTTGCCTGTTGGCATGGATGTCCTCTTCAGACATTCTTTTTGCTTCCTCAATAACTGCCGCCTTTGCTGCTTCGACAGTCTTGGCACGTTTTGCCTTTCCCATGACGCGCTCTAGCGCCCAGAAAAGGTTGACGGCGGTTGGGCGCGTTGCCCGAAGCACTTTAAACGAAGTATCAAGCTCTGTCATTAATTCCGAAAGCTCCTTTGCCTTGCTGGCCTTTGCTGCAAGCGCCAGTCCAAATGCTGCAGTAACTCCGATTGCGGGAGCTCCTCTCACAACCAAATTCTTGATGGCGTCGGCCACCTGCTTGTAGTCCTTGCATTTTACGTAGACGAGCTTGTTCGGGAGCTTTGTCTGGTCAATCAAAACTACGCCGTCGTCTTGCCATGAAACAGTAAGCAAAAGATCCAAGTTCTTGCTTTTGGCCAATCACAAGAAATTCTTTTTCTGACGGTATTAAACCTAACTAGCAGGCTTGCCTATAGACGCAAACCGCACCTGTGCAAATCGCATTGGATCGAGAATTCCTCTTCCGTCGTACACGGACATACCGCCAAGCTTGTCGCTTCCAAGAGTACGGTATTCTGGATGATCTGCGGCCAGGATAACCAAGTTTGCGCCTTTTACTGCGTGGTTCAAATCGGATGTGAGCAAAACTCCTCCAGGTAGCGCCGGGTCCCTTAGTACTAGTGGGTCGTGAACCCTAATGTCATTCACGCCACGCGAGCGCAGCTGCTCAACGATCTTGTATGTTGGCGAGAGGCGGGTATCTGACACGCCACCCCTGAATGCAAGCCCGAGGACCGTGACAATCGGGTGGTCTGCAGCTTCGACAAGCGCAAGTGCCTGTTCGACGCAGTATTCTGGCATCGAGTCGTTGATGGTCCTTCCAAGCCTTGTGATATTGCATTCGATCTTGTTGGCATTGGCAGTATGCAATACAAACTGAGGGTACACGGGAATGCATGCCCCGCCGACTCCGGCTCCGGGCTTGTGGATATGGCAGAAAGGCTGTGAATTTGCGGCCTCCCTAGCTTCCCAGAAATTAACGCCGATTTTTTCGCATAGCCTGGCCATCTCGTTTGCAAGGGCAATATTGACATCACGGTACACGCCTTCGAAAAGCTTTTCCGTCTCTGCTGCCTTGATGCTCTGCATCCTGAAAACGCCCTTTTTGAAAATCATCGGATAGAGCTTGGTCCCCATCTCTAGGCTTTTCGGGCCTGCACCTGCGATTACCGCGGGATACCCTTCTTCGATGTCTTGGATCGCCCTGCCTTCATAGATCCTTTCGGGATTGTATATCATGTGGAAGTCCTGCTCGGCTTTCATGCCACTTTCTCTCTCTAGTACAGGGATAACTACGTCCTCGGTCGTTCCAGGCGGGACAGTTGGGTTAAGCGAAACAGTATCGCCTCTCTTCATGCCGCGGCCTATTGCTGTCGCAACCTGCCTAACCGGGCCAAGGTCCGCATTGAAAGAATCGTCAATAAGAACTGGGACGCAGATCATCTTGAAGCTCGAGTCCTGTGCTGCCTTGACAGGGTCATCATAAACTGAAAAACGTTTGTCCCGCAAGCCCTTTTGGTATGCCTGATCCACGCCAGGCTCTGGAACATGAGTGCGGCCCTTTCTCGCGTTTTCAAGGACACTGGGCGACTTGTCAACGCCTATGACATGAGCGCCGGCCCGAAGCCATGCAGAAGCAAGCGGCGAGCCCACATGCCCTAATCCATAAATTGCGATCTTGAATTCGCCCGACTTTATTTTGGCCATCAAACCATCCTTGCTGGTTCCATTGGCCTTTTTTCTGCTAATGCTGGCACTTCGCCTGTTCTTCATATTGCGCTGGGATATACTGCCTGTTGCTATATTAGAGTTGATTTTCTGCGAGATTCGGCATGCCATCGGTTAAATTCAGGCGCAACCATTGGCTTTTCGTTGCGCGCGCC
>Ga0070698_100001373_pt1 | contig 27059 bp, 23 predicted proteins | sample KBSK1502metaG_FD_65477 | JGI IMG/M metagenome (GOLD analysis project Ga0070698, IMG submission 65477) | Corn, switchgrass and miscanthus rhizosphere microbial communities from Kellogg Biological Station, Michigan, USA - KBS K1-50-2 metaG | ecosystem: Host-associated > Plants > Roots >... | reverse complement strand
AAGCGATCAACTCATCGCAATGCCGACGTGAACCAAGACCGGCAGCAGCAAGGAAGCGGTTCAAGCGCATGGCGCTTTTGTTAAAGCGTTAAGCCGATCCGCTTCAACGCGTTCAACCGTTCAACGCTTCACGCGCCTAGACATCTGGCTTCGTTTTGGGCAGGCCGTTGACCTTCTGGCCTTCCTTCCATTGACCGCGCTTTTTCAAAAGCTCGACCCGTTCGAAGCGCTTTAGCACATTGCGCCTGGCGGCGATTGTGCTGGCTCCTTTTAAACTGCGATGTTGCGACATGGGTAAATAAAAAGTTAAAACGTCATCTGCCTCAGGCGGGTTAAACGGAAAAAGAGTTCAAACACTAATATACCTCTGGAATTTTTCAAGGTGAACACGTCGTTCCTTTGTAACCTTCTAACAAATCAACAACTCATCATAATTGATTACTAAGCACCAGGTAGGTCCCGCACTTTGTGATTTGATGGTAGATGTGAAAGCGGCTGGTTAGGATTTGTTTCCAATGATCGGCCCGGCTTTCTTCGATAATCAAATAAACCGCGTCGGGTTGGCCCCATTTTTCCAAAACCGCGGCTTCGTTCAAAAACATATCAATGGAAGGATTGCCCAGTGGGGTCTCTTTCTCGGGTTTCTGATTAACTAGGAAAAATTTCCGGTTCAGATAAAAAATGAGGCTACTACTGTCGTCGAGCGGTCCTTCAAAGATTGTATTGCCGCCTGCATCGAGCCGTGGATTTAGAAATCGCGCCATATCAGCGAGTGAAAAATACGGGGCGGTTTGAGCGACCGCTTCCATCATGCCGATGCCGCCCGGGATCATCGATGCGGCGAGGGCGATGGCCGCAAGTCTCTCGCGTTGCTTGGAAATAAAGTACAGAGCTACCAAAGACAAACAGATGAGCGAGATGCCAAGGGCCGCAGCCAAAGGTCGAAATGCCAGCCACGTTGAAACTGGCATATCGTGCAACGCCTTCCAGGCCGTCCAGCGCGCGTCCATTGTCCCCCAGTTTCCGTTCAGAGCGCGGGCCACGCCCGCCAGAAAGAATATCGTCGACGCGATCATCATGCCGACGAGTCCGACAGCGATTGCACCGGCGGCACGTAACCCCTGCGGTATCCGCTCCCACGCAACTGCTGCCCAGAGCGCGAATGCGCTCCACATGGTCATTGAATAATAATCCTGGCGTTGTCCCAGAAACAGCAGCGGAATGAAAACTACGCCCATCCAGCAAAGCGGCAGTGCGTCCTCGAAACTGATTTCGCGCGGTCGAATCACACGGCGCCAGGCAAAAATTACGCCGGGCAAGAGCGCAATCGACCATGGAAACCACCATGCAAGATGCATGACCAGAAACTGGTACGCAGGCACGCCAAGGAAATCGTGTGTTTCATCGGTGAGTCCGCGCAGATGGCCCAGCCATTCCGAGCTGATCTGATAACGAAAATACCCGGGGAAATGCCATTGTGCCCAAATGTGCCATGGTGCGACGATCAGAGCGAAAATCGCTAGATATTCCCATCGCAACAGCCCACGAAATCGTATGCGTGCTTCGCGGTAGAAGATTGAGAGGATAAGAAAAACCGCGGCGGGATAAGCGATGCCGAGCAAACCTTTGGTCAAGCAAGCGAAAGCCGAGCAAATCCAAAAGCCAGCGAACCAGATGCGGCGGTTACGCCGGCGCTGATAACCGCCGACCGCGCAAAAAACCGCACCCGCGATGAGTGCGCTGACCAGCGGTTCGGGCATGACGATGCGCGCGAGGAGAAATGTGCCGCACAGACTCAGATAAATCAGACCAGCGATAAAACCACGCCAGTAGTCCGTGAGCTTTTCCCCGATCAGAAAGATCAGGGCAGTAGAGGCCACAACGGCCAGAGCGACCGGGAGCCTGGCAGTTGCCGCATTGACGCCAAAGAGCTTAAACGAAATGATGATCAGCCAGTAGAGCAATGGCGGTTTTTGCAGTCGCGGTGCGCCATTGTTGGTAGGTAGAACCCAATGATTCGCCTCGACCATCTCGCGGGCGGCTCCTGCGTATTGTCCCTCCGTCTGGCTGTACAAATCCCCGGAACCGATCGTCGCCACATGCAGCAGCGCAGCCAACGCAATCAGAATGACGAACAAGGCATGGCGCGTAGGCGGCGGCGGCAGCGCCGGCGGCTCGAGCAGAGTTTCTTCCAGACTTAGGCTGCGGGCGCCAGCAGTCATTGAGTGTATTTCTTGCCGGAAATTGGAGCCTGCGATTCGCGCTGCAATTCGGCGGAATCATCGTCGCGATATTTTTCCCAGTGCTCCGGCAAACGAAGTAGCTTTCCTTCTGGCATCTCGATCAGTGCAAGCATCTGGCGGCATTGGGCGATGAGGGTGTTATCTTTGGGTCGCGTAATCTGGAATGCACACCAGAACCGTACGCGCTCCACCCGTTCCAGCCGGCCTTCAATCACGAGTTGATCCCCGAGTTTAGCCGCCCGGCGGTAATCAATCTCCGTTCGGACAACTACCGGATACCTCTGATTCTCGGCCATTTCTGTGAGGGCGAGGCCGAGCTCTTCAGCAAGAAGCGTACGCGCGATCTCGATGAACCGCAGATAAGCGATGTTCGAGACAACACCTCCGCAATCGGTATCGAAAAACATCACCTGTACTTGTGTGCGAATGCGCGGAGAAACGGCCATGATAGGATTTCAAAATTGAGGCTTTAGATCCGCTCGCTTTTGCTTCGTAACACGTAAAGCGATAATTCGGCGGTTTCGTGACTCATGCCCGCGAGTCTGAGATTTGAGAGTTCAGATTTCAAATTTGAAATTTGCCTGATTGGTTGCGAAGGACCGATAACACAGCACCGGCAACTTCCTCGACGCTGACCGCCTTCATGCAGCGGAAATCAATCGGACATTGGCGAAGAAAACAGGGGCTGCATTCGACATGATGCCGCAGGACGATATGACCGTTGCCAAGTGGGCCGGTAAGTCGAGGCTCCGTCGAGCCGAAAATGGCAACGACAGGTATTCCCAACAATGTGGCGAGATGCATCGTGCCGGTATCGTTCGTAAGCAGTAAACGGCATTCGTGCAGTTCGTCGATTAGTTGGTCGAGTGTGGTCTGACCAATCCGATTCACACACTGATCACCAAGGGCGGCCGCGATCTGCTCGCCGGCCGAGGCGTCGCGGGCCGTTCCAAACAACACCCATTGGACGGGCGATTGCGTGCTAATTCTTTCGGCCGCCTCGGCAAAACGCTCGGGTAACCAGCGTTTGGCGGGGCCATACTCGGCACCGGGACAAAGACCGATTTTGATCGGTAGGCGATCCACGGCCATTTGGAGGCTGTCTGCCGGCTGTCGAGCGGCTGCTAGCGATCTGTCGGACATAGACGTATCTGCGCCGCAGTCGCGCGCGATACGGAGAAAACGGAGCGAATGATGTTCCGACGGGCCTGGCTTTCGGGGAACCGGCACGATTTGGTTGAGCAGCCAGCATCGCCAATGGCCGCGATAACCAACTCTTCGTGGAATTGCGGTCAACCATGACTCCAGAGCGGCGCGCAGCGAATTTGGGAAAAGGATGGCCACATCAAAAGAGGGTTCGCGCCGAAGTAACCGCACAGTCGAAAGGAGTCGACTCCCTGACAGAGGAATAATCGCATCCACCTCGGGAACCAGCTTCCATATCGGCGCAATCTTTTCCGGCGCGGCGATGGTGACTCGAGCATCGGGACGCCCAGCCTTGATTGCGCGGACAGCGGGCACGCTCATCACCGCGTCACCGAGCCAGTTGCTTGAACGAATGAGAATTTGGAATGGCTTTAGATGTTGGGGTGAAACTCCCGGTGGTACATAGACGCCACGTTTGTACTGCGCCAGAAGGAAGTTGGGCTGGGGCGTTTTCCAGCGATTGTGCACCCAGAACCAATCTTCCGGCGCGACGCGAATTTGCCGTTCGATGATCTGATTGATTTCTGCAGTCAGCTCAACAAGAGAGCCCTCTGCCTTAGGCGGATCAAAACGCTCGGTAAATACCAGGCGCCAGCGCGCTGGGCCGGTTGTGTAAACCCCCGCAGCGATTAGTGCCGCTCGGGTCCTCCTGGCAAGCAAGGCTGGCAGCGGTGAAGTGGATGCCAGCCTTCCAAAAAAGGGGGTCCACAGTCCGTGATCGCCAGCATGCTGGTCGGACAAAACACCAATGCCACCGCCGGACCGGAGCAGGTCGATTACAGGTTGAAATCCCTGCTGACGATCGAATAATTCTAGGCCAGTTTGGCTACGTGTCCGGCGCACATGCGCGTCAATGAAGCGATTGCCAAGTTTTTGATAGACACTCGCGTTGCGCACATAGCCGACGAACTTCGGCATCAATTGCGCGAACAATTCCCATATTCCGAGATGACTCAAAACCAGCACCACGGGAACGCCGGCGCGAAATTCCCGGTCCATCGCTTCAATATTGTCAACCTTGACTCGCCGCAGGATTTTCTCCGGCGGCATCGCGGTGAGTTTAACGCTACAGAGAAGGTTGGCACCGAGCCTTTGGAAATGGCGGCGGACGAGCCGACGCATTTCTCGTGGCGTCTTTTCATTGCCAAACGCAATGGCAACATTGCGTTTCGCCAGGCGTCGATATTTCCAGGAAACGAACCAGGCACAAAAACCGAGAAATTGTCCAACGGCAAAGAGAAGGCTCATCGGTATTGCGGCGGCAATTGCTAACCCTGTGCGATAGAGGAGATAAACAACGAAATCGAGCATTGCAGGACAGGCAGTATCGCAGCGCGGCGCCGCAGGGTAGATTTGCCTGCGGTTTGCTTCAACCAATATAATGTGGGCGGTGTTGCCATCCTCTTCCCATTCCTCTGACGCCGATTTCGCGCGTATAATCTCGCGAAAGTTCGTACATGGCCGATTTGTTATCGTTGGCGCGAGCTCTCAGGAACTTGAGCGCCAGTTTGCTGAAGTGAAGAGAGACGCTGTCCTCATGTGGTCTCCCGGTGATCTGATGATGAAGCTGGGGCAGGGTGAGGCCGCAGCACGCTTTGAGGCCGGAGTTTGGTTTTATCCGTCAGGAGACAACGATGACGAGCGCATGGTGGAAACGCTGTCGCATTGTGCAGCGAGCATTGTGCTTGTTCCCGGTCCCGGCGCGGACGCTGCCACGCGTCGGCCACGCCTGGTTCAGAGTTTCGAGCGCTTCGGACTGCTTCCTGATTACGAATGCGACCTGATGGAGTTGGATCCTGCAGCCGTTTGTCTTCGGCACCTACCAAGCGCAGGTGCCGGCGAACTAAGGCCCAAAGTGGAGACGGCTGTTGCCAGGTTTAACCGAGTGTTGGGCGACTTGAAGCAATCACTTCAAATCCGCGGCTCGGAGTTAGATGGCGCGCACAGACATATCGCCGCACTGGAGGGAAAATTGCTTAAACTCAAAGAATACCGGCGCGAGTTGAAATTGCTGAAAGAGCAGAAGCAAACTCTACGGAAATCGCCTGAGCGCCGCGTGGGCCAGATATTGCTCGCGCCATATCGTCTCCCGGAAAAACTGGCGAAGAGTGTTTGGAAAAAGCTCCATCGGCCCGCACGCGAACGTCGCCGTTCTGTTGCCTCAAGCGAATACCAGGAATGGTTCGAGCGGCACCGCGCAAATGCGCGTGACCTTGAGCGAATGCGAAATGAATCGCGTGCGTTTGGTTCAAAGCCGCTCATTAGCGTCATCACGCCAGTGTTCGACACTCCTGTGCAACGGCTTGAGGAAGCAATTGAATCAATAATCGCGCAAATATATGAAAACTGGGAGCTCCTCTTAATCGACGATGGATCGAGCGACGCCGAGTTGCTCCGTGCGCTGCCACTACTCGCCGCTCGCGATCAACGTATCATACTGAAAAACCTTGGAAAACATGAAGGAATTTCGGCAGCGTCGAATCAGGGCCTGACACTCGCCCATGGGGAGTGGGTCACTTTTCTCGATCATGACGATGTCATAGAGCCCGATGCGCTTTTCCAAATTGTGAAACTGTTGCAGACCCATCCGGATTCTGATCTGATTTATTCCGATGAAGACAAGCTCGGCGAAGACGGTTTCGAGGCTCCTTTGTTTAAGCCAGATTGGTCGCCAGATTTTTTCCTTTCTTACAATTACGTTGGCCATTTAACCGCAGTGCGCCGCGATATCGTACAGAAGGCTGGCGGCTTCCGTTCACAATTTGATAGCGCACAGGATTATGACCTGTTCTTTCGTGTGATCGAGCAAGCGAACCGAATTCATCACATCCCTCGAATCCTCTATCATTGGAGGCGATCCCAAAGCTCCAGCGCGATCAGCGTTCGTCAAAAACCGGAACAACTCGAAGTGTCGCGGCTCGCGATTGAAGATCACCTGAAGCGCCGCGGCGAGCCGGCTCGTGTCGCTGTGGACTGGCGCACCCACGCGTTCTGGGTCAGGCGCAGACTGTCGGAACCGAAGAAAATTTCAGTGATCGTTTGGAGTCGCCGCGGTCTCGAATCCCTCAAGCGATGCGTCCAGAGTCTGACGGGCAGAACAAGTTACCCGAATTATGAGATCGTGATCGTTCAAGACGATAAATTCCATGCCGCATCGGATTTTTTGTCGCGTTTCCCCCATCGTTTGCTGCGTTTCTCAGGGGAGCCCAATGACTCCGCGGTAAAGAATTTCGCGGTAAACCAAACCAACGATCCATGGATTCTTTTCCTGGATGACAACATCGAACCGATCGAACCGGACTGGCTGACAATCATGGCCGAGCATATCCAGCGAGGCGAAGTCGGAGCCGTAGGGCCGCGATTGCTAAATCCGAACGGCACTATTGAACAGGCGGGAACAGTCGTGGGTGTCAATAACACTGTGCAACCCGCGTTTCATGCTTTTCCAGCAGAGCATCCTGGCACGAATCGCCAGTTGCAGGTGACACGAAACTGCAGCGCTGTCTCGAGCGCGTGTATGCTCACGCGGCGTGAAGTTCTTCAGCAAACCGGCGGATTCGATGTAAGTCTGGGAGGTACGTTGGCTGATGTCGATCTTTGCCTGAAAATGCGGCGAGCTGGTTATTTGATTGTTTACACTCCTTTCGCAAAACTTTGGTGGCATGAAGCGCCATCAGATGAGATCGACGCGAAGGGCGAGGCGATTATACGCGAGCGTTGGGCGGACGTTTTACAGAGTGATCCTTATTACAATCCAAATCTTTCTCGCGAACGGGCCGATTTCTCGCTAGGCAAATTAAACATTGGCTGAATTGAAATGAGTAAGCGCGAAAGAAATCTATGGGAAGGTATCGACGTTGGCGTGCGAAAGAACCTAAACACGCGAGATTACCGCGCAGCATCCTTCACCCAGGAGCTTTCACAACGCGGCGTAGACGCCGGCGACCTCGCCGCTGCGGATCGCAGCCAGCGCGAGATTAAGGACGCGTGGATTCCAGGCGTGGAAATTTTCGCCCGAAAAGTTCACCCGCAGCGGCACCGTGGACTTTTTGGCGAATTTGTGCGGCGCGACGAAGGCATTCTCGCGCGGATCGGGCTCTGGCCCAGGCAATGGTCAGCTGCGCGGATGTTTTCGGGAACTGCCAAGGGCTTTCACGTGCATCCACCGAGCATTCCAGAAGATACTGATGCAGTAGATTGGTTGCGCCGACTGTTTATCGATGAGCCGGATAATTATTCAGTGCGGAGCTATGACAAAGAACAATGGGACGTGATGTTTTTTATTCAGGGCCGCGTCGAAATAATTCTTTACGATATTCGGGCCGGATTACCGCGGCGAACGATGCGGTTCTTTGTCGATGGCGACAATCATCGCAGTGATAACAATGTCGGCGTTATAATTCCACCGGGAGTGGCGCACGCCATTCGCGTCGAAGGCACGGAAGACGTGATCATGGCTTACGGGACGAGCATGGTTTTCCGTCCCGAATTCGAAGGGCGTATCGCGAGTGAGGTCGAAACCGCCGCGCTCCCAGAGTCGTGGCGAAAATTCCTATCGCTGTAGCAGCGATCGATAACTGTTGTGTTGAGCTTACGCCGCTCATAAAGCGCCATTCAGTAAATGAAGCGAAGTTTCGATCCGGCCGTGCTCGAGATGATGGATCGGGAGCAGCCCGTGTCTGCCGAGCTGGAACGCGATCTGGAACGTATTCGGCAATTGAATCGCTGGTTCGGAAGCTATCGCCTTGTATTGGGTTTTATTCGCAACTGGATTAAACCCGCCGACAAGTTGCGCGTTGTCGATCTGGCAACGGGATCGGGCGATATTCCGCGGCTGATTGTTGATTATGCGCGAAGCATTCGCGCCAGGGTGGAGATCGATGCTTTAGATCGCCAGCCTGCCACATTGGAAATCGCCCAAAGACTGAGCGGCGATTATCCGGAGATTTCGTACCGCGAAGCCAACATTCTCGAATGGAACTCCGTTGAAGCATACGACATCGCGCTTTGTACGCTGGCGCTTCACCACTTCAGCAACGAGGATGCGGTCCGGCTTCTGCACAAATGTTGCCAGGTATCCGGAAGGTTTGTCCTGGTGTCGGATTTGCGACGTAGTTTTTCTCTCGTTGCAGGGGTTTGCGTCTTGACTACGCTGATTTTCCGCGAGCCGATGACGCGTTACGACGCCCAGCTCTCTGCGATTCGGGCCTTCTCCTTTTCTGAGATGCGTGATCTCGCTCTGCGCGCTGGATGGGAAAATTTCGGTCACAAGAAATTCCGCTTTGCCAGGCAAGCCATTTGGCTTGAAGCAGCGTGATCCATCTGTCATTCCGCGCGAAGTCGCTTGCCGCGCCTTAGCTTTATGCGGAGGCTGGGAGGAATCTCTGGATATTTGCCTTCATGAGCAGCTCTGTTTCCAAGATGCGAATCATTACAACCATTGCCGAGGCGCAGGCGCAGCCGCATGCCAAATGCCGTGTGCTTGTTCCAACGATGGGGGCTTTGCACAAGGCGCATGGAGAAATGGTCCGTGTCGCCCGCAAGCATGCTGGCCACGATGGCGAGGTCGCGTTGAGCATATTTGTTAATCCGCTTCAGTTTGAACCTGGAAGCGATTACGAACGCTATCCACGCTTGGAAAAAACTGACGAAGAATTTTGTCGAAATGCCGGGGTCGACCTCTTGTTCCGCCCAGGCGTTGCGGAAATGTACGCTAACGATCGCTCCGTTTTTGTCGAGGAGTCCTCTCTTTCGAATACGCTGGAGGGCAAATCGCGCCCCGGGCATTTCCGCGGTGTTTGCACGGTTGTAGCGAAGTTATTCAATATTCTTCCGCCGGACGCCGCTTTGTTTGGCGAGAAGGACTTTCAGCAATTAGTTATCGTCCGCCGTATGGTTCGCGACCTCAATTTCAAGATCGACATCATTGCAGTGCCTACGGTGCGCGAAGAAGACGGCCTGGCATGCAGTTCGCGCAATCAGTATTTGAATATCGAAGAACGGAAGCAGGCACCAGTTTTGCATAGGGCTTTGTTGGCAGCGGCAAATGTCGGGTACGCATCTGCGAGAGAAATTGTCGATCTTGTCAGCAAAGTAATCGATGAAGCGCCGCTGGCTCGGATTGATTACGTGGAGGTTGCTGATTCGGAAACTTTGCAACCCCTTGAAACGGCCAGACCAAATTCATTGCTCGCGCTTGCCGTGTCCTTCGGCAAAACTCGCTTGATCGATAATATCCGGTTGGGATGAAGGAATACGATTTCGTGGTGATTGGCAGCGGTATCGCCGGCCTGAGTTTTGCATTGAAAGCGGCAAAGCACGGATCGGTAGCTGTTATAACGAAACGCAAAGGCTCCGACACAAATACCGCCTGGGCGCAAGGTGGGATCGCCTGCGTAACGAGCGATGAAGATTCGTTCGAGTTGCACGTGCGCGATACACTCGAAGCCGGCGCTGGCCTGTGTGACGAGGCGGTTGTGCGTACAATTGTCACCGAAGGTCCGGAACGCATCCGCGAGCTCGTAGAACTCGGTCTGCAGTTCGATGAGCGTGAGGTTTCCGGTCATCGTGAGCTTGATCTCGGTAAAGAAGGCGGTCATTCCAAGCGCCGTGTCCTCCACGTACGAGACGTAACCGGGAAGGAGATCGAAAATACTTTGCTACGCGAGCTGGGCCGGCAATCACACGTCGAGCTAATGGAGAATCACATGGCGGTTGATTTGATCACCGCGGCCAAGCTCGGTTTCGCGGCAGAAGATCGCTGTCTTGGTGTCTATGTTCTGGATGAAAAAAGCGGAAAAGTTGAAACCATTCGATCGGATCGGATCGTGCTTGCGACCGGCGGTTGCGGGAAGGTTTATTTGTATACCACCAATCCGGACGTTGCGACCGGAGACGGCGTAGCCATGGCATGGCGAGCGGGCGTTGAAATCTCCAATATGGAGTTCATCCAGTTTCATCCCACCTGCCTGTTTCATCCGCTGGCGAAATCGTTTCTCATTTCAGAAGCGGTACGTGGTGAGGGGGGCATCTTGCGTAACAATCGCGGGGAAGATTTCATGACGCGCTACGACGCGCGCGGTTCACTGGCGCCGCGCGATATCGTAGCGCGCGCAATTGACGCGGAGATCAAGCGCTCGGGCGCAAAGTGTGTGTTTTTGGATGTCACGCACAGATCGCCGGAATTCATACAGGAGCGTTTCCCCCATATTTACCAGACCTGCCTGCGGTTTGGGATCGACATGTCGAAGCAGGCAATTCCGGTAGTGCCCGCTGCGCATTATCAATGCGGTGGAATCAAAACGGACGTGAATGGCGCGGCGACTTTGCAGGGGCTTTATGCGATTGGCGAAGTTGCGTGCACTGGGTTGCACGGCGCGAATCGCCTCGCGAGCAACTCGCTGTTGGAGGGTTTGGTGGTGGCGCATCGCGCGGCGGCCGCGGCTGTGCGAAGACGACGCGCCTCGAAACAGAAGGTTCCGCTGCCGGAATGGAAATCGGGAAACGTGCAGGACGTAGACGAACTGGTTGTGATCTATCACAATTGGGATGAGATCAGACGCTTGATGTGGGATTACGTGGGAATCGTGCGCACGGACAAGCGGCTGCAGCGCGCCAGTGCCCGCCTGCGAAATCTCCAGCGCGAGATTCGTGAGTTCTACTGGAATTTCAAGGTATCGGTTGATCTGCTGGAGTTGCGCAACCTGGCGGCAGTAGCCGCCTTGATAGTCGATTCGGCGCTATGCCGTAAAGAAAGCCGTGGGCTTCACTACACGCTGGACCACCCAGGACGGGACGATCGTCAGTTCAAGAGCGCCACCGTGCTGAGCCGCGAGTAAACCCGTGATATCAGTGCCGCTAGCGGATGGAAATTCGCCTTGCTTAAAAGCGCAAAATCAGATAGAAGATGGCGGCGTTTTGAAGATGAGGAGACTTCTTGCGGCTTGTGCCATTGTCGCGATTGCTTGCGCCCCGAAAGTCTTCGGGGACGAGCAGTCCACTTCCCCTTATGCCACGGCGGCCGACTTCGCGAAGTACGCAATGAAGCTGCGCGAGCAGGCCCTGCTCAAAGTAGAGCCGCAGGTTTTTATTCCCACTAGCTCGCGTCCCGCGGTCCAGCGTTATCCGTGGAAGACCAATATCGTGACCACGGTGTTTTGGGTTGGAGAACAAGCCGGAGGCAACAATCCGGTTCCAAACTACAAAAGTTGCTGGGACTTTAATTGGTCGGAGAATTATGGCGGAACCGATACCCCGGATGCCGGCGCGCGGCGTAACTACATTCCAATAGCCTTTATTCCCAAACAAAATCCCTTTTACTGTGCGTTGCCGTACAACGATGTAACGCATGGTCAGTTCAAACCGGAAGCCCCGCTGGTGATTCCGTGGTTTAAACATGAGTATAGGGGACCGGGGCAATCAGTATGCCGAGACCGCTGGATTGCGATTCGTAAAGGCAATCGGACCTGTTATGCCCAATGGGAGGACTGTGGCCCCTTTCGCACAGACCATTTTCAGTACGTCTTTGGAAATGAGCGCCCCAAGCCAAACCTTAACCATGGTGCTGGGCTGGATGTTTCTCCGGCAGTACGTGATTACCTGGGACTTGCGCCAACTGACGTGAGCGATTGGCAATTCGTTGAAGTTCGCGATGTGCCCCCGGGCCCGTGGCGCAGCTACGGCGAAAATAACCACTTTGTCATCGCGCGTCGTCAGAACGAGCAACGGATGGCAGATCGCGGTCTTGGCGCCGCAAAGAAATAAACTCCAAGACGTCCGCCTAACCGCCTGGCGAAGATGCTGGCGACGGAGTCAGGGAAGGGGATCCAATTTCGCCTGGTGGAACGTTTCCGCCGGGTTGAGGACTCGGATGAGAGGGTCGAGCCGCCGCCATTCGAATTAACTCCGATACCGTGACGAATTTGAACCCTTTTGCCTCGAGCTCTTCAAAAGTCGAAGGCATCGCCTCGATCGTTCCCGGGTGAATGTCGTGAGATAACACGATCGAGCCGGGCCGCGTTTCCTTAAGAATGCGAGCTCGGACCACAGCCGGGCCGGGACGTTTCCAGTCATACGGATCGACGTCCCAGAGAATGATGTCGTAGCCGAATTCATCGTGAATCCAGCGTTTCTCGCGGGCCGTGATCGATCCATAAGGCGGTCGCAGCAACGTGGGGCGCTTGCCTGTGGCGCTCTTGATTGCATCGTCGGTTTGCTGGAGTTGGCGGCGAACGCTTTCGTCCGACATCTTTCCGAAATTGGGATGTGACCAACTATGATTGGCAATTTCGTGACCTTCGCGCGCAGCTCGCGCAACGATCTCCGGATGTTCCGCGACGTTTTCCCCGATCACAAAGAAGGTTGCCTTGATGTGATGCGCCGCTAGCAAATCGAGCAATTTTGGGGTCAGTGTCGCGCTCGGTCCATCGTCAAAGGTCATCGCGATGTAAGGCCCGTCGACATGAACAGAGTTGAATGTAGTGCTCGGTTCTTCCGGCGTCGCTCGAATCTCTCGTGCTGCTGTAACTCGCTTTGCTGGCGTAGGTTCCGCTCCAAGCCCAAGGGCAAAGCTTAACGTGGTGCAGCAAAAGAACAGCAAACGGTAAACAGACATAAATTGGGAACTTGGCGAAGGTAAATGCGCATCTAGCAAAGGCTGCGGGTTACGCAAGGCGTAGCTGCCTCCCGTGTACCAAAGCGACAGATGCAGCCGATTTTCCTCGCGGCAGAAATCAAGGCCGATTCAGCCTTTCCGCAATTTCTGCAGTTGCGCGATGAATGCAGTGGGACCGTCGGGGAAGTAACCGTCGTATCGCCAAAGCTTCTGTCCGTCGGCGCTAAGGACAACAATAGTGGGAAACCCTACGATCTCGTACTGCAGCGCAAGTTCGCGGTTTTGTTTTTTTAGCTCGGGGGTTTGCTGTTTGCCGCGCGGGAAATCGAGTTCTACGACGACCAAGTTGTCGCGCGCGAAGTCCTTGAATTCCGGCTGTAACAGAACCTCCTTGTCAAACTTTTTGCACCAACCGCACCAATCTGAACCAGTAAAATCAAGCAGCAGGAATTTGTTACCCGATTTGGCCTCTTGCTGCGCTTTCTTGTAATCGGTGAGCCAGGCAGATTCTGCGCTGGCGAACGGCCCGGAGACAAGAACAGAGGCCGCAACGGCGAAAAGAAAAAAACGGTAGGCTTTCACGTCACCATCTTCGATGGAAATATTACCTAGCGCAAGAGCGGTACATCACCGCCAGCGCGGCACTTATTTTCTCAGTCCGCGAATAGCCCGGCGAACGAGCGCCGGGCTATCGACGGGTTTGGATCCTACCGCAGATGCTTCGAGACGAGTTTGGTCATCTCGAACATACTCACCTGGCTCTTACCATTGAATACCGGCCTGAGTGAGTCGTCGGCGTTGATCATGGTTCGTTTCTTTTTATCCTGGCAACCGTGCTTCTTGATGTAGTTCCAGAGCTTTTTGGTGAGCTCCGAGCGTGGTAGCGGCTGCGACCCGACAATGGCAGCAAGCTTATCGTCAGGCTGGACCGGTCTCATGAAGGCTGGATTCGGTTTGCGCTTGGAAGTTTTCTTTTTGGTTTTCGGCATGGAGGCTGATTAACGTTTCGCTTGCGAGAGAGCAACACTAATTTTAAGCAAACGAAAAAAATTTACTGAGGGGCCATCCGGCGCACAGCCAGAGCTGTCAGATCATCGGACAAGGAGTCTTCGGCGTTATTTGGCGTTGCTCGCTCTAAAATTCTCTTGAGTAACACTTCGGCAGTCGGAGCGGAATGATCCAGCATCTTCTCCAACTGCTGTGGCGTGACCCGACGCTCTTCATTTTTTGACGAGCCAAACAAGCCGTCGGTATAGAGAAGGAAGGCGTCTCCTGGTTTGAAGTCGAGCGGCGTTTCCACAAATTCCGGGCGTTTCAGCAGACCCAGCGGGGGTGCGACTGATGGGATCGATTCCGTTGCACCGTTATGGCGAACGATCAGAAGCGGGGGATGACCCGCTCCTACAGCGTGCGCGCTTCCGTTTGTGCGATTGAGCGCAACACACATGGCGGTCATGAACGAGCGCCCGCCAAAAATGCTGCGAAAGTCGTTGTTGACTGCCTCCATCACGCTGGCTGGCGAGCCGTGTTCCATATTGCCATGGTGAAAGAGAAGCTTTGCCAGCGTTGTAAGCAGTGCAGCAGCGGCCCCGTGACCGGAGCCATCAGCAATCCAGAACAAGATCCGGCCATCCTTCATTCGCAGCCAGCCGTAGATATCCCCGCCCACCTGGATCACGGGTCGATAACAGGCTGCAACCTCCCATCCGGGCAGCACCAGGGGCTTTTGGGGAATTAGCGATTGCTGGGTCAAACGCGCTGCTGCCAGGTCGCGCTCGAGGTCGCGGCGCCATTGTTCGAGTTCGTCATTTTGCGTCTCCAGTTGCCGCCTCATCGAACGGAGTCGAAGCTGCGTCTCGATTCTCGCACGCAACACTGCGGCATTGACTGGTTTTGTCACAAAATCATCTGCGCCGGCGTGTAAACAAGAGACTTCGCTTTCATCGCTTCCGTGCGCGGTCAACATAATTGTCGGCACCTGTGCGACTGCCTGGTGTTGATCCGAGCGAAGCTCTTTTAACACCTCCGCTCCATTTGCCCCCGGCATATCGAAGTCGAGCAACAGGAGCGAAGGCGGTTCGGCGTGAATCATCTCCAATGCTTCGGCGCCGTTCCCGCACACCTGGCAGTTGTAGCCAGCGGACGTTAGTACCTGCGCGAGGATTTTGCGGCTTAAAGCGTCATCATCTACTATCAGGATTTCTGCGTGGGAGTTGTTGGACGTCGACATCTCTATCTTGGATTCGGATGGAAGGCGGACCGTCGTTGTATCCACACCAATTTTTGCGAAAGCCTCGCTGAGTGTGAACAAAAAGAGATTTAATGATTGGCAACCACTCTGAGTGCGGATACGATTGTGACAGTATTTTCCATTTATGAAATTCTCATTGTCGCTTGCTCTATTCACGGCCTTCCTCGTCGCCTCATGCAGTGAAGAGCCGCAGCCGCCACCCTCCCGACATCGGGCCGCGAGCTACGCCCCTAACCAGCCCGAACAGTACCCGCCACCACAACAGCCATTCAATCCGAACGGCCCTGTTCAACCTACAGGTACGCCGCCTGTGGAGACCGCAGCGGCGCCACCTCCTCCAACAGCCGCGCCGACGAAGGTCGCAAAAGGGGACTATCCGTACGGAATCCCCGTTCCTGGCAAGCCTCACCTGGTAGAGAGTCCTTATTCACCCGGCAAATATATCGATGTGGAAGGATTTCCTCCGGGAACGGAAGTAAAGGATCCGTACACGGACAAAATCTTTCTTGTTCCGTAACGGGTTGCCTTGAGGGTGTTCGAGGCTGATGCTGCGTGCTGAATTAGCGCGGCGCCTGTCTTTTATCGAGCATCCCGTATTGAGTATCCACCAACGGTTTTTTCTTATCTATGGAGTTACGGGTAAAACGGGCATCTCGAATTGACATCGAGATTACTGTACCCGGCGATAAAAGTATCTCGCATCGTGCGGTAATTATCGCCGCCTTATCGAATGGAGTGTGCACTCTGCAAGGGTTTCTTCCCAGCGAAGATTGCATGCACACGGTGAACGCGTTACGCGCGCTCGGGATCAAGATCGAACAACCCGAGCCGGCCACGTTGATCGTGCACGGGAAAAAGCGGGTTCTTACGCCGGCTAAAAGCGAAATCAATTGCGGCAATTCCGGCACGACCATGCGCCTTCTCGCAGGGCTGCTTGCCGGGCAGACATTTGAAAGTCGGCTTGTGGCGGATGCCGGGCTGTCAAAACGTCCGATGGACCGCATCATCGCGCCACTTCGTCAGATGGGTGCGGATATTGTGGCGGAAGGTCCGGAAGAGACGCCACCGCTCCGGATCCAGGGCGGTTCCTTGCGTGGCATTCGTTATCGACCGCCTGTGGCAAGCGCGCAGGTGAAAGGCGCATTGCTGCTGGCCGGCCTCTTTGCCAAGGGCAAAACCACTGTGATCGAGCCGGCACCGACGCGGAATCATTTGGAAATGATGTTTGATTATTTTCTGGTTCGAACGGCCTTGGATGGAAATGGCAGCGTCACCGTGTTCGGCGACCAGGTCCCAGAGTCGCGCGACTTTGGCATTCCAGGCGACATCTCTTCCGCGGCCTTTTGGCTGGTCGCCGCTGGGGCGCAGAGACGAGGTCATCTGCTCGTTCGCGATGTTGGTTTGAACCACTCGCGAACCGCGTTACTCGGCGTTCTGCTTCGGATGGGTGCGCAAGTGCGCGAGGCTATTGAAGACATCGATCAGGTCGAACCACGCGGAGTTGTTGAAGTCACCGGTTTCCCGCTTAAGGGCACTGTCATTCAAGGTAAAGAAGTTCCACAGCTTATTGATGAACTGCCGATCCTTGCAGTCGCCGGCGCCCTTGCGGAAGGCAAAACGATTATTCGCCACGCCGAAGAATTGCGCGTGAAAGAAAGCGATCGCATCGCCGCAATCGCGCACAATTTGCGTGCCATGGGAGCACAGGTAGCTGAAATGAACGATGGCCTTGAGATAATTGGTCCGGCTCCCCTGCACGGAGTCCGTGTGCCGAGTTTTGGCGACCATCGTATTGCGATGGCGTTTGCCATAGCGGGTTTGTTCGCTGATGGCGAAACTGTTGTCCAGGAAGCTGAATGTATTCGTGAATCTTATCCTGGATTTGAAACCGTCCTTGAAGAGTTCACAAATCCAAAGCGGATGCAGATCAGCACGCCTGTGATCGGTTCACTTACTCCCGGGCCGGTCGAGGAAGAAGCATGATTCCTGAAACATTCCACGTCTGCATTAAATGACTGGGAGCTTGCCCGGCAGCTTTTGGCCGCGCTAATTTCCCGGGATGCAGGAACAGTTTCATCGCGTAATTGCCATTGACGGTCCGGCGGCCTCTGGAAAAAGCAGTGTCGCACGAGAGCTCTCGCGGCAACTGGGATTTGTTTACGTGAATTCCGGCGCCATTTATCGCGCAATTACCTGGCACATCCTGCAAAAGAGTATCGATCCTGAAGATGGCGAGCGCATCACGGAGGTCCTGCAATCAGTCCCCATTACGGGCGCTCTGCAGGACAATGAGTTGCGCGTTGTGATTCACGGCGTGGACCCGGCAGATCACTTGCGTGATGATTATGTAAACGAAAAGGTTGCACGCGTCAGTCAGTTTCCTGAGGTTCGCCAAGTTGTTGCAGAGAAACTGCACAAAGACGCATACAGCCACAATCTGATTGTGGAAGGGCGGGATATTGGATCAGTTGTTTTTCCGGACACACCGTACAAATTTTACGTTGATGCTTCGCCTCAGGTGCGCCTCCAGCGTCGCGCGGCACAAGGCGGGCGGGACGAAATTGCGCAGCGCGATCGCGCGGATTCTTCACGGCCGGTTTCTCCGCTCGTCATCGCGAAAGACGCATGCGTCATCGATACTTCGCTTCTTACAATTGACGAAGTAGTCAGTCAGATCATTGCACGGCTAAAGCAACTGGGACTGCCGATCGCCTCGTGATTCAAACGGTTCGCCGCTTCAATAGTTCAACGCTTCAACATGAACGTTTATTACTGGCTCGGTTATCATCTTAGCCGCCTGGTTGGCCGCTTGTTTTTCCATTTTCGTGTAATTCATCGGGAGCGCATGCTTCAGAGTGGGCCCGTCATTCTCGCGATGAATCATCAGAGTTATCTCGACCCGCCGCTTGCCGGTACCGCGTGTGATCGGGCCGTTTACTTTCTGGCGCGGCGGACGTTGCAGGACGTACCGCCGCTCGGTTGGCTTTTGCCGAAGCTCAATGTAATCCCGGTCAATCAAGAGGGCATCGACCGCAGCGCGCTGAAGGCTTTGATTCGTGTTCTAAAGGCTGGGAACGCAGCCCTGGTCTTTCCGGAAGGCTCGCGCACCGTCGACGGTAGCTTGCAGCAGGCCGAGCCGGGATTAGGTCTCGTCATTGCAAAAACCCTGGCGCCAGTCGTGCCCATGCGGATCTTTGGCGCCCACGAAGCCCTGCCACGCGGTGGCGGCGGTTTGCACTTTGTCCCAATTACTATCGTAATCGGAGAACCGATTTTCTTTACAGCTGCCGATCTGAATCCACCAGGGAAAGATCTCTATAACCGGCTAAGTCAGCGAGTCATGGATGCAATCGCGGCTTTGCATTTGAACTGACGCTGGTCATTGCCTTCCTCGGGTAAGGAAACGAAGAAGGCATCCTTGCGCGCGTGAAAATCGGTATCGATACTTCTCACACGTGAATGCGCCGCAGCAACCTGCCGAAAAACTTCGATCACCTCGGGTCCCAAGGAGCGCTGTTGTGTTGATGATCGTGATCCTGGCATCACTCGCGCTAGTGGCTGTCTTTGCCAATATGCAGCGCCTTCGCCGTGGCCAGATTGAGCCGGTCGTGGCGGTGCCGGCAGCTTCCACCACGCCACAGCCTCGTTAACTTTCATTTGACTAGCAGCCGCCCCCTCGGTTTGTTCGTGCGAAATTAACGGAAAACTTAGAATACGACCTCTGATATGAAAAAACTCCTTGCCATCTCGATGCTCATTCCTTTGGCGATGATTTGCTCTTGCCAAAAACAGGACGCGGCGGCCGAACAACAACTCGCTCAGCGGAAGGCTGAGCTGGATACGCGCGAGAAAGCATTGGACGAACGAGAGAGGGCATTGGCCGAGAAAGAAAAACTAGCGCGCGCGGCGATGATTTCAGCAGATGCTCAATTCCGAGCTCTGAAAAAGGACGGCTCTTCGAATGTTCCGTCCGCATCAATCCCTCCCGGTTTAGCGCCGCCCGACAACTCGCAGCTCAAAGCTAGCAGGGAAAAAAGAATTGAGGAGCTGCGCGCCGTAAGGCAGCGCCGGATGGACGCAATACAGAAAATGCGATCCATGAGGCCACAACCCAATTCCGGCGCCGGAGCGCCTGCCGACACGAGCGCGTCTGGCAACACCAGCGGGTCTGCCGATACCAGCACCTCCCCCACCACTGGCGCGGAGGCGACTTCACCATCGCCGTCGTCCACGCCCCAGTAATTACGAGGTGTTGACCAATCCGTTTAGCGCGAACTAACCGGTGAATTTGCGCGTTGCGCTGCCAGCTCGCGGGCGTATTGCAGCGTATCGATTGAATCGACATTCTTGTCGCGCCGGATCGCCTTGATTCTCGGGAAACGCAGTGCAAATCCACTGGCGTGGCGTGAGCTGGGCTGAATTGAATTGAAGGCCACTTCGAGGATCACGTCCGGTTTCACTTCGCGATACCGACCATGATCTGTGATCGTGTTCTGCTTGAAGTGCTCAGTCAGCTCTGCAATCTCCATGTCGGTTAACCCGCTGTAAGCCTTACCAATCGGGAGGAGCTTACCAGTAGTCTCATCGCGCACCGCAAATGTGTAGTCGCTCAACACATTATTGCGTTTGCCATGCCCAAACTCAGCCCCCACGACCACGACATCCAGCGTCGCCAATTCTTTCTTGAGTTTGAACCAAAACATGCCGCGGTTACCGGGCAGATAGAAACTCTCCGGGTCTTTGATCATTAGGCCTTCATTTAAGCGCTGCCGCGCCTGTTGAAACGTTTGTTCGATCTCAGCAGCAGAATGAGCAGGCATGACCCTGGCAGTTTGAAAATGCGAGGGCAACCGCACGCCACTGAGACGTCTTCGCCGCTCGTGCAGCGGAGTCTTTAACAATGACCGGCCGTTCAACCAAAGAAGATCGAAGGCCACAAACGCGACTGGCACGTCTGCCGCCGGATGCGCGAACAAATCCGCACCGTCGCTTTTTCGCCCCAGCCGTTTCTGCAGATCGAAGAAATTGAGTTCGCGACCCTTCTCGAAAGCAATAATTTCGCCATCGATGATCAGTTCCTCCTGGAAATTCCTGGCTTCATCGGCCAGCTCCGGGAATTGACCTGTGATGCGCCGCAAATCGCGAGAGAAAATCTCGACCTGTTGCGCACTGCGGTGCAACTGTGCGCGAATACCGTCGAACTTGTCCTCCAGATAAACGGTAGTTGGCGCGGATGACGCCAGTTCCCGGCTGGTCCCAGCAGCTTCGGCGAACCGTTCCCAGACGGCTTCGGCTGTCGGTTCAGGGGTCGCAAGCATGCATTTAATCGGACGAAAGAGTAACAGCTCCGCACGTGCCAGTTCGTTTCGCGAAGCCAGCAGGGCGGTTTGACCAATGTCGCCTAACAACATGTTGGCCTCCTTTACCTGCTCGAGCGAAGCGCCGAATGCTTTCGCGATCGCCTCCTCGACCAAACCCTCGCGCAATCCGATACGCAGATCGCCAGTGAGAATCTTGACGATGTACTGACCTTCGCGCGCAGACAATTTTGAGAACCGATTTCGCAGCAACTCGGCCTTGGCGATCGGACCGCGTACATGGTGGAGATTTTCAAACAAGTCGCCCGATTCACGGATGCTGAACGGTTGCTGTGCCGTTCTTCCATCGAGAACTTCGAATGCGGTTTTCGCTGCATCGCCGTGGGTACTCGCGACGCGATGAAACTCCGTGTCGCGGATTTTGGTGGCCCCTTGCAGTGCGCGGAAGATTACGGCCCAGCCGATCTGCAGGGTGCGCGGATCGTTCTGGGCAAACGCTTTGCCGGTGAAGTAAGGCGTCACGATCGAAAGTTGCTCGCTCGTTAGACCGCGCAGATAATCGGCAAGCAGCCGAATTTTTCCCAGTTTGGCTGGAGTTGCAGCGATCGCTTCACCGACGTTCGAAAACGCCAGAAATTCGGATGCCGCAGGGCACGCGCCTCCCGTGCAGAGTTCGGAGCCCGATGGACCGACGGAAGGACCGGAAGGAAGTTGTGCCAGCGTGAACTCCATCTGGTTTTCTTCGCTCAACGCCCATGCTTCGATGCCGCGTTCTCGCAAATCACGTGCAAACGAAGCAGCGAAACCGTGGAGCGTAAACACGCGTCGCGGCCCTACGAGTTCGACATAGCGAAGCAGATCGTTGTAGTCCGCGTGATCGGAAAGTGCAAACGCTGCGTCAACCTGATAGCGATAGACTGCGTTTGGATCGACAGCCCAGCCGCTGATCATCGCGACCCGTTTGCGTCCAATCTTTTCCAGCATCTGCGAATGGTTCGCACTGGGTGGGCAGATCAAAACTTTTCCAGCAACATCGTTTGGGTTGTAGCGAAGATATTTGCAAAATGATTGGCCAAACTGCTCGTAGATTCGGGTCATCTGATAGACCGAACCGTGGAGCATCGGTGTTAACGCGGCTCCATCTAGCGAACAGAGAATCTCCTGCGCTTTCCCTAACGAATACCCAAGGAGCACGGGTATTCCACCGTCATCAATTGTTTCCCGGCAGAAAGCAATTATTTGGTCGATGACGTGTTCCGCAGGCGGGAATCGATACCGTGGCAGGCCGAAGGTCGTTTCCATGATGAGTGTATCGGCCTTGCGCCAGTCGGCTTGCTCCGCGGATTTCCCGGGACGCAGCTTAAAATCACCGGTGTAAAGCAATGTCTCGTTGCCGGCAAAAAGGAAACATTGAGCCGAACCAAAGATATGCCCGGCCGGCAATAGCATAAGGTCCAGCCCGTGCACCGTTCGTCTTTCACCGAACGGCAGAATGTGCTCCACGCGGTGGCCTGCCAGCCGGCTTTGCATCAAGCGTGCCGTGCGCTCGGAAACAATGATTTCCTGGTGTGGTGCAATGTGGTCGCCGTGCGCGTGGGAAACGAAAGCGAATCGCTTTGCGTCCCACGGATCGAGCCATAAATCCTGATGGGACAGATACACCCCGCGCGCATAACGAACTTCAATCATAAAACCGAAATTTACCTTCACATTCCCGTGAGTTCCATAGCAGCGGAAGAACCCTGATGTGCGGTTGCGCGTTGACACCCCATTCAAAACCCGGCTTTATTAGGCGAATGAGGCTTGCTGCTGCTCTTGTCGCTTTGAGCTCCTTGACTATCGCTGCCTCCAGTCAGGCTGCGCGTGAGCGCGTAGAACCAAGAGTCGTGGAAAAACTCTCACCGTTACCGGTGGCATTAAGCAACGATTTCGAGTTTCGAAAAACGAAGCTCTTCTTCTTGAGCGATAAACCGCCAAAACCGGGGCAGGGCGCCCGGCAGACTTCGAGCTCGCTTGGCGGAAAATCGAATTCCCCAAGCCAGAAAACGGCGACAATGCAGGATGCTCCCATTACTTTTGAGCGCCAGTATCGGCTCTTCGGAGCCGTAACCGCACTCGACCAGCGTCAGCGTTACGGCAATTACTTTGATTTCTTCTGGCGGGCCAAGCGCCCTTCCGATGTCACAGTGCGTTTGGAATATCGACAGGAGAAACTGCACGAGCACGTGCAGGCGCAGGAGATTTCATATCGAAATGTGCGTGGCACTCATAGGACCGAATTCAAGGTCATTGGAGACGACTATTTTGACGATGGTCGCGTAATCGCATGGCGGTGTCTGTTAATCGAAAACGGTCGGATCGTAGCGGAGAATCGCTCCTTCATGTGGGAATGAGATCCAGCGGGCGCGTCTCACCCCCTCCGCTAATGTTGCCTGGTGCGGCCTGTCGTGCTCCGGATTCCGAATCATTTTCTGAAGTTTTCTCCCGTTCGGCGAGCATTGACAGCCTGGCTTCCGGGCTGGTATCGTTTAGGTAGTAACTGTGGACTCATCTATTCAAGTAGGGGTGAGCGGCCCAACCGTATGGGTGAAAGTGGAGGGGAAAGGTAGTTTCCTCAACAGCGGCAATCTCAAGGAGTTCGCGCGTGAGATGTTGGACCGCGGTTATCGCGAATTTGTGGTGGACTTGGCGGATTGCGCCATGATGGATTCCACATTCATGGGAACAATGGCCAGCGTGGCGCTTCGATTGAAGGAGCTGGGGCATGGACATCTTCATATCGTTCACTGTGGAAACCGCAGCCAGGAGCTTCTCTCCGGGTTGGGCTTGGATCAGATATTCGATATTCGTGTTAACGGTGCCAGTCCTCCCGACTGCGGAGCCCTCGAGCGAACCCCTGCAGTCCGGTCACCTGCGGATAGGAAAAAGGAACAAACGGAGACAATGCTGCAAGCGCATCAGGCGCTTTGCGAGGCCGCGCCGGAAAATATCCTTCGCTTTAAAGACGTTCTCGATTTCTTAAGACAAGACCTTCATCACGAGACGCCTTCGAAGTAAGCTGGCCCTTGCATGATGTGGCCGCCTCTTCTTCTCGGACTGCTTGTCGCGTCTGTCGCCGGATGGATTATTACCGCTTGGTTTCAGTTACGGCGGATTCGAAGGCTGGAGCGTTCGCATGAAGAAATTCAGGTCGAGGAAACGCTTGTCTTCGATTTTTTGCATGGCCTCGGCGAAGCTTTCCGGGAAACCATTCGGCCGCTAGAGTTGCACCGGCTCATCGTCGAAGGCGCTACCCGTGTTCTGGACGCGCACGGCGGCGCGCTTTACGTGACCGATCGAACAGGCGGGAAACTTACGCCAGCATTTATCTCCAAGGGCTGTCCGCCGCTGGTGGACGTTCCCCCAAATATCTTGCAACAAGCGGCGGCCGCTCCCATCGCGCTCGAGAGCTTTCTACGGTTGCACACGATCGGCCCGGGCGAGGGACTCATTGGACGGGTCTGGCAGACAGGACAGTCCGTCTGCATCGCCGATTTTTTCGAGGCGCCGGAACTGGCAAAATTGCGTGGTAGCGCGTTCGGGAGCACGTCGATCATGGCCGGGTCACTTCGGTATGGAAACCAGGACCTGGGCGTTCTGGCGCTGGCGCAGGGCCCGTCGGGCCAACCTTTTTCGCAGGGAGACTTTGTCGTTTTTAAATCGATCGCCGAACAATCCGCTTTTGCGCTCTACAACGCCATCATTTATTCCATGGCGAACGAAAAGAAGCGACTCGATCACGATCTCGAGATTGCGCGGGATATTCAGCGTATCCTCCTTCCATCGGAAGCGCCGGCCATTAACGGCTTTCAAATTAGCGGCATTAATGCGCCTGCCCGCCAGGTCAGCGGTGATTACTTCGATTACATTCAGGTCGACGAACAACGGCTCGGTGTGGCCATTGCAGATGTGTCAGGCAAAGGCGTGCCCGCATCGCTCATCATGGCGATTTGCCGCAGCGTCCTACGTGCGGAGGCGGCTCGCAATCCGTCTCCAGCCGATGTTCTGCGAAAGGTGAACCGCCAGCTCTACCCCGATATCAAGGAAGACATGTTCATCAGCATGGCGTATCTGATCCTAAACCACCAACTTGATGGGGTCACGCTCGCCCGCGCAGGACACGACGCTCCATTGCTTTACAAGCGCCAGTCAGAAACTGTTACGCCAATAAAATCCCCCGGGATGGTCGTAGGCATTGACAGTGGTAATGTGTTCGATAGGCTAACGACTGACTTCGCTGTCCCGCTCGAACGTGACGATTGCCTCGTTCTCTACACCGATGGCGTGACCGAAACGCTGAACACCGAGGGAGACGAGTTCGGCCTCGAGCGCATGATGCAGTCGGTTCGTGCCAGTGCGACCAATGGGGCGCAAGCAATTGTAAGGAAAATCATCGAGGACGTTCGCGACTTTACCGGTTCGGTTCCTCAAAACGACGACATCACTTTGATCGCGATTCGTAAAACATGAAAAAAATTCCTGTTACTGAGCAAAACAAACAAATGAAACAATCGGCGTCGGCAGGTTCCGTCCCTTCATCCGTTGCGCCCGGGGCCGATGCCGCGCAAAGCGAGGACGATCCGATGGGTGGGTTGCAAGCCGATCTCGACCGGTTTCGCGATCTCGCGCTGCGAAGTCAGGCCGATTTCGAGAATTACAAGAAACGTTCCGCGCGCGAAAAAGAAGAAGCGATCAAATATGCCAACAGCTCTTTGCTGGAACGTTTGGTGGGAATTATTGACAATTTTGAGCTTGGCCTCGCGGCAGCAAAAGAGCAGGGCGCGCACTCTCCCATCTATTCCGGAATGGTTCTCGTCCAAAAACAACTTAGCGATTTGCTAGCTGAAAATGGATTGCAACTGATCGAGGCCGAGGGGAAAACGTTCGACCCGAACGTGCACGAAGCAATCGGTCATGAGCCGAGTGATCGAGTTCCCGAAGGAATTGTGGTGCGCCAGACCCGGCGGGGTTACCGGTTGAAGGACCGTTTGCTGCGGCCTGCGAAAGTGGTTGTTTCCAGTGGCCGAGCAAAGTAGCTCTGAAACTCCTCCTGCTCTTGCCGGTGCTCTATGTCAGATTTATCGAGTCGGAGCATCAGCACGAGCAAGAGTAAGATTTAGAAAATGGCTACTGAAAAACGCGATTACTACGAAGTGCTGGGCGTTGAACGAAGCGCCTCCGATGAGGAGGTCAAACGCGCCTATCGCAAGCTGGCGGTCAAGTTTCATCCAGATAAGAATCCGGACGACCCGCACTCCGAGGAAGAGTTCAAGGAGTTAGGTGAAGCGTATGATGTCTTGATCGATCCCAACAAGCGCGCTGCCTACGATCGCTTTGGCCACGCGGCGTTTGCGCCAGGTGGCGCCGGTTTCGGCGGCGGTGTTTTCCACGATCCGTTCGAGATTTTCCGGGAGGTCTTCGGCGGCGGCGGATTCGGCGGCGGAATTTTCGAGACATTCTTCGGAGGCGGCGAACGTGCAGAAGATCGGAGGCGCGGATCCGATTTGCGTTACGACATGCAGATCAGGCTGGAGGAGGCAGCGTTTGGCGCCGAGAAAGAGATTGAGATCGCGAAACTCGACACCTGCGACAAATGCAAGGGCAGCGGCGCAGAACCAGGCTCGCGCACGATTACGTGTTCTACATGTGGCGGCCGTGGACAGGTGATTAGTTCCCGCGGATTTTTTCACGTTTCGCAGACATGTCCTCGCTGCCGCGGTGCAGGCGAAGTCGTTGAGAAACCGTGTCAGAAATGCCGGGGCGAAGGGCGCGTGGAAAATTTGAGCCGGGTTAAACTGAAAATACCGGCTGGAATCAGGGAAGGCTCGCGGTTGCGCTCGTTAGGCAACGGTGAGGCGGGCACTCGGGGCGGTCCTCCGGGCGACCTTTATGTTGTCATACACATTAAGGAGCATAAGATTTTTCAGCGCGAAGGCGATGATCTGTATTGTGAAGTACCGATCCCTTTTTCCGTTGCGACCTTGGGCGGCGAGATTGATCTGCCCACGCTTGAAGGCAGGGCGCACCTGAAAGTGCCCTCCGGCACGCAAAGCGGGCAAATCTTTAAACTGCGCGGCAAAGGAATTGCAAACGTCAACGAGCGCGGGCGTGGCGATTTGCTCGCACGTTTAATTGTCGAAGTGCCATCGCGCCTGAACGCGCAACAACGTCGCAAGCTTGAGGAATTCGCAGCGCTTTGCGGTGAGGAAAACACACCTCTGCGCAAGAGTTTTTTCGAACGCGCGAAGGAATTTTTCAAATAGGACCCCCGGTGTCTCTGTGTTTCATAATGCCGTCAAACTGATCGAGTGTCCGCGTGACGCGTGGCAGGGTCTCAAGCGACAAATCCCAACAAAACTTAAGGCGCGTTACCTTCGTGCTTTGATCGC
>Ga0070698_100001372_pt1 | contig 27070 bp, 27 predicted proteins | sample KBSK1502metaG_FD_65477 | JGI IMG/M metagenome (GOLD analysis project Ga0070698, IMG submission 65477) | Corn, switchgrass and miscanthus rhizosphere microbial communities from Kellogg Biological Station, Michigan, USA - KBS K1-50-2 metaG | ecosystem: Host-associated > Plants > Roots >... | reverse complement strand
TCGATCGCCGCGCACAGCTCGAACGTGGGGTCCTACCCCAACACCTACTCCTGCACGCCGGGCACCCTGGCCACGGGCAACTACTCCTTCGCGGCCGGCTCCCAGGGCACCCTGACGATCAACGCGCTGGTCCCGACCGCGCAGGTGACGGCAACCCCGGGCACCGCGCAGTACAGCGACCAGGTCACCTTGAGCGCCACAGTCTCGCCGACACTCGTCGGAGGATCTCAGTTGACTGGTTCGGTGCTGTTCACGGTGGCCGGGGAGCCTGCAGTCGCTCCAGTAGCCATCAACAGCTCGGGACAGGCGTCAGTCACGATCACGCTGGCCGGTCAGGTGACTCCTATCGGATCCGCATCACTGGCGAAACTGGTGACTGCAACCTTCACCAGCACCAACCCGAACTTCGCGGGGAGTAGCGGGACAACCTCGCTCATCGAGACGCTCGAGGGCGCGAAGATCGACTACACGGGCGACGGGCTGAAGATCACGTCGTCGACGGCAACCAACTCGACCGCCATCGTGAACCTTTCGGCAGTCGTCCGAGAGGACACCGACGGATCGATCGGCAGCCGGCTCGGCACCACGCAGCTCAAGTTCACGGTGTACAAGTACACCGACAACACGTTCTCGACGCCGGTGACGATGTGCACTACCCCGACGCTCACGATTACGAGCCCCGGTGTCGCGAACCAGGGTTGCCCGGTCACGCTGGGTGTCGACAACTTCACCGTCAAGATCGAGCTGCTTCCGAATGGCTACTACGCGGCGCCGATCGAGTACGTCGCCGTAACTGTGGCGCTCCCGGGCACCGGGTTCACCACAGGCGGTGGATGGCTGACGGAGCCGAATCTGCAGACCCGCAGCAACTTCGGATTCACGGTGAAGTACCTCAAGAACGGCAGCGTCCAGGGAAACAGCCTTTACATCTACCGGAAGACGGTTGCAGCGAACCAGGTGGTCAACCCTGCAGGCGGCTATCTGCCGGCCGGTGAGTACAACTGGATCATCAAGTCGAACGCCATGGATCAGTTGACCCAGTCGTGCACGACCACCACGCCCAAGATCTGCACGGCGTCCTTCACCGGCAAGAGCAACGTGACAGCCGCGAACCGGCTGACAGGTGTCGCCTACAGCCTCGGCGGGAACCGGCAGTTCCAGGTCAATGTCACCGACAAGGGCGAGCCGGGATCCTCGAGCTCGCCGACTCCGGACACGTATGCGATCAGGGTATGGGACAGCGATGGCACGTACTACCAGCTCGGATCTCCCACCGCGCAGGTGGCACTCAACGGTGGCAATGTCCAGGTTCGGCCATAGGGGCAGTGACCAAACGTAGGGGCTGAGCCTGAAGGCTCAGCCCCTCGTCACGTCAGGCAAAGGCGGTACGTCGGGGTCAGCCGACAATGATGGTCAGCGTGAGGTCGGACGACGCTTCCTTGAAGGTGTACGTTCCCGACTTCTTGAATCGGAAAGGGAACGCAGAGCCCTTCCCCAGGTCGACCTGCAACTGGACAGGCGCGCTCGGCGTCGTGGTGAAGCTGTGGGCCTTGGCGTCGGCGTTCAGCAAAGTGAAATTGCCACCCTTGCTGACCTTGACGCAGGCAGGCTCGATCTTCGCCTTCGAGATCTGAGCGCGAGCAACTGCCTTTGCACTGGACTCGGTGCACCCCGCAGTGGTGGTGGGCGAGTCGGAGCCGGTCGGATTCGACGACCTCTTCCCATCGTCGGTCCCGGAGCACCCGGAAACAGCCACGAGCACCAGCAGCCAGGCGGCCGCTGCACGCTTCATACGCCGATCGTAGCGGCCACGGCCCCTGCTCATGGTCCGAACGCCGTGATGGTGGTCATCTTGGGGTTAGTTCGTCGAGGTTCAGAATGCCTGCCCTGCAATCTCCTGGGGCAACGACGGCGATCTGCTCAGTAGGTCGGGATCAGCAAGGTCCACGAAGGATCCGCACCCTTTGCAGGTCCGGATCTTTCCGATGTCCTGAGACCTCACATCGGTCGGGCTGCCTCAAGCGGCGAGTGCTGCCGACCCTGGGCCATCTCCCGGTCGCGATGATCACCGCCGGGCTGGTCGACCGGGCGATCGACGAGTGGGAGTTGCAGTACGGCCGCTCGACCGTCAAGAACTCCGTCGCGGCTCTCGTCCTGGTGCTCGACGAGGCAGTGCGCGACGGGATCATCGCGCGCAACCCGGCCAAGGACCGCGCCCGCCGCCGGACGGTGGGCCGCTCCCCCGGCGACGAGGGCCCCACGGGCCCGCGGGATCTCGCGTTGCCCGACAAAGCCGCTCTGGAGCGACTCGTGGCTGGCGTCATCGAGGCGGCGGATACGCGTCGTACGGCGACGTGGTGACGATCCTGGCCACCACAGCGCTGCGAATCAGCGAGGTGGCCGGACTCAGGGTCGGCGACGTCGATCTCGACCATGGCCTCGTGCAGGCTGCCTGTCAGACGTATCCGGGGCGGGGTGGCCTGGTCACCAAGCCGACCAAGGGTCGGCGTCGCCGCACGGTCCCGATCATCGAGCCGCTGCGACCGACGCTGGCCCGGCTCACCGTCGGCCGCGAGCCCGACGAGCGCCTAATCACCGGCCCTCGTGGTGGCGTGATCACAACAGCCACGCTGCGCGACGCCACGAAGCGGGACGACCTCGTTCGGCAGCTCGGCCTCGATGGCCTGGTGCGCCACGGGCTGCGGCACACGGCTCTCACCTGACCTCGACGTAGATCGTCAACGCCGTCACCGGCGAACTCCTCCGCGAGCTCACCATCAATCCCGACAAGGACTACCAGCCACGACACCCCAAATGACAAACACCCGAACCTGCATTTCGCAGGTTCGGGTGTCCGGGATGTCCTGAGACATCACACGGTCGGGCTGACAGGATTTGAACCTGCGACCCCTTGTTCTTCGATGTCCTCGACCAGGACTTTGCAGCCACTTGCCCTGATGGGCGCTGACCTGCGCAAACGTCGTCCGACGACCCCTGAGCCGCTTGATCGGGCTTGTTCTGGTGAGGCCTAGTTGGGCGAATACTTGGGGAATATGCGCGGCACGGTCCAAGTGGCGCGTGCTCAGTGCCTGGCGGTCGAGTTCGAAGTCGTAGGGCGCCTGCAGCTCTTTAGCGGCGACGAACAGCTCGTCGTCGGCGAGCGACCCGAGCCGGCGGATCTCGCCGAGGATGGTGCGACCGCGTTGGAGACGTCGCCGGTTCCGGTCCCGCCTTTCGAGCTGGCCAGTACGCCGCCCAGGGACGAGCGCCATTCCGCCGCCGGCGATGACGACATCGAACGTTCGCGCGGTCATGCCTCGTTCAAGCGTGTGAGCGCACACTGTCAACGTCGCAACTTTGGGACTCGTACGTCGGCAGCACGACTGAGGCGTCGTCAGCGGTCAAAGGCCTTGCGTCCAACCACGCGTCGCGCACCTAGCCTGGACCGATGGCTATCGAGTACGTCACCGCCAAGACCACCGTGGGCGGGAGGATCGTGCGGGGTACGGCGCTCGTCGTGGACGGCAGACCAGTCGCGATCCACGACGAGCGCGGGCACACGATTACTCCCGACCCCGGCGAGGCGATCGAGGTCCGTTTGTACCCTGTTGACCAGTGACCAGCGCAGGTGGACCGCGTCGAGCGAGTGGCGTTCCTGGTCTTAGTTTGCCGCGGCTGTGCCAATGTCGGCGTTGTCGGTAAAGAAGCCGTCCATTCCGGTGGCAAGGAAGGCCCGGATCTCGCCGAGCAGGTCCCCGGGCGCCTCGGGGTCGGTGGAGCTGCGGAAGTCGAAGGGGAGGAAGCGAACCTACGTCGCCAATCCTGATTCAAAAGTCAGATCGCCGTATCGGAGATCTGATCCGATACGGCAAATCCGGGGCGCCCGCTTGCGGCGCGATGCCGCACTCCGCTCACAGGTCCAGGTCGCGGCTTGCGGTGTATTCCAGGGCTTCGGCTGGTCGGATGAAGCGCTCGATGAGGGTCGAGAGTCGCTGGTGGCGGGTCTGGGCGGCGATGCGGTCCAGGCCCACCCCGGCATGGGCTGCGGTGATGGCGTGCCCGGCAGGTAGGGAGTGCGAGGTGATCCTTTCGGCGGCCAGGCCGGCGGCGCGGGCACGGTTGCGCAAGGTGATGGCGACGGCATCTCCGGAGATCGGGTCCAGGGTGAACCGGGATGTCCGGAGACTTTGGCGTGTCCCGGGTTCTACGGCGTCATCGTCGGCACCTACCTCACCACGCTCGGCCGCAACCCCGCGGAAGACCTCGCCCTGCTCGAGGACCTCGAGATGCCGATCAAGGCGCTGAGCCCCACCCTGTGAACCTGCGTCCTGATGCTCGTCCAGGACTACGCAGTCGGACTCGTCAACGCCACTTCGGCATCAGCACGAGCGGTCTGTCTCGAAATTGGGACACGCCATGCCGTCACATCGGGCATTCCATGGAAGCAGAGCCCCTCACCTCTGCCCACCCGGAGAATCCCATGACTACCCATATCGACCCTCAGGCTCCCGTCCAGACCGGGCACCAGGTACGCCAGATCCTGCTCGAGCTGGCCCGCCGGGAAGACGAGATCGCCTTCGCACAGGCCGCGTCGGTCCCCTATTGGGCGCCGCACCCGCCGTCGGTCCTCGGCCACCGTGTCGCCGCGCAGGCCCTCCGTACCGAAGCCGACAGCTTCCTCCACGCGTCCTGAGGCGGAGCAAACACATGAACGACGTCCTGCCGCAGAACGACAAGTACCTCCGTGACGCCTTCGGTTCGCCGCTCGGCGACGGCGCCTGTGTCCTCGAAGGGGCCGGCAGGTGGGGTACGTCCGTCTCGAATTCGGCAGCCGACGCGGCCCAGACTCGCCGTACTGGGACGGCTGGTTCAGCGTCACCCCGACACGGACGAGCCACCCCCTCCGAGGCAAGGTCATGAACGGCCCGCTGGTCCAGCTGATCGGGAGCGCGCCATGACCTGGCCCGGGTTCAGACCGTGGTGATTCCGTACTCCTTCAGTCTCCGGTACAGCGAGGAGCGGGCGAGGCCAAGGGCCTTGGCCGCCTGGACCCGGTTGCCGCCCGCCTCCCGGAGCGCGGCGATGACCGCGTCGCGATCAGCCTCCTCGAGCGGCGACAGGTTACGACGCGCGGTCGTGTGGCAGTAGCCGGGCAGGTCGGTGGCCTCGATCACGCCCACGGGCTTCTTCGCCAGCCCGCTGCTCAGCGCCTCCTCGAGCATCCGGACGTTTCGTGGCCACGAGAAGCGCGCGATCAGCCGCATGGCATCGTCGGTCAGCCGAACGTCCCGGTGCGGAGCCAACTCGTGCAGCAGGCGCGTCACGAGGGACCCGATGTCCGCACTGCGCTGCCGCAGCGGCGGAACAGTCACCGCAGTCTGGAAGTAGGGCAGCAACTCACGGAACGGCAACCCGGAATCGAGACTCGCGTCGGACAGGGTGGCCGCGACGTTGACCTGCTTTCCGGTCTCGACAACCGCGAGGATGAAGCTACCCAGTCGCTCCACGCCGTCCGCAGCCAGTTCGTCCAGGTTGCGGATGACGTAGAGCGTGGGCACCGTCGCAGCACGGAGCGCCTCCCCGGCGTCGTCGTACGTCGTCGAGGAGATGTCGACCGCGTCGAAGCTGATGCTCCGGCCACCGCGATACGCGGCATGGAAGAGCTCGGTCAGCAACGTGAACTTGCCCGTGCCCGACTCGCCCATCACGAGCAGCGGCGCCTGCTCACGCAGCGCTGACTCGATCCCGTCGACGGCGGCCCGCCAGGAGGGGGTCTGCCCATCCGCGATCGGAGCCCGCTGGCCGGTGCCGGCCACGACCCGTTCGTCGCTGCGCGGCCACGGGTCGCCCATGTGCGGCGCAAGCACGAAGTCCTCAAAGCTCGCGGACTGTTCCCTCCGGCTCGGCTCGCTCAGGCTGATCACCACCACCAGGCCCGCGATGTCCACGCCGACCATGATCCTGGTCCCCCGCATCCGCACTGCGACACCGGACGGCAGCTCGACCCGGTCCTCGGGGGCGTCATGGCGTGCCATCAGGAATCGTGCATGCTCCTGGATCGTCGCCTGGTCCTCGGCGGTCAGCATCAGCTGCGCTCGACGGTTCACCATCACCATGCTTTCGCCCACTGCCATCACCGCGTCACGTGATCGGGCGTCGATGCGCAGGTAGGTGTCGAAGAGCGCCTGCTGGCACTGGCTGTGGTCGACGAGGAGCCCGCGCTCGATCTCGTGCGCGGCTGACCTGACCAGGGAGTGCATGAGCGGGCTGGAGTGATCGGCAAGGCAGCTGATGTCAATGACGCCCTCGATTCGTCCGGTGATCGGGTCCCGGATCGGTGCCCCGGCGCACGAGAACGCCTGCAGCGCGTCGACGAAATGTTCGGGTCCCTGGATGTGCACTGATTGCCCAGACTCCAGAACCGTCCCGATGCCGTTCGTTCCGGCCTCGCCTTCCGCGTAGCCGAAACCGCTGGTGAGTGAGACGTTGTCCAGCAGCAAGCCGATCGTCCGTGAGGTGTCGGTCCGGGTGAGGATGCGGGCCCCACTGTCGGTGAGGGCGATGCTCAGCGCGAGGTCCGCAGTCTCCTCTGTGAGCCGATCGATCACCGGCTGCGCACACCGCACCAACCTGGACTTCACGTCGAGGTCGTCATAGTGATGAAGAGAGAGCCGGGCGTTGACCACGCCCGCCGAGGCACTCCTTCGCCAGGAGGCCGCCACGACGTCTGGCACCCCCTCGGGGACGTTCTCACCAGCGTCGAGGAAGGCCGCGCGTGCGGCTGCGATCCGCAGCTTCCGATCGGCCGGATCCGGCATCGCGTCGCCTCCTCGAGTGTGTCGCCAGTCACATTCTCTCAGACGGTTCGTCGTCGAGGAGTGTCCCAGTTCTGGGACACCCCACCGGATGAGACGGGCGCCACAGTTCTCGGCACAGGCATTCCAGCCCGGGTCCGGGCCACCAGGCCGAACACGCTGAATCAACGACCGAGGAGAGGCATGAACCACCTCATCAACATCGACAACGGGGGCACCCTCACCGACATCTGCGTCTGGGACGGCGAGGACTTCTCGTTCACGAAGACGCTCACGACGCCGTACGACCTCTCGCAGTGCCTCTTCGACGGCATCGAGAAGGCTTCCGTGACGCAGTACGGCGAAGCAGACCTCGAACGGCTGCTGCACGCCACCCAGCACATCCGCTACTCGACCACCCAGGGCACCAACGCCCTCGTGGAGCGCAAGGGTCCCTCGATCGGCCTGGTGCTGACCGACCCCTCGATCCTCGACGAGCTGCGCAGTTCCGCCCAGGCCGAGAAGCTGCTCGACGACCTCGTTGGCGAGCGGGTGGCCGACATCGACCTCACGCTGGACCCCGAGACGCTCGCGTTCGAGCTGGTCCAGAAGGTCAACAAGCTCACCACTGATGGCGCCGCCCGCATCGTGGTGGTCGGCGAGTCGCCGGAGTCGGAGCGGACCTTGCGAAACATCCTCCTGCGCAAGTTCCCTCGCCACTTGCTCGGATCGGTTCCGCTGCTCTACAGCTGGGAACTGGTCGGCGACAGCGACGGGGGCCGGCGAACCTGGTCCAGCATCCTGAACTCGTTCCTGCATCCCGTGATGGAGCGGTTCCTCTACCAGGCCCAACATCGGCTGCGCAGCCACAAGGTAACCAACCCACTGCTGGTCTACCGCAACGACGGCGCCTCCTCGCGAGTCGCCAAGGCGGTCGCTCTCAAGACCTACTCGTCGGGCCCGCGAGGCGGCCTGGAGGGAACTCAGGCCCTCGCCCACAGCTACGCGCTGTCCCACGTTCTGATGATGGACGTCGGCGGCACCACGACCGACGTCGGTTCAGTGGTCGATGGCGACATCGCAACCGCCCGCCGCGGGACCGTCTCCGGCATCCCGATCTCCTTCCCGATGAGCGACGTGCACTCTTCCGGCGTCGGGGGCAGCTCGGTGATCGGTGTCTCCGACGGGCAGATCACCGTCGGACCCCGGTCTGTCGGCGCTGCCCCCGGACCGGCGTGCTTCGGGCTTGGAGGCAAGGAGGCAACCATCACCGACGTCAACCTCCTGCTCGGCGTCCTGGATCCGGCCACCTACCTCGACGGGCAGCTCCGACTCGACGCGGAGCGGGCGCGGGCCATCGTGACCGAGACGGTTGCCGACCCGCTCGGGGTCAGCCTCGAGGAGGCTCTGGTGCGGATGGAGGCGGCGTACTTCGAGGCAATGGCGACCACCATCGCCGCCCTCGTGAAGCCCGACACCACGCTTGCAGCGTTCGGCGGCGCCGGCCCGATGAGCGCCTGCGGTGCCGCGCGACTGGCCGGGGTCCCCCGAGTCCTCATCCCGCGGATGGCCGCGGTCTTCTCAGCCTTCGGCATCAGCTTCTCCGACATCGGCAAGTCCTACGAGGTCGGGATCCCGACCGCAACGACGGACGCTGCGGCCAGCATCTACGACGACATGCTGGTCAGGGCCGAACGGGACATGTTCCAGGAGGGCTACGACCTCACCGACTGCACCGCTCTTTGGTCCCTGTCGATCGAGACGCTCGACGGCGAGCAGGTTGAGGCACGCCCGTACACCCGCGCTGACCAGGTCCCGAACGACGGGCACCGGCTGGCGCTGCGCCTCGACGTTGCGGCGCCGCTCCCCCACCCCACCCTCGCCAGCCATGCCGAGGTCACCTCCCGTCCTGCCGTGCCGCACGGCACGCGTGACGTCCGGTCGGGCGCCACCCACGTCGACGAGGTGAGCGTCTACGTCCTCGACGACCAGCAGCCCGGGGCGGAGGCCGCCGGACCGGCCATCGTCGAAGGCCCCTTCTTCACCGCCCGGGTGCCAGCTGGCTGGCATTTCGAGGTCACCTCCAACGGCGACCTGATCCTGACCGACACCCCCTGAAAGGCAGAACCATGCGAGTCCCCATGACCGAGTACCTGCTGATTGACCTCGACACCGAACGTTGGGTGTGCCGGGTGTGTGCACACGACCTCGGAGATGCCCACGGCAACTACAAGCCAGGCACCCTGGTCTACGACCGGGATCCCCGCGAGATCCACCAGCCCATCCTGGATCCCGAGCGCTACGAGTTCACGTTCTCCCCCGACCCGTCGTACTGCCGGATCCTGGAGTTCTACTGCCCGGGCTGCGCCACCCAGCTCGAGACCGAGTACGTCCCCCCGGGCCACCCGCCCACCGTCGACATGGTGTGGGACATCGCCGCGCTCCGTGCGCAGTGGGTCGAGCGCGGGAGTGACGCGGAGGCCGTCTTCAACTACGGCCCCGGCGAGGACGCCCAGAAGCACACCGCCCACCACCAGGCCACCGGCCACATCCGCTGAGACCGAAGGAGAACCACGACCATGAAGCGCATCTCCGTCGATATCGGCGGCACCTTCACCGATTGCTTCTTCGTCTGGGACGACCAGTACGTCGAAGCGAAGGCACTGACCACCCACCACAACCTGGCACTGGGCTTCAACGAGGCCCTCGACCTGGCCTGCAAGCGCGCGGGCCTCGACCGGGGCAGCGTCCTGCAGGAGGTCGACTCGGTCCGCTATGCCACGACCCTCGGGACGAACGCCCTCATTGAGCGCAAGGGCCCGAAGGTGGCCGCGATCGTCACCCACGGCTTCGAGGACACGATCCCGCTGTCCCGCGGCCGGGGCTACGGGGAGGGGCTCGACAACTCCATGCAGCAGAACCTCCCGGCTGCCGAACGTCCCGTACCCCTGGTTCCGCGTCACCTGATCCGCTCGGTGCGCGAACGCGTCAACTCCGCCGGCAAGGTGGTCGCGCGCCTGGACGCCCAGGACGTGCGCAACGTCGTGCGTGAGCTCGTCGACGCCGGCGCCGAGGCGTTGGTCGTATCCCTCACCAACGCGACCGAGAACGCCGAGCACGAGCTCCAGATCCAGGAGATCATCCTCGAGGAGTTCCCAGCCCACGAACTCGGCGCCATCCCGGTGCTGCTGGGGCACCAGGTGTCGGGACGCAAGGGCGAGTACGTCCGGGCCACGTCGACGATCGTCGACGCCTTCCTGCACGAGATCATGCTCCACGCGCTGAGCCAGCTGTCGAACAACCTGCGGGAGTTCGGGTACGAGAAGCCGATGCTGGTGATCCACAACTCCGGCGGCATGGCGCAGATGAACTCGACCGACGCCCTGCAGACCATCCACTCCGGCCCCATCGCCGGAGTCGGCGCCGCCGAGCACCTCTCGTCCGAGACCGGGCTCGGCCACGTGATCTCCACCGACATGGGCGGTACGTCGTTCGACATCGGCCTGGTGCCCGAGGGCGGGGTGAAGCACTACGACTTCCTTCCCACCATCGACAGGTGGCTGGTGTCGGTGCCCATGGTCCACCTCGACACTCTCGGTGCGGGGGGTGGCTCGATCGCGTCGTACGACCGGATCCACAACGCCATCAAGATCGGACCGGAGTCGGCCGGGTCGAACCCTGGTCCCGCCTGCTACGACCGGGGCGGACTGCGGGCGACCGTCACCGACGCCGACCTGCTGCTGGGCTACCTCGACCCGGACAACTACGCGAACGGCTACATCCAGCTCAACACGAGGCGCTCAGTCTTCGCCGTCGAGGAGACGCTCTGCGACGAGCTGGACATGGATGTGCTCGACGTCGTGAAGGAGATCAAGCGGGGTGTCGACGAGCAGATGGCGATCGGCATCGGCAAGGAGTTGCGCGTGCGTGGCTACCTGCCGGAGGACTTCACCATGCTGGCGTACGGCGGCAATGGCCCCTTGCACGCGTGCGGAATCGCCAAGCAGGCCGGCATCAAGAGGGTCCTGGCTCCGCCGTTCTCCTCGGTCTTCTCCGCCTGTGGTGCCGGCAACATGAGCCAGCTCCACTTCCACGAACGTGGCGCGCACGTCATCCTCTACAACGCCACCACCCGTGGTCTGTACGACCAGTACGACGAGTTCAACGCGACCGTCGAAGAGCTCGAGAAGCGCGGGCTCGAGGACCTGCTCCGGCAGGGGTTCGACGCCGATGACGTGAAGTTCCGCCTCGAGCTCGACATGCGCTATGGGAACCAGTTGCTGACCCAGGCCGTCTCGGTCGACCTCAACCGGATCACCGGCGTCGGAGACGTGCTGCACATCATCAAGACCTTCGGCGACGTGTACACCCACAGGTTCGGAGCGAACTGCGCAGCCCCCGAAGCGGGGATCCGGGTCGGAACCATCCGGGTGGCCTCGTACGTGGACGGCGACGTCGTCCGCTTCGACTCCCTGGAGTACGGCGGCGACCGGACCGTCCCCACGCCCGTCGGGCAGCGTGACGTCCACTTCGTCGACATCGACGGTGCCCTGGACACGCCGATCTACGACCACCACGCGCTCACCCACGAGCACGTGATTCCGGGGCCCGCGATCGTCACGACCGAGAACACCACCTTCCTCGTCGAGCCCGGGTGGCGACTGGAACCCACCCAGCAGGGCGCCGTGTGGTTCCTGCAGGACTGACCGGACCGAACACAGGAGAAGAATCATGACCATCATCGAAAACCAGCCGCAGGCCCTCACCGAGCAAGAGCAGGAATGGGTCTCCGCGTTCATGGACGAGACGACGCTGTTCCTCGGCCCGGACCCCGAGATCATGCGCTCGCACAGTATCGCCGAGCGCACGGTCTACGAGGACGCATGCATCGCCAAGGGCGTCGACCGGCTCGTCGTCGAGCGAGTCCGCAAGCGGATCGCCGGCGCGCTGGACGAAGGCTACGAGATGTGCGAGGCCCAGGGTGCCGCCCCGGGCGCGAAATGGGGTGACCTCACCACCGCGATCTACACCGCCGCCGGAGACGTCTCCTACCTGTCGTGCCACGGCGTGATCGCGTTCTCAGCGATCCTGCACCACCCGATCCGCTACATCATGAAGTACTGGAAGGACGAGCCCACCGTCGGAATCCACGAGGGCGACGGCTTCATCCACAACGACGCGCGGTATGGGAACGTCCACAACACCGACCAGTCGATGATCATGCCGGTCATTCGTGACGGCGAGATCATCGCCTGGGTCGCCGCCACCATCCACGAGGGCGAGAACGGTGCCTGCGAACCCGGCGGCATGCCATCCGGCTCGGAGACCGCGTTCGACGACGGCCTGCGGATGAGCCCGTTCAAGATCGTCGAGCGCGGCCACCTGCGCCGGGACCTGCTCACGTTCCTGCAGCACTCGGTGCGCGACCCCAAGCTCCAGCTCGCCGACCTCAAGGTCAAGATCGCGTCGGTCCGACGGATCATGGAACGCGTCGACGCCGTGATCGACGAGGTCGGGGTCGAAGCCTTCGTGGCAGCGCTTCGCGTCACGGTCGAGGACGTCGACACCGAGGTCCGCCGGCGCATCGGTGAGCTTCCGGACGGCACCGTCAGCTTCAACCAGTTCATGGACAGCACGCTGAAGGAGAACATCCTCATCAAGCTCGCCTGCAAGATCCACATCAAGGGCGAGAAGATGACGGTCGACTTGCGAGGCACGGGTCCGGAGATCCTCAACCGTGCCATCAACTCGCCGCTGTGCTCGGTGAAGTCGATGTTCATGCAGGCGATCCTCGCCTTCTGGTGGCCGGACCTGCCGCGCTGCACCTCGGCGATGAGCTGCATCGAGATCATCTCCGACGAGGGGACCTGGGCAGATGCGTCGTACGACGCGCCGATGGGCCAGTCCCTCCAGGCGTCCTTCCGCGGGTTCTCCGCCTTCCAGGCCCTCTACGGCAAGATGCAGTTCTCCACTCCCAACAAGTACTCCAACGTGGTGGCCAACTGGTTCAACCAGATCAACACTTTCCTCTGGGGCGGGATCACCCAGCACGGCGACACCGTGGGCAACCTGTGCGCCGACCTCAACGGCATGCCAGGTGGCGCGAAGCCGTTCAGGGACGGCGAGGACGCGGTCTCTCCGCTCTTCTGCGCCATGGCCGACACGGCGGAGCAGGAGGTCATGGAGGAGGAGGTGCCGTTCATGCAGCTCGTCTCCAAGCGCCTTGTCCGCGACAACATGGGCTTCGGCAAGTTCACCGGAGGCATGGGCTACGAGATGATCGTCGCCAGCGAGGGCACCCCCCACTGGGGATTCATGACGGTGACGTCGGGAGCCAAGTTCTCGTCTGTCTACGGCATGTTCGGTGGCTATGGCTGCGGGACGTATCCCCTGGCCACGGTCAAGGGCGTGAACGTCTACGACGCCATCCGTGAGGACCCCAGCAAGTTCGACCTCTCGATGGAGAAGGTCATGAACGAGCAGCCCTTCGAGGGAGGGAAGTACGCGACCTACCACATGGGTCTGCAGTTCGACGTTGCCAAGGATGGCGAGCTGTACATGATCTCCCAAGGGGCTGGCGGAGGCTACGGCGATCCGCTCGAGCGTGACCCGGAGTCCGTTGTCAAGGACGTCGAACTCGGCCGGATCAGCGCGAAGGTGGCGCACGACATGTTCGCCGTCGCCTACGAGCCGGACACCTTCCGGCTCGACGCCGCCGGCACGGCGGAGCTGCGTGCCCAGGTCCGCAAGGACCGCATGCGCCGCGGTCGCCCCTACCAGGAGTTCGTCGACTCGTGGGTGACCGAGGAGCCGCCCGCGGACCTCCTCTACTACGGCTCGTGGGGTGACGAGACCGACGAGCTCACGGCCACGATCTTCGAGATCGACGGACCGCGTCGGGTGAAGGCCCCCCTCGAGGAACTGCCGATCATCATGATCCCCGACCGGCGCGAGGTGAAGATCGCGGCGCTGGAGGCCCGGGTCGCGGAGCTCGAGACCAAGCACGGCGAGACCGTGCGCCGACTGGCCTGACCTCGGTGGGTGGGGGCCGCGCGAGCGGCTCCCACCCACTCCCCATGCACGCCGAACGACACGACCCCCAGGAGCCGACGATGTCCACCAAGCTCAACGAGGTACTGGCCAGCCCGCCTTCCGGCCGCGCCGTCCCCCTGATCCTCGACCACACGTCGTACGGATCCGCCCGCATCTTGCACGGCGCCCCGGTGCCCTGGTCGCAGCCCACCGAGTGCCAGAGCTACTTCGGACAGGCGCAAGGACTCTTGCGACCGGACCTCACCCTCGTCGACGTCGGGGCAGCCTGCGCCCAACTTCTCGTGCAGAGGCCCGACCTCATCGCCAGCATGGGCGCCCGCACCCGCACGGGCTTCGCCCTCAAGACGCTCCTCGCCGACGATGAGCTCGCAGCGACGCTGGTGGGGCTCGTCGAGGTCCTCAGCTCGTCCAGCCGACTTCCGCTGGCGCTCCAGATCCCCTCGCCCCTGCGGTGGCTCGCGGTGACCCAGTCGGCCGCCGGCCAACCCGACGTCTCGATGATCGAGCCGGACCATGGCGAGTCCGCCTCCATGTACATCGCCGACTGGCTGCGTCGCTTCGAGTCGTGTCCGGTCGCCCTGGTGATCCTGGACGGCCGACACACGGACATCAGCGGACTCGACGGCCTGGTGGACGACGACCTCGCGACGTACTCACCCGTCATCAACGCCGTGACCCACTACCGCTGGGGCCTGGCTCTGCGCACCGACGTCGCCCTGGAGTTGCACGGAGACGAACCGGCGGGGGCCGTCGTACCCCGGTCCTTCTGGGCCGACGGCGTGGCGCCCAAGGCGAAGATTCTCCTCGCCGAGATCCCCGGCGACGCGGAGCCCGAGCTGGTGCTCGCGCGACTCGCCGCGCTGAGGTGAGGGAGCGCTCATGGACAAGGTGACAGGGAGCGCCGGTGCGGCGGTCGCCGACATCGGTGATGGCGCGACACTTGCGGTGGGTGGGTTCGGCCTGTGTGGGATCCCCTCAGTGTTGATCGAAGCCCTGCTGCGGGCTGGCCCCAGAGATCTGGAGGCAGTGTCGAACAACTGCGGCATCGACGACTGGGGGCTTGGTCGACTGCTCGTCGCCAAGCGTCTGCGCCGAATGACTTCCTCCTACGTGGGCGAGAACAAGGAGTTCGCCCGGCAGTACCTCTCTGGCGAACTCGAGGTCGAACTCACCCCGCAGGGCACCTTGGCCGAGCGGCTGCGCGCCGGAGGCTCAGGAATCCCCGCGTTCTTCACCGCGACCGGAGTCGGGACCCAGGTTGCCGAGGGCGGCCTCCCCTGGAAGTACGCCGCCGACGGTTCCGTCGCGATCGCCTCACCAGCTAAGGAGATTCGGTCCTTCCACGGCCGCGACTACGTCTTGGAGCACGGGATCAGCTGCGACTTCGCCCTGGTCCGGGCGTGGAAGGGCGACCGGCACGGCAACCTCGTCTTCAACAAATCGGCGCGCAACTTCAACCCGCTCGCCGCCATGAGCGGACGCATCACGATCGCTGAGGTCGAGGTATTGGTCGAGCCGGGCGAACTGGATCCGGACTCGATCCACACGCCCGGAGTCTTCGTCCATCGTGTGGTCCCACTTACTCAAGATCAGGTGGACGACAAGCGCATCGAGAAGCGCACCGTGCGCTCATGAGAGGAGAAGTGCAGCAATGAGTTGGACCCGTCTTGAGATGGCTGCCCGAGCCGCCTCCGAGCTGACCGACGGCTCATACGTCAACTTGGGGATCGGCTTGCCGACGCTGGTGCCCAACGTCGTTCCCCACGATGTCGAACTCGTGCTCCAGTCCGAGAACGGAATCCTCGGTGTGGGGCCCTACCCGCATGCGGGCGAGGAGGACCCGGACCTGATCAACGCCGGAAAGGAGACCGTGGCCCTACGGCCCGGCGCATCCTGCTTCGACTCCGCGACCTCCTTCGGGATGATCCGAGCCGGCAAGATCGACGCTGCGATCCTCGGCGCGATGCAGGTCTCGGCCGCGGGCGACATCGCCAACTGGATGATCCCCGGCAAAATGGTCAAGGGCATGGGCGGTGCCATGGACCTGGTCCACGGAGCCCAGCGGGTCATCGTCTTGATGGAGCACGTCTCCAGAGACGGCGACTTCAAGATCGTCAACCAGTGTTCGCTGCCCTACACCGGCAAGGGAGTCGTGCAGCGAATCATCACCGACCTGGGCGTCATCGATGTCACCCCCGACGGCCTCGTGTTGCTGGAACTCGCGCCCGGAGTCACCGAGGACGAGATTCGCGAGAAGACCGAGCCCACTCTGGGCTGACTCACACCGACCCCCTAGAAATACCTCTTCGTCACTGAGCGCAGTCGGACCGATGTTTGGCACAATACGGCCACGCCGGGCCCAGCTTCGCTGACCGCCTCGAGCAGGGACAAAGGGACCCGGCCCGGCGCAATGTCCGCAGACATGCTGCTGACATCGAACAGCAGAACCGGGCTCGTAGTAACCCACCAACCCGTCCCTGACCTGCGGTTTCACTTTGAGCCGTATCGGACTGCATCTCCGAAAAGCAGGGACTCGAACCGCAGCCAGAAACCGGCCTTCCGTGCGACGGTCCTCGACGGCGCGGGCCCCTGAACCGCGAGTTCAGTACAACCCGCGCATGACCCCTGCGCTCCCGCCGGCCTCCGACGCTGGCATCCCCACCCCTACACGGAGTTCAAGCGAGGTGAGTGGCGCACATTCGGTGACGAGACCTCTTGTCAGAAAACAAAACTATGCGTATCGTATCTATACGTCGTCGGGCGAGGACTCCCGGCCGAGGCTCAGGTTGGTTCTTCCGGATGAGGTGAAGCAATGCAGGTGGCACAGCTCAAGAGGACACGGTTCACATCACTGTTCGGCCGGTGGGGGGACTCCCGATGACCACGATCGGGGTGGTGGGCCTGGGCGCGATGGGCGGCCGGATCGCCGGCCGGCTCCTGGCCCAGGGCAACAACGTCCGGGGGACCAACCGCACCAGGGCCAAGGCGAGCGCGCTGCTGACGAAAGGCCTCGTCTGGCGTGACACCCCCCGGGCGACAGCGCAGGGCTCGGACGTCGTGATCAGCATGGTCACCGACGACGACGCGCTCGCCGCCGTGACCGACGGGCAGGACGGCATCCTCGCAGGCCTCGAGCCCAGCTCTATCTACATCGACATGAGCACCGTCAGCCCGCAGACCACCCGGGCCCTGGCCGAGCGGGTCGCCGCGCGCGGCGCCGCGATGCTGGCTGCACCAGTCTCCGGCAGCGTGCCGGCCGCGGAGGAAGGCAGCCTGGTCATCATCGCCGGCGGGCCGGCCGGTGCGTTCGAGCGCGTAGAGCCCATCCTGCGCGAACTCGGCAGCACGGTGACCCTCGTCGCTGACGCGAGCGAGGCGCTGCTGCTCAAGCTGGCAATTAACGTCAGCCTGGCGGTGCAGATGCTCGCTTTCAGTGAAGGCGTGCTGCTTGCCGAACGGGGAGGGGTCGACCGGAACGTCGCCCTCGAGGTGATGACGCACAGCGCGATCGGCTCCCCGATGCTGCAGGCCCGCGCGGCACTGCTACGCGAACTGCCCAACAACGCCTGGTTCGACGTCGCCATGATGCAGAAAGACCTCCGACTCGCCCTCGACACCGGACGCGACGAAGGCGTGCCCATGCCCTCGACCATCGTGGCCGACGAGATACTCAGCACCGCCAGCGCGGCCGGCTACCGGCACCGCGACATCGCGGTCATGTTCCGTACACTCGCCGACCTGCCCGCAGTGCCGCGCGCCCGACCGAGCGCTCGAACGGGTGGATCGGTGCCAGCATGACCGGCATCGATCAGAGCCCCCGCGCACCCGGTCGGCCACGCAGCGAGAAGGCTCGCCAGGCGATCCTCGCGTCCGCGATGGACCTCCTCCTCGCCCAGGGCCTGCACGCGATGAGCATGGACGACGTCGCGCGGCGCGCAGGCGTCAGCAAGGCCACCATCTATCGGTGGTGGCCCTCCAAGGAGCGGCTCGCGCTCGACGCGCTGGCCACGGAGTGGGCAACCATGCCGCCCGCCGGTCAACGCCAGACAGGCAGCCTGTGTGGCGATCTACTCGCTCGGTTCCGCCCCTGGATCCGACAGCTGAACCGCAAGCCCTACGCACGCGTCGTAGCCGGCCTGGTCGCCGAAGCGCAGCAGAACCCCGAGTTCGCCGAGCTGTACCGAGAGCACTTCGTCCGGCCCCGGCGCGACGCGACCCGCGAGCTCCTCGTGCAGGCTCGCGACCGCGGCGAGATCGTCGCCACCACCGACCTCGAAGTCACCCTCGACCTGTTGTACGGCCCGATCTATCACCGCCTCCTGCACGGACACGCTCCGGTCACCGAGCGGTTCGCTCAGCAGGTCATCGACTACGTCATTTCCGCGATCTCCGCCTCACCAGCAACCCTCCGAAAGGATCCCCGATGAACACTCCCGACCAAATGAGCGTGGACGAGGCCAGCCGCCTCGCGGTCACGGCCACGGCCGCCGACCTCCAGGACTGGGCGCTCAGCGTCGCAGTCCTCGGACAGGTCGGCCTTGACGACCTGTTCGACGTCCTGGACGTCCTGCGCGCGGACAGCGTCCCTCAGCCCTCCGGCACGTCCATGTTCCCCACACTCGCAGCCAGCTAGCCCCAGCACCCAACAACGATCCCTAGGAGCAACACCATGCATCAGCGCCTGATCGGCGACACCAAGGTCAGCGCCCTCGGACTCGGCGGCATGCCGATGTCGATCGAGGGCCGGCCCGAGGAGTCCCGCGCCATCGCCACGATCCACGCCGCCCTGGACGCCGGCATCACCCTGATCGATACCGCCGACGCCTACCACATCGGCGCGAACGAGGTAGGCCACAACGAGTCCGTCATCGCCCGCGCCCTCGCCTCCTACGGCGCGGACACCTCGCAGGTGCTGGTCGCCACCAAGGGCGGTCACCTGCGTCCCGGCGACGGCAGCTGGACTCTCAACGGCTCTCCGGAGTATCTGCGGCAGGCCGCCGAGGCGTCCCTGCGCCGTCTCGGGGTCGACGCCATCGGGCTCTACCAGTTCCATCGGCCCGACCCGAAGGTGCCCTACGAGGACTCGATCGGGGCGATCCGCGACTTGCTCGACGAAGGCAAGATCCAGATGGCCGGCATCTCTAACGCCGACGTCAACCAGATCCGCACGGCCCAACAGATCCTGGGCGGGCGGCTGGTCTCGGTGCAGAACCAGTACTCCCCGGCCTTCCGATCCAGCGAGCCCGAGCTGCGGCTCTGCGACGAGCTAGGGATCGCCTTCCTGCCCTGGAGCCCACTCGGCGGCATCAGGAACGCCGCCGACCTCGGCGACGCGTACCAGCCGTTCGCCCAGGTCGCCCGCGAGCTCGACGCCAGCCCGCAGCAGGTCACCCTGGCCTGGATGCTGGCCACGTCACGGGTGGTCATCCCCATCCCCGGATCGAGCAGGCCCGAAACCGTCCGCGCCTCCGCCGCCGCGGTCGACCTGCAGCTCTCACCGGATCAGGTCGCCCGGCTCGACAAGTCCTGACCCATGTCTCAGCAGACCGCGCTGGCCGCTGATCGCGCGCACGGACCGCTGCCATTACTCCTGGTCTGCCTGACGGTAGTCACGGGCCTGGTGGACGCCTTCAGCTACCTGACGCTGGGGCAGGTGTTCGTGGCCAACATGACGGGGAACGTGGTCTTCCTCGGCTTCGCGCTGGCCGGTGCCGGCGGGATCTCGATCACGGCGAGCCTGCTGGCGGTGATGGCCTCACCAAATGCCTAAATGACTGGTGCAGCTTTCTGAGGATCGACATGTGCACGCCACCAGATGGGCGACATCTCATCTTCGCATTCAAGAGGCGCGCGAACTCTGGTGCCTCAAAGGGCAACAGCTCGGGCAGAGGATGAGTCCATGCCTCGACCTCCACCATGGCATTGATGGACGGCCCTGAGGCCAGTCGTGACGTCGGCCGATCGGCTGTTAGGACATTGGGGTTGCCGTGACTCTCGATCAGCCGACGCTCGAGTCGGCAGGGAAGTACCAAGCGCCCGTGGGGAGCTCAACGACTCCGACCTCAAGACCCTCGTCTATCCAGGCTGCCGCAAGACACGCGCCGCGGTCATTGAAGACACGCACGATCATTCCGTTCTCAATGGATCGATCTGACGCGTCGCTGGCACTGATCCTGATCCGCTCGCGCTCTTGGACCTTTGCCTCCACGCTCACGACGCCGTGGTCATCCTGGCTGTGGAGTCGGTGTGCCGGCTGGTTGGAGCTGACATAGAGCGGGAAACGGATTGCGATATCAGAGCCAGGCCATTCCCCAGGCTCCAGCCACATGGGGTGCCCGCGACAGTCCGCATAGCCAAAACCGTCGATAGTCGAGGAGAAGATTTCGATGCGTCCTGAGGGTGTGTTGAGGGGGTGGGCATCCAGGTCCCGCCGAAGCCCTTCACAGAGGCGTTGACGTCGCGCTGAGCTGTCGAACGGGACTTCAATCCACCCCCGATCCCAGAACTCGTCAAAGGAAGGGATGATCCTTCCGCCGAGGGCAGGGCTCCGCTCAAGCTGTGAATACAGGTGGCGGAGCTAAGCTGCCTCGCCCGGTCCGTACTTCAAGTAGCCCTGGCGTACCGCCGGCCGACGGATCCTGGCCTCAGAATTCCAGCTCCCGGCAAAGGACCTACCCAACGTCGAGGGATCAGGGTCCATCTCGAACGGCAATGCCTCGGTGGCCCCGCCGGCGCGGTGCCGAATGCGATAGGGACCCCAATGAGTGAGGGTCAGCGGAAGAATCGTCATCCCAGCTCCTCCTATCAACCATCGTTGTCCATGGGGAGAAGGCCTCGCCTCATGCTGTGGTGGCGACACGTGTTCTCCGTTGTCACAGCGCAGTCCAGCCGCCGTCGATGACGAGTGCCTGGCCGTTCATGTAGCCAAGCTGGTCGGAGGCAAGGGCCACGATCGCATTGGCGATCTCGTCTGGCCTCGCGACTCGACCCATCGGAATGTTCGACTCGACGGCGGCACGAAGTTCTGGCACGTCCAGCCTCCACTGGGTCATCGGCGTCTCGACCATCCCGGGGCAGATGGCGTTTGCCCGGATGCCTGCAGCCGCATAGTCGACCGCAAGCGACTTGCTGAACTGCAGCGCCGCCCCCTTCGACGCCGTATAGGCGCATCGGCCGGGAAACGCGATGAGCCCAGCCACCGAGGCCACGGTGATCACGTGCCCCGACTTCTGGCTCAGCATCGTCGGCAAGACTGCGCGCGTGCACAAGAAGGGGCCTCGGACGTTCACAGCCTGCACAAGATCCCACTGGTCGATCGGCGTCTCGTGACAGACAGTCGCCTGCTCCGACCCGGTGATGCCAGCGTTGTTGACCAGCAGGTCGACCCGACCGAATTCCTGGACGATAGCCGCAACAGCGCGTTGGACCGCATCCGCGTCCGTGACGTCAACTGTCAACGAGAGATCAGCAGACGGCGTGGAACGTAGGTCAATCACGGCGACCTTGTAACCCGCTGAAGCGAGTCGCTGCGCAGTCATCAGGCCGATTCCGGATGAGCCGCCGGTCACGACGGCGACAGGGGTGGGAGCAGCCGTTGGCTCGATCACCTGGGTTCCCCTCTCTTTGGGGTTCGGGCGTTCAGAGATCCGTGAGGTGCTCTTGGCCCGCCCGGAGTCGAGACAGCTGGATGAAGTGATCGGGGTTGAGGAACAGCTCGTTCATCTCGCCCATCTCGTCAACCGTGATCCCCTTGCGGATGAGGTGATCGAGGTACTGGAAGGCGTCCTTTGCGCCGAACCCGACGTGGTGGGCGCCGAGCAGGCGGCGTGTCTTCCCGTCATAGATGGCCTTCTGGAAGCCGGTGAGTTCGGGGCGGGTGAACGCATAGAGCATCGATCCCTCCGCACATGGCAGGGCGAGCTCGTCGTCGCGGATGCCCTTGGGCGGCATCTGGATCACGGCGATGTCTCGGTACTGTTCGCGCGCCTCCTCCTCGGAGAGACCAACCCAGGTGACCTCGTACGTGGTGTGGAGGAAGTCCGGGTACTCGGAGAAGTCGAACTCGTAGGGTTCCCCCATGATGTTGCGCGCGGCGGTCATGCCGCACTTTCGTGCCTTGAACATTTCCATGGGTGAGCCGATCAAGTCACCGATCGCGTATACGCCAGGTACCGAGGTACGCATGCGCGAGTCGACCTGAATGAACCCCTTCTCATCCACCTCGATACCCAGCGCATCGACGAACGGCTTCGTGTGCGGCCGCTCGCCAGTGCCCATGAAGACGAAGTCGGTGTCGATGGTCCTCTCACTACCGTCGGCCAACCGCACCCGGACTCCGCTCACCTTGCCGTTGCCGATCACCTCGATGGGTTCGGCTCCCTCGAGGATCTCCATCCCCCGCTTGCACATGTTGCCCACGACGTACGTGCGCAGGTCCTCGTCGACGTGGTGCAGGCTCGCCGTACGCATCAGTGGGCTCCGGGACACGATCGTCGTCTGGCAACCGGCAGCCTGGAAGAAGGAGCCGTACTCCAGTGCGATCTTGGATCCGCCGATGATGACGCAGCGGGACGGCTCATAGTCGAGCTCCTCGATCAGACTGGCAAAGTCGAACACCCCGGGCAGGCCAAGGCCGGGGATGCCCTCGGGCACGTAGCTGCGCGCGCCGGTGGCGAGCACGATGTTGTGGGTGGTGTAGCGCTTCCCCGCCACCTCCACCGTGTTCGCGTCGATGACCGTGGCCTCGGCGTTGAGGATGTACTCCATCCCCAACTGCTCCTTGCTCTGCCAGTTCATGAACGCGTGGGGGTTGTTGCGCCCCGCCTTGAAGAGGTCGACCATGTCCTGGATCGAGGCGCGCTTCTCGTCGAACTCGGGGAACCACAGCGTCCCGGCATTCCAGCGCATGTAGTCCATTTCGCGGGCGGCCTCGGAGAACAGGTGGTGCGGCACACAGGCCTGGTGCGGACATGAGCCGCCCAGGAACGGCCACTTGTCCACCACCAACTGTCGGCCACCTCTCGCCTTGAGGTACGCGGACCCGAAGCGCCCACCGGCGCCGCCGCCGATGAAGATCGCGTCATAGGGGCGCGTGTCCTCGTGGTCGACATTCTCAAGCGGCTCATTCCTCTCTCCTGCTTCGGCGAGGTGAATCAGGTCTTCCCATTCGGCCATGCTCAGCACGCTGTTGCGCAGGTCCATCGATCTCTCCTCCTTGTTGACCCGTCAGGCCACAAGCCTCGGGGCGGCGGCGATCGCGCCGCCATGTCCTGGCGGGGTGACGCAACCCCCGGATCTCAGCCGCTTCGGACATGTCCACTCGGGACAGAGTGGGCACCCCAATTCGTCCTGTCGGGACTAGCAAATCCTCAGGAGGTCGCCATAGCATCGAAAGGCAAAAAGTCCACAAGCAGGGAGGCCCCAGATGCAGGCTTCAGAGCACATGTCGTCAGTGCGGGTCGGAGTGCCGGGCGTGGACATCGCGCCAGGTGACCACATCTGCGCCTTCTACCCCACCCTGGCTGAGCGAGACGAGATCTTCGTGCCATATCTCATGGAGGGTCTGCGGGCCGGTGAGAAATGCATAGCTGTTCTCGACACCGACGACCTGGGCAACATCGGACAGGCACTCTCAGCCGAGTTCCCGAACGGCGACAGGGACCAGCTCGACATGCGCCACTCGCGGGACACCTACTTGGCCGACGGCGCGTTCGCCACCGAGGCCATGCTGAAGTTCTGGGAAGACTCCGTGAGCGGCGCTCTGGCCGCTGGGTTTCCGTTCGCTCGGGTCGTCGGCGAGATGACCTGGGCGCTGAGCAACCTCCCCGGAGTCGACGAGCTGGTCAGCTACGAAGCGAAGCTCAACCGGCTCCTTCCCCGCTTCCCCCAGGTCGTTCTGTGTCTGTACGAGCTGGACAGGTTCGACGGGGAGGTTCTCGTTGATGTGCTGAAGACTCACCCCAAAGTTCTGCTGGGTGGCATGCTGCTGGACAACCCCTACTACCTGGAGCCGGAAGAGTTCCTGGCGAGTCGGTGACGCATGACGACTTCCTTGAGGGATGACCCCTCGACCATGGTGGAGGCGGATCTGCGCGAGCAGCTGTCGAACCTCCAAGGTTTGCTGATGCTGTCGATGCTGATGACCCAGAGCGGCGATCCGCAGAAGATCCTGCACCTCGCGGAGACCTCCGTCCCATCCTTCGGCCGGTGCCACATCGTGGGTGCGAAGGTAGACGACAGGTGGCTGCCCGCAGCATCCGCGAAGCTGACCCCTGAAGTCCAGATCAACCTGGCCACACAGCTGTCGGCGCTCTCGGGGAGCGGTGGTGACCTCGAGATCCCTGGTTGCGGCTGGGTCAAGGCCCTACCGCTCCGCAGCTTGCACAGCCAGGTCGGATACCTCGTGGTGGGGGCTGCCGAGCCGCCAGCTGCCAACGAGCAGTTTCTCCTGCAGGTCCTGGCCCAGCAGACCGGTATCGCGCTCGTCAATGAGCGGCTCCATGCCAAGGAGCGTGCTACGGCCGAGCAGCTCCAGGGTGCCAACGAGACGTTGGCTTCGACCGTGGAGGCACTCGAGCGCACCACCGAGATCCACGTACGTTTCACCCGGGTCGCGGCAGCCGGTGAAGGTCAGGAAGGCATCGCGCGGGCGCTCCACGAGCTCACCGGATTTCCCGTGGCGATCGAGGACCGCTACGGCAATCTCCGTGCCTGGGCCGGGCCAAATCGACCTGAGCCCTACCCGAAGGATCCCCAAGCCAAGCGTGAGCAAATGCTCAGGCGCGCGCTACGCGAAGGAGGGCCAGTGCGCGAAGCTGGCCGGCTCGTCGCGATCGCGAGCCCTGCCGCCGACGTAGTCGGTGTCCTGGCGCTGATCGATCCCGCCCAGCAGGCCGGTGAGCAGGAGCAGATCGCCATCGAACACGGCGCGACAGTGCTGGCCATGGAGCTGGCTCGCCTGCGCAGCTTGGCTGAGACCGAGCTCCGCCTCCGACGCGACCTGGTGGACGAGCTGCTCAGCGGCACCGAGGAGTCAAGTGCACTGGCCCGAGCGCAGGCGCTCGGACACGACTTGGAGAAGCCGCACCGCGTAGTGGTCGTCGCTGGTAATGGACGGGTCCACGACAGCGACGCGTTCTTCCTCGCCGTACGCCGAGTCTCACGCCAACTTCACGCCGGAACCCTTCTCGTTGCCCGAGGAGAGTCGGTGGTGCTCCTGTCCGACGCCGACCTGGACTGGGAGAAGTTCCGCGGACTGGTCATCACAGAGCTCGGAGGTGGGCGTTGCCGGCTGGGCGTCGGCGACTACTGCCAAGGCCCTGGAGACTTTCCAAGGTCCTACCGAGAGGCTCAGCTCGCGCTTCGCATGCAGCGCGTGGCCAAGGCCGAGGACCGGGCGACCTCCTACGCCGATCTCGGGGTCTACCGGATCCTGGCCGAGGTCGAGAACCCGGCGGCCGTCGAGCGGTTCGTGCGCCATTGGCTGAACCCCCTCCTCGAGTACGACGCACGCAAGGGCTCCGAGCTCGTCCACACGTTGAGCCGCTACCTCGAGTGCGGCGGGAGCTACGAGGCCACGGCCTCAGCGCTTTCTGTCCACCGCAGCACGTTGAAGTACCGACTGCAGCGGATCCGTGAGATCTCGGGCCACGACCTGACCCACCCCGACACGGCCTTCAACCTCCAGTTGGCGACCCGCGGCTGGCAGACCTTGCAAGGTCTGCAGAGCTGACTTCCGCAACCCGCCCCCGGCGACCTTCATCGGCCGAAGCGCGCCCAGTGATCGGCGAACAGCTCCTCCTCTGACACCACCTTCGGCGCCACGGGCCGCGACACCCAGGTCAGGTTGACGAAGTGGCGGGCGTTGACGTTCTCCGTGGTGATGTTGCCTCCCCAGGTGCCGCAGCTGAGGCTGAGCGTGAAGGGCAAGCCGTTGCGGGCGCTTCCGGCGCCCTCGTTGAGGTTCTGGTTCACCATCACGCGTGCGGTCCGTGTCCCCAACGCCAGTGCTTCGACGTGGTCGTCGACGCTGGTGTGAATTCCGCAGGTGTGGCCGAGTCCCTGGTAGCCGGTGATCGTGTTCACGAGGTCGACTGCGTTGTCGATGCCGCCCGAGTAGCGGTACGCCGCCAGCACGACGGAGAGCTTCTCCCCCGAGAACGGGTGCTCGGGCCCGACGCCGTCCTCCTCGACGATCAGGAACGTCCGGTCGTCGGTGATGCTGAAGCCGGCGAGGCCGGCAATCGCACCGGCCGGCTTGGCGATCACGTCCAGGACGGGGATGTGGCCCCCGTCGGGCCACATGGCGCGCTGGAGCGCCGCCTTCTCCTGGGGAGAGCACAGGTGTCCGCCCCGGGCCACGAGCCTCTCGAGCAGGTCGGCGTACACCGAGCTCTCCACAACCACGGCGTTGTCCGCAAGGCAGCTGGTGGCGTAGTCGAACGTCTTGGCCGCAACAATCGCATCGGTGGCGTCGGCCAGGTCGGCGGTCTCGTCCACCACATGGACCGAGTTGCCGACGCCTACGCCGTACGCCGGCGTGCCTGAGCTGTAGGCGGCCTTGACCATGGCGGCTCCCCCGGTGGCGACGACCAGGTCGGCCTTTTCCATGAGGCGCTGGGTCTTGGCGATCGAGGGTCTGGTGAGCGTCTGGACCAAGTCCGCCGGTGCGCCCACCTGAACGCAGGCCTCGCGCATGTACCCCACCACCGCTGCGGTGGTGTCGTGCGTACGCGGATGAGGAGCGACCACGATGGCGTTGCGGCCCTTGAGCGCAAGCAACGCCTTCAGCGGAGGTGTGGCGTCGGGTCCTGTCGTAGGGATGAGGGCGGCGACTACACCGACGGGCTTGGCGATCTTCACCAACCCTCGGGTCGGGTCCTCTTCCACAACCCCGACCGTGGCGACGTTCCGTATGTCGGCGAGCACTCCCAGGACTCGCTTGTTGATCTTGACGACCTTGTCCTCGAAGTTGCCGAAGCCGCCCTCGTCCACGGCCAGCTTTGCCAGGCTTTCGGCACGGTCGGGCCGCGCGACGGCCCAGGCGACAGCGGCGCACAGGGCATCGACCTGCTCCTGCGTGTAGTCGGCAATGACCTCCTGGGCTGCGCGAGCGCGCCGGACGATCTCGTCCACCTCTTGCTGGGCCTGGGCCTGCTTGTCCTCTGACATTCCAACTCCTCGACGTTGTCCGTGTCCGTCCTGCGACGCAGCAACTGTGCAGT
>Ga0070698_100001369_pt1 | contig 27100 bp, 28 predicted proteins | sample KBSK1502metaG_FD_65477 | JGI IMG/M metagenome (GOLD analysis project Ga0070698, IMG submission 65477) | Corn, switchgrass and miscanthus rhizosphere microbial communities from Kellogg Biological Station, Michigan, USA - KBS K1-50-2 metaG | ecosystem: Host-associated > Plants > Roots >... | reverse complement strand
ACGGCGGACAAGCCGAGACCAGTCTTCTTGGGGGTCACTGAATCCCCTTTGACCGTTGGAATTTAGCCTCTACCATTAAGTGTCCTGGCTCATCCGGCTTGGGTGTCAGCCTGGTTTTAGATTGATTCGTCATCAGCAAATCCGCTATCCGTAACGGAGTATCACGCAGCAGATGAACTATTTAACGCACCGGTTGAGCCTTTGCCCCGCATTGTCGATTCTCTCCGTACTTGTTTTTGCCGTGCTGCCAGCTCGTGGCGATTTCTTGTGGTTCAAGTCGCAGGAAAAAGCGAAAATCACCGCGCCGAGCCAACTGGTTACTGGACAAGCTCCGGCGGTTATTAATAAGGCGGCTTACGACAAATTGACGTCGCAAAACATCTCGATCGTAGTCTCGCTGTCTCGGCAACGGCTTTTGGTGAAGGCAGGTGACGAAACAGCGATTGATTCGCCCGTATCATCCGGAAAGAAGGCGCGTCCGACTCCGACCGGTACTTTTCCGATTTTGCAAAAAGATCCCGATCACCATTCCAATGTATACGGTAACTTTGTCGATTCGCATGGCCGGGTCGTTCGAGGTGGTGTCAGCGCGTTAATCGATAGTGCTCCCAGCGGCAGTCATTTCGAGGGTGCGCCAATGACTTGGTTTATGCGCCTGACTTGGGAAGGGGTGGGCATGCATGTGGGTATCCTCCCTGGGTACGCGGCATCGCACGGTTGCATTCGATTACCGTCCGAGGTGGCGCATGATCTTTACGCGAAAGTGAACGTTGGCACGGTAGTAAGGGTAGAGAATTGAAAGGACTGGTATAAGGTTTTTTTCGAGTTACAAAAAAATTCCTGACTGAATAAAATTCCGATCGGCAAAACCCAGGAAAGCATCATCATTCCTAAGTCCAACCCTTGACTTCCCGAGTGGTTACAATAGAGAGGGTAAACCGTTTGCAATGTCGTTCCTCCCCAAGTTCAGGCTTAATTTCTCTAAATTCCCCGAAGGTGGCCTAATCCTCGTAATCTTAGTCCTAGGGCTGTTACTAACGATTTTTGGCGGCGAAGTCGAGCGACCTAAAATCGTTACCGGGCCCGATGGCCAGCCTACTCGAGTCATGCAAACGGACGCGAGTGGCCAAGAGGTTCCGGTTTTCACCAAGTTAAATAAATTCCTCAACGCAGAAACGCTCACGCAGATTGCCAAAGATACGAGCTTTTTCGCGATCATGGCGGTGGGAATGACTGTGGTTATCATTACCGCCGGGATCGATCTCTCAGTCGGATCGGTTTACGCGCTCGCCTCGGTGGCGGGAGCAATCTACATGAACCAATTCGGATCGGATGGAAGTCCTTGGATGGCCTGTGTAGGGGTTCTGGTTACTATCGGTGTCGGGCTGCTTTGCGGGTTTTTCAACGGCCTTATGACTGTTGGATTCAACGTCCATCCATTTATCATCACCCTCGGTACGATGGCGATCTATCGAGGCATCGCGTTCGTCTCAACCAACGGCCAATCGATCGGCGATTTTCCGCAAAGCTTCCGTGACTTTGTTCGACAGGGTGTGATCGGCGATCTCAGTCTGGTGCCCTTGATCGTTATGATCTTGGTCTGCGTCGTTGGCGGTATTTTTCTAGCCAGGATGACGATCGGACGAAGGATTTACGCCATCGGCGGCAATGAGACTGCGAGTCGTTACAGCGGTATTCGGGTTGGGCGGATTAAACTGCTGGCTTACACGATTAGTGGCCTTACCGCCGGCATCGGTGCAGTCTTGGCTCTGGGTTATTATGGCGCCGGATCATCCGGTGATGGGCAAGGATACGAACTCACGGTGATCGCTGCCGCAGTTGTTGGCGGCGCCTCTCTGGTCGGGGGTAAAGGTAGCGCCCTCGGGGCGGTCCTCGGTGCGATTATTTTGCAAATGATTTCAACCGGAATGATCATCCTTGGCATTCCGCAAAACTATAGCCAAATCGTCACCGGTGCTGTAGTTATAACTGCGGTGCTGCTGGATCAGCTCAATCGCTGGATTAGTGATCGCAGATTGCTCGCGCGTACTGCTCATATCAAGAAAGAGGTTGTTCAGACAAGCGACACCCCGGTCCCTGCTGCCCAGAGTTGAAGTCTTCCATCCTAAACCCCTCCGCTTTTAACTCCATCCCCATGACAAGAAAAACAACAATAGCCGTCGCAAGCCTTTTCGGCTTGCTCGCAGCAGGCAGTTTTGCTGCGGAGAAAACCTACACTTTTGGCATAGTTGCCAAATCAAACAATAACCCGGTGTTTCAAGCAGCGAAGACCGGCGCAGAAGACGAGGCGAAAGCCTTGGGCGAAAAAAATGGTGTAACCATCAAGATTGATTGGCGCACGCCGAACGAGGAAGATCCACAAAAACAGGTCGAAGCGATTGAAACACTCGTGAACTCTGGAGCGAACGGTATCGCCGTGAGCGCTTCCGACGCTAACAAGCTTACCGACGCCATCAATGCGGCGGTTGCTAAGGGTGTCCCTGTCGTTTGCTTTGATTCCGACGTGCCCAAGAGCAAGCGGCTCGCCAACTTCGGAACCGACGATATCGACTGCGGCCATAAAGTGATGGTCCAGCTCGCCAAAGAGATGAATGGCAAAGGAGTCGTCGCGATTTTAGCCGGTAACCAAAATGCGCCGAATCTGCAGAAGCGAGTCGCCGGGGTAAAGGAAGAGGCTAAAAAATCGCCTGGTATCAAGATCATCGACACCTATTATCACAAAGAAACGCCGCAAGATGCTGCCGCGAAAGTGGAGCAAGTGATGCAAGCACATCCGGAGATTACCGGATGGGCAATGGTTGGCGGCTGGCCGCTCTTCACTGACAATGCCCTTAAATTCTCGCCAGGCAGCGTTAAAGTCGTCGCCGTCGATGCTCTTCCGGCTCAACTCGGATATCTGCGCGATGGTCACGTCCAAGTGCTGCTCGCTCAGCAAGTCTATGAGTGGGGCACCGAGTCAGTGAAAATGCTCTACGATAAAGCCGCGAACCACAAAGATCCGCCTTCCAGCTTCGTAAAGGCTGACCTTATCCCGGTTACCAAAGCAAACGTAGATGAGTTTGCCAAGAATTGGGAAAAGTGGTTGCCCAAATGAGCTAGTTAACTACTGCTAACTTCGGCTGTGCTCTCGGAGAAGAACTTCGAGAGCACTTAAAGCTGTAATCTCTCTCAAAAAACCTTGCGCGGACCGGCCGGCTCGGTTCCTACCGGACGCACGGGAGCGCTTCCCTACCGATCACCGTGGCCTTTCTCACCGTTGAACATATTTCGAAGATTTTTCCTGGCGTTCGGGCGCTGGACAATGTTTCCGTTGAATTCGAAAAAGGCTCCGTCCATGCGTTAATGGGCGAGAACGGCGCCGGGAAAAGTACATTGGGAAAAATCATTGCGGGCATCTATACGGCCGACGCTGGTGGCATCAAAATCGAAGGACAGGAAGTCCATCCTACCGATCCGCTCTCTGCCCAGAGACTTGGCATTGCTTTGGTTCACCAGGAGCTGGCTTTTTGCCCGAATCTAAGCGTTGCGGAGAATCTGCAGCTCGGTACGACGCCCGGTAGGTTTGGATTCGTCGATCGAACCCGTCTGGCTGGGCGAGCCCGGGAACTAATGGCGGAAATCGGCGTCGATATGGACGTGCATACGCCGGTAGCACAACTAACCACCGGTCAGGAGCAGATGGTGCAGATTGCTGCCGCGATTGGAATCAACGCGCGAATCATCATCTTTGATGAGCCCACCAGTTCGCTTTCGGTCCACGACAGTGAGCAGTTGTTCCGATTGATCGGCCGTCTGAAGGAGCGCGGGACGACCATTATTTATGTATCGCATCGGATGGATGAGATTTTTCGTATCTGCGATTTTGTGAGCGTGTTGCGGGATGGTAAGCACGTTGCCACCGAACCGATTGCTCAGACCAATCGTCAACGGCTGATCCGTCAAATGGTAGGTCGCGACGTGCTGGCTAAGCGACCGAACCATCTCGATTTGACGCCAGGCGAGGAGATTCTACGAGTCGAGAATCTCTCTTCCGTTGGAAAATTTGAGAAAGTTTCACTCTCGGTTCGACGAAACGAAATAGTGGGTATGGCGGGGTTGGTTGGTGCCGGACGAACCGATGTCGCCAAAGCAATTTTCGGACTAGACCGCCAGGCGACTGGAGACGTTTACGTCAAAGGAAAGAAGGTCCGTTTGGGCAATGTGAATGAGTCGATGAAGCGGCGAATGGGATACCTGCCGGAAGACCGCAAAAAGGAGGGGCTGGTCCTCATGATGAGTATTTTGGACAATATCTCGTTGCCGCATCTGGATTTCTTTAGTCGCCTTGGATTTGTCGACCAAGGAAAAGAGCGCACTGAAGTGCAGAAGCTAACCGATCGATTGCGGGTCAAGGCGCCTTCGTTGGACTCGGTGACGGCAGGGCTCAGCGGCGGCAACCAACAAAAGGTGGCGATTGCGAAATGGCTGGCCCGGAGTTGTGAGCTGCTCATGGTCGATGAGCCGACGCGAGGTGTTGATGTCGGAGCGAAGGCGGAGATTTATGAGCTTCTCGATGAAATCGCCTGCCAAGGAGTAGCGGTACTCATGATATCTTCCGAATTGCCGGAATTGCTCAGTCTAAGCCGGCGCATCCTTACGATGCGTGAGGGGTACGTCACTGGCGAAGTTCCGCACGATCAGTTTTCGCAAGAGGCGTTACTGCATCTGATGGCGTGATTGGTTCGGTAGGACCAGCTCCCAACTTCGCCGCAATCTTCCACCGTTGAATTCATGCCGCCGGGAAGCTTCGCCGGACAAGCTCGCCCGTCGAACAAACATCCTTTCGCTCAGAAAACCCCCTGGCGTCGGTGGGTGTAGCGAAATCCCCCTAACTTAATAGCCTTCTTCGCAACAGATCCAACGCTCGTTGCGTTACGACTTGTTTGAATGTGAGGCGATCGGTGGGATAAAAGAGCTTCTGTACTTCGGTCGAACCCATTGCGGAAGCGAAACCAATAAATGCCGTTCCGACCGGTTTTTCTTCCGTTCCACCCGTTGGCCCAGCAACGCCGGTGGTGGAAAGCGCGTAGCTAGCGCCCGACCGGGCTCGAGCCCCTTCCGCCATCGCTGCAGCAACCTCTTCGCTGACTGCTCCCAGTCGTTCAATGAGCAGCCCCGGAACGTCTAAGGCGCGAATTTTCGCCTCATTAGAATAAGTGATATTACCCTCCAGAAATACCGCCGATGAGCCAGATACGTTGGTAACGCAGCTTGCCAGGTAACCTCCGGTACATGATTCGGCAACCGCCAGCGTTTCATTTCGCTTGGTCAATAGTTCGACCACGATCTCTTCTAACGCTCTCCCGTCGGCGCTGACGATATAAGTATCAAGTTTGTCTCGAACGATTGTCGCGCCCTGCTCAACCGCACTCCCAGTCCCGATCAGCCTGAGGTCGACCGCCCCCACATGCGCACAGTACCCAACTTCGACCCCAGGGATCGTGGCCAAATCAGCTCCCACCAGCTCTTGGATAGCTGATTCTCCAATTCCGGTGGTTCGAAACGCCATCGCGCGCAAATCCGAGTGGCCGACAATCTTTCTGATGATCGGCGTTGCGTAAGTCTGAAAAATCGGGCGCAACTCCCGTGGAGGTCCGGGAAACATAAAGAGGTCCGGAAACGCCGGAGTCGCAGGAAGGTAAAGCCCAGGCGCTGTACCAAAGTCATTTGGCAAAACCGTAGCACCCTCGAGAACGTAGGCCTGGCGCTTGATCGCATCGGAAAAACGGAATCCCCGCTTCAACACGAGCGCTTCGATTTTTGAGAAGACACTTTCATCAAAACGAAGTGTTCTTCCGGTTAGCTCGGCCACCACTTCACGCGTTACATCATCAGAAGTGGGGCCCAACCCGCCGGTGATGATTACCAGTCGAGAACGGGATGTCGCCTCTCGAACGACATCGGCAATCGCTAGCCCGTCTGGGACAGTGGTTTGGCGGTCGACTCGAAGCCCGAGCGAAAAAAGCTGCAGTCCGAGGTAAGCCAGGTGGGTGTTAACCACGCTGCCGAACAAAAGCTCTGTACCAGTGTTAATGATTTCTACCGGCCACGAAGCACTCATGCGCGATTAAGGAGACGAATCCAGAAGGTAAGCTTGGTCGATTGTTCAAACTCCTCTTCGCCTTCCAGGATATATGCGAGGTTGGCAAGAATTTGCATGAGGATAAGGCGCGGACTGACTGGATCTAAGCTGTCATGTTCCATCGGTAGGTTCTGGCGTCGAAAGATGTTCTGGCAATCGCGAACGGAAAGAATCTGCGCACCGTGAAACGGGTCAAAGAGAATGCTGCCGTGTCGGACAATAAAATGGCCCGGCAAATTCACCCCATCAATGATCCAGCCGGCGCGAGCCGCGACGAAGATGTAAACAAGCGAAAGCGAAGACGGGATCCCGCGGCGGGCGTCGATTACGAAAGGCAAAAGCGCATTTTTCAAATCGTAATAGTTCTCCGAGTTGCCTCTGAATCCGAGTTGTTTGGCAAAAAAGTCTCCGAAAATTTGGACTCGCGATAAATCCGATTGGGTAGCGATTGTCTTATCGCGTAACTCGGATGCCCAGAGATCGAACCGCTTCGCATAGGCGGGAACGTCGAGGCCGGGCAGGAAGGATTGAGCAAGCAACCAACAAGCCTCTTCCAGGACTTGGTTCGAAGCGATGTCGGCGCAAAGAGCTTCTAATTTCTTTTCCGCATCTTCTACCTCGATCTCGGCAATCACATCCTGAACGTGACCGCCGACGAGATCGTTGCCGCACGCCAGCAACTCGCGCAGGTCGGAAATAATCGTAGGCCCGAAGGAAATGAGCTGGCGCTTGGTCAGATCAATGGTCGCCGGATCCTCGTCAGTGAGCAAACGAACGATCGCATCCCGGTGCTTCAACATAGCGATTCGATCAAACAGAATAGCTTATCCGCGGTGCATCGCTCCAGAGATTTTCCAGCGCGTAAAAGCGTCGTTTCTCCGCTTGGAAAATGTGAACAAGCACGTCGTGGTAATCGATCACCAGCCATTGGCTGGCCGGGACTCCTTCCGAGGAGAGTGGAGACAGGCCAAAGTCCCTGTGCAACCCTTCCCGTATGCCCGAACTAATGGCTTTGAGATGCGGTTCAGAAGTGGCAGAGCAAATCACGAAATAGTCGGTGAAAGACGAGATACCGCGCAAGTCAAGGACGACGACATCCTCAGCCTTTTTGTCCTCGGCAAGTTCTGCGCAACGCCGTGCTAACTCCTCCGGGCCGATAAGCGCTCTCCTTGATATAGGTTGTGATCCTGAATATACCGCAAGACGACTTCTGGAACCAGATACGTGATCTGCTGGCGATTCGCAACCCGGTTCCTGATTTCCGTTGCCGAGATCTCGAAATGCCGATGAATGACCGGATAACTTTTCGGTAGCCGCTTATCGGTCCGGCTCAAAACGATGAACCGAACCAGCTTCTCCAATTCTCCGAATCGATGCCACTGTGCTAAGTGATCGGCGTTGTCTTCACCCAAGAGAAAAAAAAGCTCGGAATCGGGAAACTTCTTTCGGATTGCCAGCACGGTATCAATCGAGAAGGAAGTTCCGCCGCGGTCGATCTCCAAGGAGTCTACAACGAAGCCCGGTTCGTTCTCGATCGCTAGCTTTACCATTTGCAGACGGTGCTTTGCCGGAGCGCTTTGATGATCGGTCTTGAAGGGTGACTCGGCCGCCGGAACGAACGTTACCAGGTCCAAATTCAGCTCTTCTAAAGCTTGCCGAGCCAGAATCAGGTGTCCGTGATGAATCGGATCAAATGTGCCACCGTAAATCGCGATCTTCATCAAATTCTGGCCAAACTAGCCTGGATTGCTCACAAATCTCTAAGGATTTGTGAGCAATCCAGGCTCAAGCGAAAAGTTATCATCGCCATCTCACAACTCTCCCGTATCATGGCTCTCAGCCTATGGAACGAAGCGATTTGGGTCAACTTTTGCTGGTAGGAGTTCCTGGTCCCGAGTTGGACCCCGAGACTGCGAACGTATTTCGGCAAATTCAGCCTGGCGGATTCGTTTTATTTGGTCGAAATATCCGCACTCCGAGTCAGCTGAGAAAGTTGGTGGACGATTTGCGCGATCTCTGCGCCACCGAACCGATTATCGCCATTGATCAGGAAGGCGGCCGCGTCTCACGTCTAAAACTGATCGGCAACGAACCGCCCAACGCCCAGCAGCTTCGGCAAAAAAACGACGAGAACCTCATTCGCCTGCACGGAGAACTCACCGGCAACTTGCTCCGACTATTTGGATTTAATCTCGATCTTTGCCCGGTCTTGGACATCTCATTTGCCGATGAGGCGGACAATTCGCTGCGTGGCCGATGCTGGGGCACCTCGGTGCCCCAGGTGATCCAGTTTGCCGGGGCCTTTCATGATGGGCTGCTTTCGACTGGCGTGTTGACTTGCGGCAAGCATTTCCCAGGGTACGCCGCCGCCGGCTTGGATCCCCATCACGATCTTCCCACTATCGACCGGTCGCGAACCGAACTCGAGGAGTGCGAACTCAAGATCTTTCGAGCATTTGTCGATCGAGTCTCCAGCATGATGATTGGGCACGCCTGGTACCCGGTGCTGGATCCAGAAAAGATTCCAGCAAGCCTTTCCCAACGCGTGGTTACCGATCTGCTGAAAGAGGAACTTGGTTTTAAGGGATTAGTCATGACGGACGACCTCGACATGGGTGCAATCATTAATGAGGTTGGATTTGCGGAAGCCATCTCTCGAGCAGTTACCGCCGGAAATGATCTCGCGATGATTTGCCATCGCATTGCGATGGTGCGCGATGCCTATGACACACTCCGCCGTCTTCCGAGCAAGCTACTTGATCCAGCACTGTCTGCGATCGCCGAAATCAAGCGCCATCTTGCGCCGCCGACCTCCTTCTCCGAGGAAGCTTTCCGATCGTTGGATCATCAGGTCTGGAACCTTCGGGTTGCCGCGCTCGGACCTGAGCTAGCCAAGTACCGAAGTCCGGACGATGGGAAACGGTCGCCGGTCGAGGTGTACTGAGGGTAGCGGGTTACAGGTTGCGGGTTACAGGTTGCAAGTTGCAGGTGCGCCGAGGATTTTCGTCCTCTTGTTTTCCAACTTTGCGGATGGTGTGACCCAAGACGAGTGGCTGCTCACGCGACGTCGGACCGGCTGTCATTCTCGACGTAAAGCTGGGCGGGATCGGTTGTGGATCTCGAGTTGCGTCTCCTGGATTAGATTGCAAATTCTGGATTCTGGATTCTCTTTTCCGTTTGCGATTTCCTGTTCTAGACTGAAAGCACAATGCTGCCCGAGATCGAACAGCTGCTGGTTATTCAAGACCGAGACCAAAAAATCAAGGCCCACCAGATCGAACTCAATTCTGTACCGCTGGAAAGGCAACGAGTTGAACAAACGCTAAAAAACAAGATCGACGCTTTCGATCAAATCAAACTGCGAGGGAAAGAAATCGAGGTACATCGGAAAAAATTGGAACTCGATGCGAATAGCCGACGTGACACCATCGCCAAATACAAGATTCAGCAATCGCAAACTCGAAAGAACGAGGAATTCCAAGCGCTTGGGCAATCGATCACCCGACTCGAGCAAGAGATCGAGCAGATCGAAGATGAAGAGATTATCCTGATGGAGCAGGGAGAAGTTGCGGGCCGAGAAATTCAGCAAGCGGACGCTGAATTGAAGGCGAGCCGGGCCCAAACGGAACAACAGTTGACCGCGCTGGCCAAGAAACAAGAGACACTGGGGCAACGGCTCCGCGAAACCGCTACCGAGCGCGAAACGTTGGCGGCTGCCATTGACCCAGACTTGCTTTCCCGGTACCAGCGACTGTTCACCAGCAAAAATGGCACTCCGATCGTGCCGGTGGAGCATGAGGTTTGTATGGGTTGCCACATGAAAAATACCACGACCACTGTACACAAGGCGAAATTGGCGCGGGAAATCGTCTATTGTGAGCAATGCGGCCGGATTTTGTACTAGTGCACCGAGGCGATAAGCGCGGTTCACTCATGCCTCTTGCGGACGAGGCTTGATCTATGGCTTACGACACGCGTGGGCAAAGGGGATGCGGTTGTTGCGGACCGGTAGGATGCGTTGGCGGGTTGCTCCTAATCATCGTCTTGAGTGTCGCCGCATTTTTTGTGGTGCGATTTGCTTGGGATCTTTCCGATCAACCGCTTCCAGTCAACCAGAACGCCGTTCCCCCAGGTGCCTATCCGCAAGTGCGGCATAGATTGAATGATTTCATGGGGAATGCGGAGATTCGCTCGGTTTTATTGTCAGAGGCTGACGTCAACGCGATGCTGGAGGACGCGCCTGAGCTAGCTTTTCTCGGAAAAGGCGCAACTATCGCATTCCGTGAGAATGAAGCCGAATTACGTTTTCGTGTGCCGTTACACCTGTTCCCATTCAATACGAAATACTTGAACTACGAAGTGTTCCTGCGCCCGATCGTCTCATGGGGAAAAGTAACGGTCAACGTTTCGCGGGTTACCAGCGCGGGAAAGCCGCTTGATCCGATCACCCTTCGCGGTTTTAAGGAGCAAGTGGAACCGTTGCTTAACCAAATGCTTTCCTGGCTGAACGAGCGGCAACAATCGCGCGCGATTCAGAGCATCCGCGTTCAGAATGGGAGTATGCTGCTGGAAAGGTGAGTGAGCAGCGTCGGAGTGTGGGGCGCGAACCCATGCGACCCATGGGTCACATAGGTCCTATGGGTCCCATGTGACCGACAAGTCTGACAGTTTACACGCCCTCGGTGCTCGATTAAAGAATGCTCCATGCCTCCGAAGAAGACTGCGGTAGCTCCGAAAACCTCCCAGATTTATGCCGTAGTCGGCTCGGATGAGGGTGCGGTGAAGAGCCGGGCGCGCCAGCTTGCGCAGCAACTCACGCCAAAAGATGCCGGCGATTTCGGCCAAGATTTAATCGATGGAGCTGCGGACAATGCCGATCAAGCGGTGAGCCGAATCCATTCTGCGATTGAGGCCGTCCAGACGTTGCCATTCTTTGGGCCGGGAAAACTAGTTTGGCTGAAGGATGTGAGTTTCTGTGGCGATACCGTAACGGGCAGATCTACCCAGGTGCTCGCAGCTCTTGATCAACTGCAGCAATTTCTCTCCGCGGGTGTACCCGCGGGCGTCTTCTTCTTGCTAAGCGCCTCGGAGATAGACAAGCGCCGCTCATTTTACAAATCGATTGCTAAGATAGCCACACTCGAGCAATTCGATCGAATCGACACCAGTCGATCCGGATGGGAGGAAGAAGCGGAAAGTTTGGCCCGAGGCCTTGCCGCGGAGCGAAGACTAGTTTTTCAGCCGCCAGCCCTGGAGATGTTTGTCCGGTTAGCTGGTGCGGACACGAGACAACTTCGAAATGAACTGGAGAAGATCGATTTGTACTTAGGCGAAAAACGGGAGATCGACCCGGAATTGGTCCGTAATCTGGTTGCAAGAACCGCAACCGGAGTGATTTGGGAACTCGGCAATGCCATCGCTAAGCGGCAATTGTCCGGAGCTCTGGCGCTTCTGGATCAACTGCTGTTTCAAGGCGAAACACCGATCGGGATTCTTTACGCCGCAATCATCCCAACGGTTCGCAATCTCCTTGTCACAAAAGAGATATTGGAGACGTACGGTGTGCGGCCACCCAGCGCTCCGTATCAATTTAACAGTGTAATTACTCGATTACCCCAGGAGGCGCAAAACTTCCTGCCAAGAAGGAAAGATGGGAACGTGAATGCTTACGGCTTAGGGATTGCGGCCTGTGAAGCGCACCGATTTTCTCTGGCGCAGTTGATTCACGGTTTCGAAGAATGCCTCAAAGCCAATATCCAGCTGGTCACGACCCAGTCAGAACCTCGCCTCGTATTGAGTAAACTGCTTGTGAGTTTGTTGGCCCCGTGACGGTCGGCCCCCTGGTGCCGGAGGGTGCGTCGCTTCCGACTTCGCCAATTTGTCTGCCATCATGTGACCGACAAGGCCTTTCTCGTCCGGGGAGTCCATCTCCGATAAACAGGCGAAGTCGGAAGCAGCTCCCCTCCGTAATCGTGGGTTATTCCTTACCGCTTCCTCGCCTTCACTCCTCGCTTTGAACCGTTACCAGACCGATAAGAGACCGGACGCCGATTTTTGGGTTCAATTTTGGAAAGGCCGGTGCCGTTTTTCAGTTCGTTGATTTGGTCGCGTAACAATGCAGCGCGTTCGTATTCCAGATTTGCTGCCGCCATCTGCATCTCAGCCTCGAGCTCTCTCAAGACTTCGGTCAGATCAAGATCCGCACCCGTTTCGCGCACGATCGATTGTTCCACATCACGTCCACGGAGGATAGTGTGCAAGCTTTCCTGTACGGCCCGACGGACACTGGTCGGAGTAACACCATTTGCTTCATTATACTCCATCTGCTTCCCGCGCCGATATTCGGTGATAGCAATGAGCCGTTGAATGCTTTCCGTCATCGTATCGGCAAACAGAACAACTTCGCCATTCACGTGACGGGCGGCGCGGCCCGCGGTTTGGATCAAAGAAGTTTGACTTCGCAAGAATCCCTCTTTGTCGGCATCGAGAATACAGACGAGACTGACTTCCGGTAGATCGAGCCCTTCCCGCAATAGGTTGATTCCGACCAACACATCGAACTCACCGGCTCGCAGAGAGCGAAGAATTTCGACCCGCTCGATCGCGTCAATTTCGCTGTGCAAATAGCGGACTCTCAACCCAACATCGCGCAGGTAATCGGTAAGATCTTCGGCCGTTCGTTTGGTCAGTGTGGTAATCAAGATGCGTTCGCCTTTTTCTACTCGCTGCCGGCAATACTCGATAGTCTCGTCTATTTGGTGTTTGAGCGACCGCACGGTAATCCGTGGATCCAGCAAGCCAGTCGGCCGGATAATCTGTTGGGCGATCAAATGTGCTCCCGGCATCTGGACATCGAGCTGAGCTGAAGCGCGGCCGGTTAACATCGGCAGAAGTACCGGTTCGGTCTCTTCTTTTCCGATTCGCGCCCGGGAATGAGGAATATAGCTCTCATTGCCGACCACGCTATTTCGAATCTCAAATTCGGCCGGAGTCGCGCTGATATACAAGATTTGGCCGGTCATTTCCATGAATTCCGGAAAATTGAGCGGCCGGTTATCAAGCGCGCTGGGAAGCCGAAATCCATATTCGACCAAAGTCAGCTTGCGGGACCGATCCCCTTCATACATCCCGCCGATCTGGGGAATGGTTGCGTGCGATTCATCGACTACCAGCAAGAAATCTCGCGGAAAGAAATCGAGTAACGTATAAGGCCGTGAACCGGGCGCTCGTCCGCTGAGATGGCGTGAGTAATTTTCGATCCCGCTGCAGAATCCCATTTCCTGCATCATCTCGAGATCGAACTCGGTGCGCATCTTGATCCGTTGCGCTTCCAGAAATTTGTTTTGACTTTCAAACCAGGGAATACGTTCGTCCAACTCTATGCGAATGGCTTGAACCGCGCGGCGCATTTTTTCGTGTGGTGTGACGAACTGTTTCGCCGGAAAGAAGGTGAATCGGTCCGGAGCGTCGATGGCAGAGCCGGTGAGCGGATCGAACCGAGTGATTTGGTCGACTTCGTCTCCGAAGAATTCGACTCGAATTGCTTCATCGTCCGAGATCGCCGGATATACTTCTACCACATCCCCTCGGGCCCGAAATTTTCCACGTGACAGAGCGATGTCATTTCGCTCGTAAAGCATGTCGACCAGCTTGGCCAGGAAAAGCTCACGGGAGATCTGCTGTCCACGATAGATTTGGCAGGACATGTTCTCGTAGTCTTCCGGGGAACCTAAACCGTAGATACAGGAGACACTCGCAACTACGATGACATCCTGACGCGACAGCAGAGAGCTCGTGGCGGACAAGCGAAGCCGCTCAATCTCTTCATTAATGGATGAATCTTTTTCGATGTAGGTGTCGGTCCGCGGAATGTATGCCTCGGGCTGATAATAATCGAAATAGCTCACGAAATATTCGACCGCATTCCGTGGAAAGAATTGCTTAAACTCGCTATAAAGTTGGGCCGCTAAAGTTTTGTTGTGGGAAATAACCAAGGTCGGTTTTCCCAGTTGGGCGATCAAATTAGCTGCGGTGAAAGTCTTTCCCGATCCGGTTACGCCGAGCAATGTTTGATGACGGTTACCCGCTTGCAGTGCCCGAATGAGTTGGTCGATCGCTGCTTGTTGATCACCTCGCGGTTTGTATTCGGAAGTAAGCTGAAAGTTCACGGAACGCGCAATATAGGGGTGCTTCGTCCGCCGGAACAGGAGGTTTTTTGATTCCTTTAGATCTTCGGTAGAGATGAGCGCGCGTATCGGTAGGGATGAGCTCCTGCTCGTCCGCTAATCGGTAGGGACCGGCTCCAGTACGGTTCATGTCTAGGTGGCCCACCGCGATTCTTCGGTGCAAAAGATCTTGTCCAGCAATAAATTCGGACCAGCGTCGGAGGGTGCGTCGCTTGCGACGCCCGGAAGCTATCTTACGCTCATCGAGGAATCGAGCGCAACGACGGTGACTGCGTGGGATTCCACGCGGATTTCGGGTCGGCCGTTTCCGGGCGTCGCAAGCGACGCGCCCTCCGGGGTTAGCGGACCGGCGGGAGTCGGTCCCTAGCGAATTGATGGACGAGCGGGAGCTCATCCCTACCGATCCTAGTACTCCTTAGCGACCGGGTTGCTGAGCACGCCGACCTTCTCGATCTCGACTTCGACCACATCACCAGGCCGTAAGAAACGAGGCGGTTTCATTGCCATACCTACGCCGTTAGGAGTCCCGGTTAAAATCACCGATCCGGCTAATAGTGTTGTGCTACCGCTCAAGAACTCGATCAGCGTGGGAATATCAAAAATAAGGTTGGAGGTATTGGAGTCCTGCCTGGTTTCCCCGTTCACTCGAGTTTGAATTCGCAATCGGCCGGGATCCGGAATTTCGTCTTTGGTCAGCAGGGCCGGACCGAGGGGCGCGAACGTATCAAAACTCTTTCCACGGCAGAACTGGCCGCCACCATATTTCTTTTGCCAATCGCGTGCGGTCACATCATCCGCGATCGTGTAGCCGAGCACGTAATTGAGAGCCGCTTCGCGTCTGACATTTTTACAGTCTCGGCCGATAACGACCGCGAGCTCTCCTTCATAATCTACTTCTGCGCTGGCCAGGTGAGTCGGGATAGCAATCGGGTCGCCTGGATGATTTAGGGCATTGGGAGATTTAATGAAAAGCATCGGCCACTGCGGCAAAGCAGACCCTTGTTCCTGTGCGTGATCGCGATAATTCAGCCCGATGCAGAGCAAGACACGCGGGTCTACCGGCGCCAGTAGCTTCACCATTTGCGCTTCGCGGTCCGTAACCTCGAATGCGTGGTAGATATCGCCAGCCAGATCAAAGCAACGGCCGCTTGGCTCCTGAACTGCGCAACGCACATCGCCTTCCTGGGCCAAGTACCGCACGATCCGCATAGAGGCTTCCTAGGGACCCGCCGCTACCCATTCTCGCCGCTCTTCCGGAGAATCCGTTGGTGGATTGGGCTCGATATTCTCCGCCTCGGCAGTTAACACCTCGCTTGGTCGCGGCTCCTGGGCCGAGCTCTGAGACGCCGGTTGCTGCCCCTCTTCAACACTAGGTGCCGATTGGCCGGGTTGTTGGTCCGGTTGTTCCCGTCCAGGCTCGGTCTCGACTACCGTCTGCGCGTCGAAAATTCGCTCCTTAATCTCTCTTTCTTCGGTAGGAGCTGGCTCGGTTAGAGTCTCATGTTCTACCTTTACCAAATCGGCTTCCTCTTCGGAAACTGCCGGCTCGGTCGGGGCCGGTACCACTGGCGAGACGCTCTCGGTCGGGCCTTTCTGTTCAGGTGCCTTAGGAGAGAGTGGCAAGTCCAAGGTGCCGTCCGAGAATTCAATCACGTGACCGGCCTTAGCTAACCAAAGTAGGTCGGAGGCTAAATTGGCCTTGCCCTGCAGATACTCAGAGCTGGATAGGTCGCGGCTCTTTTCCCCGAGTAACTTTGCCAATACTTTTTCTGCGAGCTGCTTACGAGTGATACGCGGATACGAGTGGAGTGCGGCCAAAATCGCGGCCAGACCCGGGGACAGGGAAGCTTGATTAGAATCGAAAAGCTGTGGGCGCACCGTCGAAATATAGAGGATGCGCTTCTTATGTTTGAAAACATGGAGGCCCGCCTGGTTCAATCCATGGCGTAGCGCCCCTGCCATCTGTGCGGGAAAGCGATTTTCCCGGTCCCGCGCCTTGCGAATAGCCGCGACCACGGAACGGTCCGGAAGATGGCGCACATGGTCGCCGTAGATCTCGGCAGCCAGACATGGTTTGACTACTTTTTGAAAGTAGTTTTCGCGAAAGTGCTGTTCTAGGGTGCTCAAATTTTCGAAGGTCAAGGGCGGATCACCTTCTCTGGTGCGAAAGGTCATTACTTTACGCGCTTCTTCCTTCCATTGATTGACAATCGTTGGATCCGTTGTGATCTCAATCGTACGCCGGTACTCCTCGAAGCTCATTCGCCGGCTGAATCGTTGATCGTACAAAGAACGGATGGTTTTCTGGAAAGTGTGATAGTTAGTCGGTCCCAAGACCCGACCCGATAAGGTACACCGCGCAACCGAAGTAAAGCTTCCTTTGATCGGTTCTTTCTCCACCATTTCGGTTGCATAAAATTCATCGCGCTTTTCGCTAAAAGCGATCCGCTCCAACGCTACACTTTCCAGCGCAATCGGTCCGTGATCGTTCAGTTGATACAACATCTTACTGTTATCCAAAGAACGGATCCGCAGGCGATGGCGCTCGGGACGTTCTAAAAACATTCGTGCCAAACCGAAAAGCGGATAGGCAGTATGGCCCTGCTTAATCTGCTGAATCACTTTGCTGAACGCGTGTTCTTCCGGCAAGAAGTCCACTTGAACGGCCGCAGGCTCGACCTCTTCCGGAGGTGCGGATCGCGGCTCATCGCGGCGCGGTCGGTTTCGGTCTTCGACTCGCGGTGGCCTCTGGCTCGATGCCGGATCGCGTGAGCGTTGGCCACCAGGCCGGGAGGGTCGGGCACCGGGACTGCGCTGCTCACGTTGGTCTCGTCGCTGCCGGTCGGATCCGCCGCCACGGCGCGGTCGAGAATCCCGCTCGCGCCGACCTTCCTGCACCTCGCCCTCATAATCGGCGTAGCGATTTTCGTTCTCCGATTCTTTCAGCCAATCGGGAGTGAAACGAAGATCGAAGGAGGAAATTGGATCCGCCATGGTGGGGTTAGAGGTAACAATTTCAGGCCTAAAAGTAAACTTCCGTGGCAACTGGCAGGCAAGAGGCGTCTAGAGTGGCTAATCCGTCCATCAGGTCAACACAAAAAGACGGAAACCGCCGTCGATTAAACCGTGACGCCGATGTTTGGTTCTTGAAAACTCGCAGAAAATTTTTCTTCGTAAAATAAAGCAGGCAAACTCCTCAAACCCAGATAAATCCTTGAACCTCTCGTGCTTACCTAGTTCTCCCAAATTGCATAGCCTCAGAATGCCGAGAGGCGAGGCAGTGCCGGGCGTCACGGGTTCATCAAAGAAATTTGTTGCTATTTGATGCAATTAATTTAGTTGCCATCACTGGGCAACGTTATTAAGGGTAGGCCGTCTTAACCAATACGAAGAAACGCGATTTATGTCTGAGAAATCCATAGAAGATAAAGTGAAGGATATCATCGTCGAACAACTCGGCGTAAATCCGGAGCAGGTTACTCCTAATGCTTCTTTTATCGAGGATCTCGGCGCTGACTCGCTTGATACGGTAGAACTCGTGATGGCCTTCGAGGAAGAGTTTTCGGTCGAAGTACCTGACGAAGATGCCGAAAAGCTGCAAACTGTTGGCGACGTCATCCGCTATATCGAAGAGCGCGCGAAGTGACGGGTGGTACGCCTTCGGCGGTCGAGGGCTCCTGGGGCCGCCTGGATGCACCGGTATTTTTTTCAGCACGGTGGGTTCCCCCACCGTGTTTTTCGTTTTTCGGGCGGTGGTTTCTTCACCGAATGCGCCAACTGGACCGCAAACCCGATAAGGGCGATATTTGTTTTGGATGCGAATTAAGCTAGTATAGCAGTTTTTTACCTATGTACTCGGGAACCGATATCCAGTACGCACTAGAAAACACCAAGGTGATCCATTCGCCTGACCGGCGAATAGAATCCTTCGGCACAACTAGCTTTCATTTCTATCTCGTCACCGAATTGATGGATAAGGTGGACGAAATCCGAGTGCGGGCCGGTCGCATCCAGGCCGATCGACCGAAGCTGCTTACCCCTGAGAATCTGGCCAAGCTATTGCTCGAGGGTTTTGGTGATGCGGCGAACGATTTTGCCCAAATGTTACAGGCGCGCAATGCCGCGTTTCTGAAGTATGGATTTCAGATCCGAAAAGATAACCTCTCAGAAAATCTTGTGCACGACTCGGTTGAAGCCGTACTCGATCGCGTCATGAATCAGCTGCCCGAATCGGAGCGAAGCGGTAGCGCAATCATTCATGGCGTCGACGAAGGTTGGGAAATCTGCTTGTTGAAGTTCACGTTCGAATTGGTCGAACAATCTGCCCAAATCAATTGGTTCGATTTCCGGCGCAAAGGGTTGCTGTAATTCCGGCTTAGAGCGGCGTGGCTGATAGCATGATGCCCTGAATGAGCCTCCTCTGGAAAATCGGTATCATTGGTTTCCTGGTGCTTCTGATATTTGGTGGCGGAGGTTTTGCGGCCTATGAATTGTTTTTCAAGAAGCCGGCCAACAAAGGCTCTGCCGGCAATCAAGCCGTGGTGACACCGACGCCAGATCCCGGCCCTTCCTTGCTGAACGAAGCACAGCAGCTGATGGCAAAAGGTGAGTCCGAACAGGGCAAGCAGTTACTGATCTCCATTTTCCAGAATTTTCCGGCCTCGACCAAAGCCCCTGAGGCAAAGAAGATTGTGGGCGATCTCAATATCCGGCAATTCTTTTCCGACGCGAATCCCACTAAAACGAATTACGTGGTTATTCGAGGTGACTCGATCGCGAGGATCTCGGGAAAAACCAAAGCTGCGCCGGAACTCATCTTCAAGGCGAATGGGTTGGAAAGTTTGATGCTGCACCCGGGTCAGGTACTAATTATTCCCGCTGGGCAGTTCGTACTTCAGATCAGTCTCGCGAATAAGGATATTACGCTGTTAAATCGCGGTGTCTTCTTTAAGTGGTACAAACCAATTGATTATCATCTCCCGGCTAATGTGAATCCCGGACAATATAAAGTCATCGGCAAAGATGCCTGGTCAGCTGGAGCACCCGTTGCTTTTGGCGGAAAGAATTATTTGGGAAGTAGTCGATGGATTGTACTGAATACCGGCAATATCACGATTTATTCCGAGACAAATCCAGCCAGCCCGAACGCCCAAAAGCCAAAGTCTGGCATTGAAATCTCTGCGGACGAAATGGAGGAGTTGTACTCGTTAGTCGGTAAAGATTCTCCTGTCACCATCCGATGAAGCCTCACCCCCTGGAATTCGAAAAGCCGATTGTCGAATTGGAAAAGCAGCTCGAGGAGCTCAAAAAACATTCGAAATTGCAGGCAATCGATCTCGAGCGTGAAGTGCAGGCAATGGAACGAAAGATCGAGGATACGCGAAAACAGATTTACCAAAATCTCACTGCTTGGCAGCGGGTCCTGATCGCCCGACATACGGCTCGTCCCTTTGCTTTGGATTATTTGAAACTGGCCTTCAGCGATTTCATCGAGCTCCATGGAGATCGGTTGTTTGGTGACGATGAAGCGATGCCGTGCGGATTCGCCACGATCGAATCCCATCGGTGCGTGGTCGTAGCGCACCAGAAAGGTCGGGATACCAAGGAGAATATCCGGCGGAATTTTGGTAGCGCGCATCCCGAGGGCTACCGGAAGGCGCTCCGGCTGATGCGATTGGCAGCCAAGTTTGGTTTGCCGATTGTTACCTTGATCGATACACCGGGCGCTTACCCGGGAGTGGGCGCGGAGGAACGGCATATTTCGGAGTCGATCGCCGTCAATCTGCGGGAAATGATGATGCTGCGAACGCCAATCATTGCGGTGGTGATCGGCGAAGGGGGTTCGGGCGGCGCACTGGGCATTGGCATCGCCGACCGCGTGTTGATGCTTGAGAACGCCTACTATTCGGTTATTAGCCCGGAGGGTTGTGCCGCAATTCTTTGGCGGCACCGAAACCACGCACCAGAGGCAGCAGAAGCGCTCAAGCTGACCGCACAAGATCTCAAAAATCTGCAGGTCATCGATGAGGTCATTCCCGAGCCAGTTGGGGGCGCCCAACTGGATCATGAGCGAGCGGCTGCCAACCTGAAGATGGCTCTGTTGGCCAATCTGGAGGGTCTACGCAAAAGGTCCAAAGATCGCTTGCTTTCCGAGCGTTACGAGAAATTTCGGCAGATCGGTCAGGTTTTGGAAGGGTGAGGAGCCAGTTAGGGCGTGTCGCTCCGCGACCGCCATACCTAGCTCCTGGCTCCTCGCTTCTTCTCCTTCACCCCGACAATGAACGTCTTTGCCGCTCGGATGATTTCTTCTCCAACTTTGGCCTGTGGCTGCACATGTTTTGGAATAAACCAAGGGGAATATCCGACCAGATCATGAAACACTAAGATTTGGCCGTCGCATTCTGATCCGGAACCGATCCCGATGGTCGGAATCGAAATGGCTCGCGTGATTTCGCCAGCCACACTGGATCGAACAAGTTCCAGGACCACGGCAAATGCGCCTGCCTCTTCGACCGCCTTAGCTTCATCGAGTAGAAACTGTTTTTCCGCATCCGTCTTGCCTTTCAGGTGATAGCCGCCTTCCTCACGAATGTGTTGCGGTAGCATGCCGATATGACCCATCACTGCGATTCCAGACTTGGTAATCGCCCGTATTTGTTCGCTCTTTAATTGGCCGCCTTCCAGCTTCACGGCGTGCGCTCCAGCATCAGCTAATTTCCGGGCGCTGAGGATAGCTTCAGGAGGGTTGTTGTAGGTATTTATCGGTAGATCGGCGACGACGAGAGAGCGCGAAACCCCGCGGTGAACCGCCCGGACATGATGAAGAATATCCTCCAATACAACACCGGTAGTGTCCGGTAATCCGAGCACAACCATGCCGAGTGAATCTCCGACCAGCAAAACTTCCACACCCGCTTCGTCTAACAGACGAGCCGTCGGATAATCGTAAGCGGTCACCGCGGTTACACCTTGCCCTTTCGCCCTGCGTACGGTCTCGGGAGTCATTCTAATCACATCAATCCTCCAGCTGAGCTTCAGTCCGCACCACAGGCTCGTTGTCGGTCAGATTTTTCAGCAAGGCCCGGATCGTCTTGGTTTGACCGGGTAAAACCAGTTCGGGGGCAATTTCGGATAAAGGAGCAAGCACGAAACGGCGTTGCGGTAAACGTGGATGAGGAATAATGATCTCGGGGTTGTTCAAAATCAAATTTCCGACGTACAGCACGTCCAGATCAATCGTTCGCGGCGCGTTGCGCGGGCGTTTAGAGGGCCGCCCCATCTCTCGTTCAATGCGTAGCAGCGCATCGAGCAGAGCAATCGCGGGACGGTCGAACTGAATCTCAACCGTTGCGTTCAGATACGAATTTGTCCCTGGTGCGCAGTCAATCGGACTCGTTTCGAAAATGCTCGAGACCAATGGCGGCCCAACCCCAGTGTGCAAGCTTCTAATCCGCCGAAATCCTTCACGGAGGTACGCGAGCCGGTCGCCGACGTTGGAACCGAGTCCAATTCCTGTGCGCATGTGGATTTAAGGGGGAACCACGGATTACTCTTTTTCTTCAGATCTCAGGTTTCAGTAAGAATTCTGCTCCTGAACCGGCTCTCACTTCAGGCCGAGGAGATCCTGCATGTCGTATCGACCCGGCGCTTGTCCTGCCAGCCACTGTGCGGCCCGCAGAGCGCCGTGGGCGAATATCTCGCGACTGGTAGCTCGGTGAATGAGTTCTATTCGTTCACCCTCACCCGCAAAAACCACCGTGTGTTCGCCAACGACACTGCCACCTCGCACCGCGTGAACTCCAATCTCCCGAGGAGTGCGCTGGCCAACTATTCCTTGCCTCCCGTGGCGAACCGCCTCTGCATACGCCGTCGATCGCAGGTCGGCCAGAATTTCGGCAATTCGTTTAGCGGTCCCGCTCGGTGCGTCTTTCTTCAGCTTATGGTGCATCTCAATAACCTCGGCATCGAATGCTTCACCCAGGACCTTTGCGGTTTCGCGGGTCAACCAAAACAGCAGATTGACGCCTACGCTGAAATTGGGAGCGACCAAAATGGGGCAGGTCGCAGCTGCTGTATCGATGTCGTTCCGCTGGGCATTAGAATGGCCGGTCGTGCCGATGACCAATGGTTTGCGGTACCGAGCGCACAACGAAGCCATTTGAACGGAGGCTTCCGGTACGCTCACGTCGATGCCGACTTCGGTAATCGCAACCAAAGGCTCTAACGACGCTCCCTTTTCCGACGCGGTGACTTGCCAAGTGTCAGATTGCTGGGCAAGCCGAACGATAGTTTGACCAAGGCGGCCAGAGGCGCCCTGGACAAGAAGACGCGTCATATCAGCTTGGCCGCCGCCAGCGTTCGCTTGAGCCGATCCAAGTTACCTGGTCGCATCTCGCAGAGCGGCAGTCGATATTCCGCTTCGATCATTCCCATCGCATGGAGAGCTGCCTTCACTGGGATAGGATTGGACTCAATAAACAAATCTTTAAAGATTGCATACCATCGAAGGTGGAGGTCTTTCGCTTCGTGAATATGGCCGGTCAGAAAGGATTCGACCATCTCGCTGACTTGTCGCGGTATGATATTTGAGGCAACACTCACGACCCCAACAGCACCAACGGCCATGAAAGGAATCGTCAGCGAGTCGTCGCCCGATAGGATGCTAAACTCAGGAGGTAGCGCATTACGCAGAGCAGAAACGCGGTCACAGTTGCCTCCAGCCTCCTTGATTGAGACCACATTTTTGCATTCCCGCACTAATCTCACACAGGTCTCTACATCGATCTCACTGGCCGTCCGGCTAGGCACGTTATAAAGCATAATCGAAACGTCAGTTGCCTCGCTTACCGCTTTAAAGTGACGATAAATCCCTTCCGGAGTCGGCTTGTTGTAATAAGGGCTGGCCAGCAGCACTGCATCGACGCCCAACTTCGCGGCCCCCACCGATAGTTCGATCGCTTCACGTGTTGAATTTGATCCCGTCCCGGCAATCACTCGACATCGTCCTTTCGCCTGGCTCACTGCGATCTCAACCACCCGAAGATGCTCTTCCTGGTCGAGGGTGGCCGCTTCCCCAGTCGAACCGGTTGGGACAATACCGCTCACACCATTATCGATCTGAAAATCAATCAATCGACGATACGCGGCTTCGTCGATCGCTCCGTTCTTAAACGGGGTCACAAGTGCGGTATAAGCTCCACTAAACATAAAAACTCCGGGTTATGGCAATTCGATGGCTCCTTCAAACGCGAAATCGGCTGGACCCGTTAACGCCACATCGCGAAACTCTTCACCGACGTTAACAAAGGCGACCTCTAGCCAATCGCCGCCTCGAACCTGTACTCGGATCGGGCTGTCGATCGATTGCAGTCGACTATAAATTAGTGCAGAAGCGGTCACACCGGTACCGCACGCCAACGTCTCTGCTTCAACCCCTCGTTCATACGTGCGAATCGCGATTTTCCCTGGTGCGATCGCTCTCACAAAATTCGCATTTGTCCCTTTTGGTTGAAATTCCGGGTGACAGCGAATTGTCTTCCCAAGCTCAAAGACCGGAGTTGCCTCCAAGTCATCGACGACGACCACAACATGAGGGACACCAGTATTTAGTAGATGAACTGTGAGCTCTTTTCCTTGGATTCGCAGTTTTCGGTTTAACGCGAGCCCGTGTGGAGGGCTTAGATTTACCGTAACCTGCTCGCCATCGAGCTTTGCTCGGATGATGCCGGCCGGCGTTTCGAAGCTCAGCTCGGAGAATGGTCCAGCAACTTTGCTCGCGAACCGGGCAAAACAGCGAGCGCCATTACCGCACATCTCGGCCTCACCGCCATCGCTGTTGTAATATCTCATCTGGAAATCGGCGCCGTTGGCGGGATTTTCCAGCAGGAGTACTCCGTCTCCTCCGACGCCGCGATGACGATCGCACAGAAATGCGATTTCATTCGAGTTCAACCGAATGCGCCCAGAACGATTATCCAGCAGAACGAAATCGTTCCCGGCGCCGTTCATTTTCGTAAACGAGAGCATAGATCGCAGCACAACTATGTTGTGGTGACAAATAGCAAATAGCAAATAACAGATAACAATTTTGCGGCTTTCGGCTTCGGCAGCGATTATGCGGAACTCGGCTGCGCATAAGACCCATCGGCCGCACGAGTCTCATTCTAGACGCGCAAGACCGGAAAATCAGGTATTTCGCCGACATCCATTAGCTGCTTCCAAGGGGGTAGCGGCAGAGCTCGGGCGCCGTTGGCAAATTTACTGGTAATTTCCTTCAGACGCTCGTGGAAGCGCTTGGCAATTTCCATTTCACGCGATTGGGCGAACGGGATCCGGTTAAAGAACGCGACGTCGCGATATCGAAGTCTGCTGCGGCTTGTTGGTATGCCTCGCACACAGATTCTAGAATATCGGCATTGAAATGGCAGCCTTCACGTTCAAGGTGGCTCAAAATCGAAAGGGCGATATCGCTAACCATTCCGAGCAGTCCTTCCCGTGGTCGCTGCGGGTCCAGGCGTTGTTTGAGCACAGCCCTTTGGCGGACAGCCATTCGAGTAAGAGCGGATCATCGTTCCAGAGAACCCGATGCGGAGCGCGCAATCGCGACCAAAAGTGAGCGACGGTTGCCATTTGAGCCTCACCCATCCCGTTCATGGTTACGATCACCAGATCGAACAAATCCGAGCGGTTTAGCGTCTCGATGATGGCGGTGAGTGCATCGGACGCAAGGTCACGATGGTGGCAGGGCAGGATCAATTCCAGCTTGGCGCGATCAGAAGGAAGTTCGAGGTGGCGCGGGCGATCGTTTAGCTGATGCAAGGTGCTCATCAGGCCGTGCTGAAAGAAATCGCTCATTGAGGGGCGCAAGATAGCGTTGAGTGGTTAGGTTGCCTCGGCTGAGAGCATTTTCGAATCGATTTGCGCCGGAGCCGGTATAGGCTATATCCCTATAGGGAATACCTTTTAGCTACGATGCCCGCCAAAAACGTTGAAGAAATTAAGGCAGAAAGTCACTCCCTGCGAGGGAAGATCGCCGATACCCTGCAGCAGAACGATCAGAGCCACTTTGCTGATGAAGAAGTTCAGCTGCTCAAGTTCCACGGTACCTATCAGCAGGATGACCGAGACCAGCGTGCGCGTCGCAAACAGCAAAACCTGGACAAGGCTTGGATCTTTATGGTGCGGTCAAAGCTCCCTGGCGGTGCTCTCACGGCTGCTCAGTATCTCGCTCACGACCGAATAGCAGGCGAATTGGGCAATGGCACGCTGCGGATCACGACCCGGCAAGGATTTCAAATTCACGGAGTAGTCAAGGGGGACCTTCAGGAATGCATTCACCGCATCAACGAGAGCGGAGTCACCACCTTGGGAGCCTGCGGAGACGTGGTTCGGAACACGATCGCGCCGGCCGCCCCAATCGATGATCAGCCGCATCGGGACGCGCAACTCCTGGCCAAAGAAATCAGCAACACTTTTCTAGCCAAAACCACAGCCTACGCTGAGATCTGGTTGAACGGGGAACGGTTGGAACCTTCGAAAACCGAGTCGGAACCGATTTACGGAGCGCATTACCTTCCGCGCAAATTCAAAATCGCAATCGGTATTCCGCCGCGAAACGATGTCGATGTCTATTCGAATGACCTCGGATTCATCGCTCACGTCGAAGCGGGCGAGACAAAAGGCTACACCATTGTTGTCGGTGGCGGATTTGGGATGACCCACGGTAAGATTGATACTTACCCCGCTTTGGCTCAACCGCTGGGCTACATTGATCGTTCACGAGTCATCGAGGTAGCGAAAGCGGTAGTGACCGCCCAACGAGATTTTGGAAATCGTACCGACCGCAAGCGCGCGCGGTTGAAATATTTGCTCGAAGAGCGCGGGATTGAATGGTTCCGGAACGAAGTAAGTTCACGGCTCACCTTTAGTCTCGAACCGCCCAAACCGGTGGGATGGAATACAGTGGGAGACCTTTTGGGTTGGCACGAGCAGGGAAACGGTAAGCTGTTTTATGGAGTTTGGGTCGAAGAGGGACGAATCCAAGACTCCGAAAAAGCGGCGTTTCGAAGCGCTTTTCGCGAAATCGCCGAGAAGCTGCAATTGCCGGTCCGGCTGACCACTAACTGTAACCTGATTTGCTATGACATCGAGCCGGCTCAAAAATCGGAGTTTGAAGGGATTTTGGCCAAGCATCGGATTCCTCACTTATCGAAATTGAGTGAGACCCGAAAGCTGGCCCATGCTTGTGTGGCATTGCCGACCTGTGGGCTAGCGCTGGCCGAGAGCGAACGTGTCTTTCCGGATGTTCTCGCGGAGATTGACAAGATTTTGGCCGATCTTTCGCTGTTGAACGAACCGATTCTGATCCGGATGACTGGTTGCCCCAATGGTTGTGCTCGGCCTTACAACGCCGATATCGCCTTCGTCGGTCGTGCGCCCGCCAAGTATGCGATGTTTGTCGGCGGATCAATTACGGGCGAACGCTTGGTCGGACTCGAAGAAAAGTCGATTCATCAATCGGAAATTCCGACCAAAGTGCGAGAGTTACTGGAAGATTTTGTCCAGGGCCGTTTCGATGGGGAGACGTTCTCCTCTTATTGGGGAAGAACGCGCGTTAACGGTCCAGCGCCGAAGCCAGAACAATTCCATCAGGAACTGAAACAAAAAGAGAGCCTGGCGACGGCGGAAGTGTAGCTGATAAGGCAGCAGCTGCGCCCCATTTTCGGTACAAGCGACTGTCGGGAACTGCGCGGCGCGATCGCCTCTTCGGTAG
>Ga0070698_100001368_pt1 | contig 27160 bp, 15 predicted proteins | sample KBSK1502metaG_FD_65477 | JGI IMG/M metagenome (GOLD analysis project Ga0070698, IMG submission 65477) | Corn, switchgrass and miscanthus rhizosphere microbial communities from Kellogg Biological Station, Michigan, USA - KBS K1-50-2 metaG | ecosystem: Host-associated > Plants > Roots >... | reverse complement strand
ACGTTGTCGACGATGAAGCCGACGTGGTTGACCACCGATCCAACCGTGCCGCCCTCGCCCTTCTCGTTTCCGAGGACCAGGCTGATATAGAGACCGGGGAACGCGATCAGCGGCTGTCCGCCGGGCATGTACAGCTTGCCGCCCATGGCGACAAAGAGTTTCTTGTTCGCCTCCACATCCTTGGAGGCGATGTGCCAGTGACCCATCGTCACGCCGGCCTGGTTGACCGGGGCCAGCTGCGCGGCCGCGTTGGCTGCAGTCAGTGTCGAAGCGAGTAGTAGCGCTACGAATACTTTTGTCTTCACAGATGCCTCCCTCGGCAACAAATGCCCAAGCCTCAGATGTGATTTCGGCTCAGGGGTAATTGCGAAGCCTTGGCTCCCCATGTTTCCACTCCGGATGACCAGGGTACCCATCTCGATTTGGCATTTGGATCTTCGGCAGATTCTGAGCGTCCAGTACCTCGTCCTCGCTCTTGATCACATCGTTCTTATAGAGCAGAAACGCAGTCAGCGCGTAGACCTCATTGGGCGTGAGCGTACCCTCTCTCCCGAGAGGCATGCCGCGGTTGATGTAATCCCACATCACTGTCGCGTACGGCGCGCTGACCGCCATCAAGCCCGGCGCCATGATTCCCATATCCATCCCCGGCATCGTCCCAGGGTTGGTGGGCGCACCTTTGGTGACAATCAAAGTAGGAGCTTTGCCCCCTGCCCCGGTTGGGCCGTGGCACGTCCTGCACCCCCTGTCCACGTAGAGCTCCGCACCTTCCTTGGCCGTTCCGCGCCCCGGCGGGAGTTCCTTTCCAGTAGGACTAATAGCGATATCCCAGGCCCGGACTTCTTCCGCGGTCGGGGTCCTGCCCAGATGATAGGTGGGCGACTGAGCACTCACGGAGGCCCCCAGGATCATCACGAGCATGAGAAGCCTAGACGTTCCCATTGTGAACGCTCCCATCGCTGGCCACTTGCCACATTTGAACGGTGTTGTCGGCTCCCTTGACACGGTATCCCGGGCCGAAAGGCTCGTTCCAGTATTTGGCGACCTGGGCGCGTGTCGGTTGAACGGTGCCCAGCTCGTCGGTGCAGCGCGACATGAGCTCGCATGCTTTTCCGTCCCAGGTCCAGGGCAAGGCAAACCGCGTATGCGCCATTCGATATGCCGGCGTCCGAAGCTCGGCATCCTTCCAACTCCGGCCACCGTCGGTGGATATTTCCAACCTGCGAACCGCGCCCGCACCGGACCACGCCAGGGCACTGATCTCGTAGAATCCTGGTCCGGGTAGTTGCTGTCCTGCGGACGGAAAGGTGATGACCGACTTCGGTCCAAGCTGCTCGGTCAACGCGACGACTTTAGGGTCCTTCTGGAGATGCCCGTAGTCGTTATAGGTCATGTAGTACCGATCCACCACCTTGATGCGCCTCAGATACTTCGTCTGGTAGATGCCTTCGAAGCCGGGAACTATCAGCCGCAGCGGGAAACCTTGCTGAGGGCGCACCGGTTCGCCATTCATTCCGTAGCACACCAGACAGTCGTCCATGGCCTTCGCGAGCGGCACGCTCGACGCGCCTTTGATCTCCTCGGCGCCTTCCGACACGATCCAGGAGGCTCCGCTCTGGACGCCGGCCTCCTTGAGCAGCACAGACAGGAGCACTCCGGTCCATTCGCTGCAACTGGTCATCCCATGCGTTTGCGCAACGGTCTTATGCGCGGGTCTCGAACGGTTTCCAATGCACTCGAGAAAGTGAACGCGGGTGATGGAAGGGAGGCGCTTGATCTCGTCCACGGTGAAGATCAGCGGACGGTCCACCATCCCGTGGATCATCAGACGATGTTCCTTGGGATCGATGTTGGGAACGTAGAAGCCACGGTGGGCGGCCACATAGTGAAGCGAGGATGGGGTAATGCTCCCTACCGACTCCCCAAGTGGAGTCACGACGTGGAACGTCAGCCCGAAGGCATCGGGCGAGGGTCTCCCATCCGCTGGCTCGCGTAACGAGGTCACGAAAGGGGAGCGCTCGCCATAGGCGATCAGATCCTTGAGACGCTTTTCAGCGGCCGCACGCGCCAGCGCCGCTGGCGCAGGTGCTGGTGTATTAGCGGGCGAAGATACTGGTGTCTGGCCGCTCGCGGACCGTACGGCTGCCCCGGCCAAACCGGCCACCGCGGCGCCACTCGTCAGGAATTTCCTTCGACTAGGCCTCTTCTTCGATTCCATGAATCTCCTCTTCGAATGAATTGGCACCCTTATACCCCGACATCAGTTCTTCGGCAACGCGAACGCAATGATTTCGTCGTTCGTGACCTCCGACCCGGTGAGCCCGCCTCCGGTGCTCACAACGGTGACGAACTGGCGTCCATCGGCGCCTCTATACGTGATCGGCGTCGTCTCGACCGATGACGGCAGCTTGATCTCCCATAGCTTCTCGCCGGTCGCCGTCGCGAAGGCGCGGAATCTGAAATCGTCCGTGCCGCCAACGAACGTGAGGCCGCTGGCGGTCAGTATGACGCCGCCGGAGCTCGGACGCCCGGTGTCCTGCATGCCGGGCGGCAGCATGTCGGAGACGCCAAGCGTCTTGCGATAAGCAATATCGCCCGTGTCCATATTGACTGCGACGAGCTCTCCCCACGGCGTCGGCCCGCATAGCAACTTCCTGTCGGGATCGCCGAAGCGGCGCAGGCCGGCGAGCGGTCCGGAATTGAGCCAACTGCCGTCTGGCCGCAGGATCAGCCGCATCGGCTGGAACATGTTGGTGGTGTTCGAAATGAACAGATGCAGCTTGGGATCGTAGGAGGCCCCCCAGAAGTTGATGCCGCCGGCCGGCCCCGGCGGGGAAATGCTGTACTGGTTGTTGGCGATCGGCATGAAGGGCCCACCGAGCTTCATGTTGTTGTCGTCAACCATGTGTTCGCAGTACGACTGGTGCTGCGGCTCGCCCTTGTACAGGTTGTTGCGAGAGACCGTCATCTGCGTAAGCGGCTCGGGCTTCACCGGGAACGGCTGCGTCGGAGACGTCTGCTCGCGGGGCACGTCGCTTTTCGGCACCGGGCGCTCCTCGACGTCGAAGATCGGTTTGCCCGTCACGCGATTGAGCGTGAACAGCAAGCCGGTCTTGCTGACGATGAGGACGGCAGGAACCATTGTCCCGTTCCGGTTCAGATCGACAAGAAGCGGCGCCGACTGGGTGTCATAGTCCCAGATGTCATGATGCACGACCTGGAAGTGCCAGAGATACTTGCCGGTGTTCGCATCCACCGCAACGACCGACGACGAGAACAGATTGTTGCCAGGTCGGTCCGTGCCGACCCGGTCGTTGTTAGGGGCGCCGAGCGGCATATACAGAATGCCCCGCTGCGCATCGAGCGACATGTAACCCCAGACATTGACGCCAGACCGGTTCTCGGCGCTGCCCTCGCCCCAGGTGTTATAGCCGAACTCCCCCGGACGCGGCACGGTACGGAATGTCCACACAAGCTTGCCGGTTTTCGCATCCCAGGCGCGCGTATCACCCGCAGGTCCCGACCCGCCATTTGAGCCGCCGGGTCCTTCGCCGGTGCCCGCGCCGGTGATGATCAGATCTTTGTAGATGGTCGGAGCAGTCAGCAGCGAGTAGGGGACATTCATGCCGGTCTGCATCACTTCCGGCGTCTTCAGATTGAGGATGCCATTCTCACCAAACCCGGCATTGAGCGTGCCGTCCGATGCCTTGATGGAGTACAGCCCGCCTGAGTTCGTCCCGAAAATGATCGATGCAGGGACGCCACCGCCGCCAGGCCAATACGCGACACCGCGCTTGGACGGCAGGGCACTGTTCGGAAGCTGGAATCTCCACTTCTCCGTGCCGGTCGTGGCGTCCAGCGCGTGGATGGCGCCATACGGCGACCCGAGATACATCGTGTTGCCGATCACGAGGGGAATGGCTTCGTCTTCCCTCAGGCGGTCGGTATAGCCGGCGGGCTTGAGATGAAAGCTCCAGACCTGCTGAAGCGTGCTGACGTTGCTCGCCGTGATCTGATCGAGCGGGCTGTAGCGGTTGGCGCTCAGATCGTAGTTGACGCTCGGCCAGCCGGTTGCGCCGGACGTCCCGTCCTGAGCGCGCACGGCCGCGGCGAAGGCCGCCGCGATAGCCACGCCCAGAGTCAGTCTTGAGGCAAATCTCGCCATTGTCCTGCTCCCAGCAGCGCGTGGCAAAAGCCCCGCTGCATTCGATGGGCGATGCATCCGCGCCGGCTGCGTTGTTCCGCCCTCAAAATACTGCCCGGTATTCTCGGTTCTCGCGCCTTGTCAGCGCGGCGCCTCGCCCGTCTCGGTGCGACGCGGGACGTTCACCATGGGCTGCCAGCAACGCCGCCCCGCGGCGGCTTCAATGTTCGTCGGATGATAGTCCATGTCAACACGGCGTCAGCTCGCCCTCGGTGGTTACCGAAGCTTTCGCTTGCGGCGTGACCCCTTCGTCCGGTCTACTAGCACACCCATGACCGGCATCGGGCCGGTCTCTCGTCCTCGAGGAGACACATGTCCACGTCACGACTCCCACGCTTTGTCGGCAGTGCGTGCGCCATGCTGCTTCTGGCCGCGTGCGGCGCACCTCGTGAGCAGGCTCCCGCCGCGGCGGCATCGGCGACACCTGCATCCAATCCGATTACCGGCCAGGGGTTACCGAACCCAGCACCGAATGTCACTCGGAACTGGGGCCAGCTGCCCGCGGGGCGCTCCTGGGGCACGACGGCCGGCGTCGATATCGACCCGATCGATGGCAACGTCTGGGCGTATGAGCGCTGCGGCGCCCCTGCCGCCGGGGGGGCGGGCGGTGGCGCGGTCGATTGCGAAACCAATGCGGTCGACCCGATCTTCAAGTTCGACCGCAGCACCGGCGCGGTGCTGGCGAACTTCGGCAAAGGCGTGATGGTGACGCCGCACGGCATCTCGGTCGACAAGGACGGCAACGTGTGGGTGGCCGACTTCTCTGGCAACAAGGCCGGCACGAAGGGGCACCAGGTCCACAAGTTCAGCCCGAAGGGCGAGAAGCTGCTGAGCCTCGGCATGGCCGGCAAGCCTGGGAATGCTGACGGCCAGTTCAACCAGCCCAACGACGTCATCGTCGGGCCGGACGGCAGCATTTTCGTGTCCGACGGTCACGATGCGCAGGGGATGACGACGAACGCGGCGCTCGAGGAAGGGCTCAAGAGGGGCGCCACCAGCCGCATCAGCAAATTCTCGCCCGACGGCAAGTTCATCAAGTCGTGGGGAAGGATCGGCATCAAGCACGGAGAGTTCCGCACGCCGCACGCGCTGGCGTTCGACTCGAAAGGACGCCTGTGGGTGGCCGACCGCGGCAACCATCGCATCGAGATCTTCGACCAGGACGGAAACTACCTCGAGTCGCGCTACATGTTCAGCCGGGTCAGCGGGATCTTCATCAAGGGCGAGACGCTCTACGCGATCGACTCGGAGTCCGGTCCACTGAATCACGCGAACTGGCGCGACGGCGTGCGCATCGGGCCGGTGGACGAGGATCGCGTCGTTGCGTTCATCCCGCCGTTCGAGCGTGAGGATCGCGTCTATCAGGGCGCCGCGGGTGAAGGCGTGGCGGTGGACGCCGATGGAAACGTGTTCGCGGCAGAGGGTCCGAACTCATTCGTTCAGGCAGGCGGAGCCTTCACGAAGTACTCCGTCAAGTGACACTGAGCGGCCGGGGCGCGGCCGGGGCGCCGCGAGTCGCCGGGTACGAGGTGCCAACGGCCAAGCCCTCAGACCCGCCGCGACTTTGATTGACCAGGTCGCTGTGTTCTCACAACGGCAACGCCGATTGAGACGAGGTCACCTGAGATATGGAACGCGAGGTGCACCGTAAAGCGTCTGATGCGACGAACAAGGCAGTCAGGAGCTTCAATGCTTCATAAAACAAGTTATATGCGTGGCTTTCACCTTCTCGCGACCGACGGTGAGATCGGCCACGTCGACGACTTCTTAGTCAATGAGGACTGGACGCTCCGCTATCTTGTGGTCGACACAAGCAATTGGCTGGGGGGCAAGTGGGTCCTGATCTCGACAACGGCACTCGAGGAGATTGACTCTCCAGCGAAACGAATCCGCGTCAAGCTCACACGAGACCAGATCTCGCACAGTCCGACCGTCGACACGGCGAACATCGAGTTGATTGAGACTATGCCTTCGGTGATCATTTTGTAGTTCCCGTCCGCGGAGCGAGCAGTGAGCCGACCGACGATCGAGGAGATGAGATTGCCTGGCACATACAACGAGCCCACTGAGGGACTGAATAAGGTTTCCTGATGACGAATTCCAGCTACCGTCGAGTCCTTCCCGTGATGATGCTCGCGGTCCTGGCGACCGCGTCTTCCGCTGTGGCGCAACAACCTAGAGCGCAGCTCCCGAAATCTATGCGCCTGTACGTGTTCGATTGCGGCAGCTTGAACATTCCCGACACGTCACCCTATCAGCTCAAGAAGGAAGAACTGGCCACGAACTACATGTCCGTTCCGTGCTTCCTGGTGGCGCATCCAAGGGGAACCATGATTTGGGACGCTGGCGCGGTTCCTGATAGTGCCTTCACGCCCGGCGGCGCCCCGGCAACGCTGCGATACGCGACGTCCATCAGGCCCTTGAAGGCTCAGTTGGCTGAGATCGGTTACGTCCCGGCCGATATCACGTATCTGGCGTTCTCGCATTTTCACTGGGACCATATCGGGAATGCCAACGTCTTCGCGAGCGCCACGTGGCTGGTGCGAAAGCTCGAACGCGACGTCATGTTCGCCGGTCCTCCCTCTCCACGCACGGAGCCGGCCAATTACAGCGCGCTCAAGAGCAGCAAGACCGTGATCGTCACGATGAATGAGTACGACGTCTTCGGCGATGGAACGGTTGTTCTCAAATCCACTCCCGGGCACTCGCCTGACCATCAGGTGTTGTTTTTGAAACTGCCAAAGGCCGGCCCGATCGTGCTCAGTGGCGATCTCTATCACTATCCGGAGGAGCGGAAGCTGAATCGGGTCCCGACCACTGAATTCAACGCCGCGCAAACCATCGCGTCCAGAGCGGCCATCGAGGCATTCCTGAAGAAGACCGGCGCTCAGCTTTGGATTCAACACGACTTCACGGCAAACGCCAGGCTCAAGAAGGCACCTGCCTTTTACGAATAGGACGCAGACACCCGCCAGTCCGCGGCGCGCTGACGGAACCATGATGACCAGTTTCCGTCTGACGTCGCTGCTGACCGTTCTTCTGGCGCCGGCCCTGGCTCGCGCGCAGCAACCTGCGTCGATCCCCGCCGCTGCGGCCCAGCCACCATCGGTTGCCCAGAACGGGCCCGCGCCGTCGCCGACAGAGCGGCGAACGATCGCCGCGATGCGCATGACAAGCGGCGACTCGATCGTGCTCGACGGACGGCTGGATGACGGTGTCTGGAAGCGCACACAGCCGGCGGGGGACTTCGTGCAGCAGGATCCGGACAACGGCCAGCCGGCGACCGAACAGACCGAGGTTCGGATCGCGTACGACCAAAACAATCTGTACATCGGCGTCACATGTTTCGACTCCGACCCCGACGGGTGGCTCGGTTATCAACGGCGCCGCGACGAGCAGCTCCCCGCTGACGACCGCTTCATTTGGACGATCGACACCTATCTCAATGCGCGCACGGCCTACTACTTCGAGATGAACCCGTCGGGGCTGATGGGCGACGCGCTACAGGGTGTGGGCAACGTCACCAACCGCCAGTGGGATGGCATCTGGACGGGCAGGGCCTCACGAAGCGCCGTCGGCTGGACGCTCGAGATCGAGATTCCGTTCCGCACGCTGAACTTCGACCCGGGCAGCGACACCTGGGGGATCAATTTCCAGCGGACCGTCCGGCGCAAGAACGAAGAGAGCGTCTGGACCGGCTGGGCCCGTAATCAGGGCGTGCGCCGCATGGCCAACGCGGGGCTGCTGACCGGCATCCGCGACGTCAGCCAGGGACACGGCCTCGACATCAAGCCGTATGCGGTGGCGACCGCAGTGTCGTCACCCGGCCGCGGCGATTCGCAATTTCGCAACGACGGCGACGTCGGCGTCGATCTGTTCTACAACCTCACGCCCGGGCTGCGAGCGAATCTGACGGTCAATACCGACTTCGCCGAGACTGAGGTCGATCAGCGCCAGGTCAACCTCACCCGCTTTTCCCTGTTCTTCCCTGAAAAGCGGGACTTCTTCCTCGATGGTTCGACATTCCTGGACTTCGGCAGCGGGTTCGCCATCAGCGGAGCGTTCACGCCGTTTCACAGCCGGCGAATCGGGCTGGACGAGGCGTCCGGCACACAACAGCGGATCAACTTCGGTGGCAAGCTGACCGGTCAGGCGGGCAACCAGGACATCGGGGTCCTGCACGTGCAGACCGGCCAGGAGGACGCTGCACCGGGGCACCGGACGGTCCCGGTCGCGGGCGAAGACTTCACCGTCATGCGCTTGAAGCGGCGACTGCTCCGTCAGTCCTACATCGGCGCCATGTACACACGGCGAGCGAGTCGAGGCGTGCCGATTCCCGATCGTCACACTGTCGGCCTCGACTTCCGCCTCGAGACGGGAAGCTTTCTGCGCTCGCAGAACCTCAGCGCGGCGGGATTCTTCCTGCACGCGACCAGTCCGCTCAACGCCGGCAAGAGCTCGGCGATGGGACTCGAAATCGGTTTCCCGAACGACCCCTGGAGCGGCGAGCTCGAGCTCAGCGAAGTGCAGTCCAACTACGATCCCGCGGTCGGCTTCGCGACGCGGACCGGCATCCGCCGGATCAGCCCGACGATCGCCTACACGGCCCGCCCCAGGCAGAACCGGCTGATCCGCCGCTTCCAGTTCGGCAATGACGTGAACTGGATCCTCGACAGCGACGATAACCGGTTGCTGAACCGCGACTTCAACATCACGGCGTTCCTGATGGAGCTGCACTCGCAGGACACACTTCAGTTCCGGGTGCTTCCGTCGTACGAGCTGCTCGAGAACGATTTCAGGATCAGCCGAGGGATCACGCTGCCGGTCGGTCGTCACTACAGCGTCACGCGCTATCGTCTGCAGGCGACGACCGCGAGCCGGCGCGTGCTGGCCGCGAGTCCGACGGTGGAATGGGGCGGGTTCTATTCCGGCGACCGCCGGCGACTCGCGTTGAACCTGGACGTGCGCGTGCGGCCAGGAGTCATCTTCTATCTGTCCACCGACTGGAACAAGGTCGACCTGGCGGAAGGCAGCTTCCAGACCAGGCTCTATCGGGGCATCGCCGAAACGCAGTTCAGCCCGTGGATGTCGCTCGTCAACAACGTGCAGTTCGATACGCAGAGCAGCATCCTCGGCTGGCAGTCGCGGTTCCGCTGGATTCTCAAGCCGGGCAACGATCTCTACTTCGTCTATCTGCACAACTGGCTGGACGACCCGCTGCTCGCCCGATTCGCGACGCTGGACCGCCGCGCCTCGTCGAAACTGCTCTACACGCACAGATTCTGAGCAGGCAGACTCACACCCATTTTTTCCCACGACAGAACCGGGTTGCCCGCCTTCGGCAGGACGCTTGACATTCGAATGTTGCGGCGTATTCTTTACGGGAATTTCCCTCGAACACGTCTCAACCCTCGGAAAGTTGGGGCTGTGTGCAGGACCGAGGTCAATCGGTCCTGGTCTGCTATCGGAAGTCCGCACGTAGATCCCCGGTCGTATCTCGGGCGTGATCCTCGGTCGTATCTCGGGCGTAGATCCGTAGATCCTCGGTCGTATCTCGGGTGCCGATCCTCGGTCGTATCCCAGGTGTTGCCGTGAGGCCGCGACAAGGAGGAATCCGATGTTCCGCATAGTGAGTTGGCGCGTCGTCGTCAGACGGTTGTTCGTCGTCAGCGCGATGCTCGCACTGCCCGTTTCCGGATACGCGCAGGAGGCGACCATCAATGGCACGGTGATCGATCCCACGGGCGGTGTCCTGCCCGGGGTGACGGTCACCGCGGTACACGAAGCCTCAGGGAACACGTTCGAGGCGGTGAGCGACCAACGCGGGATGTTTCGGGTTCCCGCGCGCGCGGGGGTCTACCGGGTCACCGCGGTGTTGCCGGGGTTTGCGACCGTCACACGCACAGGGCTCGAGCTGCTGGTGGGGCAGCAGGCCGTGCTGAATCTCCAGCTGGCGCTGTCAACCGTACAAGAGTCGGTGTCGGTGAGCGGAGAGGCCCCTCTTATCAGCACGACCACGTCGAGCCTTGGCGGCAATGTCGATCCGCGGCAAACGCAGGAGTTGCCGGTCAATGGTCGCGACTGGCTGGCGCTGTCCACATTGGCGCCGGGGATGCGCGCCAACGCCACGGACCTGGGGCCGACGACCGGCGAGCGCATGGGGAACCGCGAGTTTCAGCTCAACATGGACGGCCAGGAAGTGTCGGTCGCCCAGGGTGGCAACCGCGGCCAGCCGCGATTCAGTCGCGATGCAATCGGGGAGTTTCAGTTCCTCGCGAGCAGGTTCGACGCCACGCAGGGGCGCTCGACCGGCATGCAGGTGAATGCCATCACCAAGTCTGGAACCAACATCCGGTCAGGGTCGCTTTCCGGCTACTTCCGCGACGACGCCTTCAACGCCGCAGACTTCCTCGCCGGGAAGGTCCTTCCGTATTCGAATCAGCAGCTCAGCGCGACGTACGGCGGGCCGATCCTCAGGGACAGGCTCCAGTACTTCGCCAATTACGAATACGAGCGCGAGCCGCAGACGCTCACGTTCAACACCCCGTATCCCCGGTTCAACGTCGAGCTCACCGGCAAACGTCGAACGGACCTGGCCGGCCTGCGTATCGACTATCAACTATCGTCGCGCACGCGCCTGATGGTACGCGGGAATGTTTTCACCTTTACGAACCCATACGAGCTGCAGAGCACGCAGGTCGGCGGCCACCCGTCGGCCGCGGAAGACTTCAAGCGTCATAGTGAGGAAGTCTTTGCCAATCTGACACAGGTCCTGACGAACCGGGCTCTGAACGAGGTCAGGGTGGGGTTCAACAGCCACTACTATCGCACCAGGAACCACACATACCGGCCGGATCACCCTCAGGCGGCCGCGGGCATCGTGTACGGCCACCCCCGAATCATGTTCAGAGGGTTCAACTTTGGAGGCAACGTCCGAACGCCCCAGAACAACAGCGCAAACGTCTACCAGCTTCGGGACGATTTGTCGATCTCGCTCAACAAAGGCGGGCGGCACGACATGAAGCTGGGGGGTGAATACCTGTACGCGATCAATGCCGGCTTCGGTTGTCTCTATTGCATGGGTCGCATCGACGCGCAGGGTGGGCCGATTCCTGCGAATATCGAGGATCTGTTTCCCGTCTGGAACGACGTGTCGACGTGGAATCTCGCCGCGCTGGCACCCATCACCAGGCGGTATACGTTTGGCAACGGGCAATTTCGAAATGCGTTGCCTGAGTACAACTACGCCGGTTGGGTACAGGACGACTGGGCGATCACCTCGCGCCTGACGCTGAATCTTGGGGTCAGGTACGACGTCGCCTTGAACGTGTATGCGAACAAGATCGTCCTGCCGCCAATCATCCCCACCCCTCGTCCGAACGACACGAACAACTTTCAGCCGCGGCTTGGGTTTGCCTACACGCTCACCGACCGGACCGTCATGCGCGGCGGCTACGGCCGCTATTACGGCGATCTCATCACGGGGATCGCCGGTCAGATGAACTCCCTGTCCAATACGGCCGTCGTGGAGGTGCAGAACGATGGGCGGCCGAACTTTGTGGTGAACCCGTTCAATGGGCCGTGGCCGACCAAGGAGCAGCTCGAACAGACGTACTGCTCCACGGCCCGCACACCGACATGCGTGCGGAGAGACACCGGCGAAAATTTTGTCTCGCCTCCCGCGAAGTTCACCAAGATGCCGTACACCCATCAGGCTTCAATCGGCATGCAGCATCAGTTGAGTAGCACGATGGCTGTCGAGGCGGACTACGTCTTCGTCGGTGGTCGCGACGAGCGTACGACCCAGGGGACGACGCTGAACAACATCAACCTGTCGTACGACCCCGTGACCGGCGTCAACTACCCCTTCACCGACATCAGCAGACGGCCTTTCCCCGACTGGGGCGCGATCGCGATGAACATCATGGGCGGCCGGTCCAATTCCCATGCGCTGCAGACGTCGTTCACGAAGCGATTGAGTCAGCGGTGGCAGGCCTCGGGGACCTACACGGTGTCACGCCTCTACGACATGTCTGCTCCGGCGGTGAGCGGAATCAACCCGGTACCATTCCGCGTGGCTCCGGATCTGGGTGGCGAATACACGATGGCGGCGACGGACCAGCGCCATCGGGCCACACTCAACGGCATCTGGCAGGTGGGGCGCGGTTTCCAGTTGAGCGGACTGTATTTCTATGGCTCCGGTCAGCGCTTCGCCACGAGTTACGGCGGTGACTTGCGTCTATGCGGCCAGGGCTGCGATCGCCTGCGTCCGGACGGCACCATCGTTCCGCGGACAAACATCGTCGGCGACCCGATCCATCGCATGGATCTTCGCCTGCAGCAGCGGTTTCACGTTGGCGGGCGCGTGACGTTCGAGGGCATCCTGGAGACCTACAACCTGTTCAACCACGAGAACTACGGAACCTACGAAACGCGGGAAAGCAACGCGAGCTATGGACTGCCGATCCCGAATGTGAGCCTCGTCTACCAGCCGCGGATGCTGCAACTGGGGTTCCGGACCACGTTCTGAGCGGGGGCTGCTGAGCGCCTGGATCGAAACTCACTCGAGTTGCCGATGTGGCGCGGACCTTTACGGTCCGCGCCACTACACCGCATTTCACTTCCACGTAGATGCCACGGAGTCACGGAGACACGCAGAAAAATGCCTCCCGGTTCAGGAGGGACGGTCTATGACCGAACCTCCGATGACTATTGCCGTGGTGGCGCGTCGGTGGTCGATGTGGAAGGGTGACGTTGACCGTAGAGCGCCGGATCCAGTCCGCGCTCAATCATCAATTGCCGGATGAGAGCCTCTGCCCGCGGCTTCCACCTCCCATTCGCCGCGATCAGCATCCCCTGTGTGACCATCAAGGGCGTCCATCCGAGCCTGTTTCTCGCGTCGAGCCTGGCGCCCTTGTCCACGAGGAACTGTATGATCGACAGCTGGTCCATGATGGCTGCGCCGTGCAGCGCCGTGCTGCCCGCCCATCGCACATCTCCAGTCGCGTTCGCGGGAAGCTGCTCGAGGTTATCGGGATACGCATAGAGAAGCTTTTGGCCGTCTCCCTCCATCGGGAAGTCGCCAAAGTCGGCGGCCGCATTCACGTCGTCGCCGCTCACTTCCAGTGCCAACTTGACCGCTTCCAGTCGTTCGCTCTCCAGCGTTCCGTTCAGTGGACCTGAGGACTCACCGTCCCAGTAGCCGAGTCCCGCCGCGGCCATAAAGGGCGTGACATTCTGCACAGTAGGGAGCTTCGGATCAGCTCCGTTGAAGGCGAGCACACGCATCAGAGCCACGTCGCCATTCTTGGCTGCCAGAAAGAAGGGCGTCGCGCCAACCATACTCAGGAAATCGCGACCCACCGAGATATTCGGCGGACTCTTAGCCTCTCCATCATCGCGGTCGAATGGGATGTCCTTCCAGGCGATTCGAGCGTTCGGGTTCGCCCCACGCGCCAGCAAAGCCCCGGCGAGTTTCAGGCTGTCGCCTATCGCCTGCGGCGGGGTGGGACCCGTCCCCGAGCCGGGCCTTCGCATCCACGCCAGGGCGTGCAGGAGAGAGCCCCTCGAGTCGGGGGCGTTCGGATTCGCGCCGTTCTCCAGAAGCAGCGAGGCGATGTCGAATTGACCGTTGATGATCGCCAGGCCCAGAACAGAGGTGCTGTCCTCCGTCGGTCCCGCGACGCCCGTCGAGAACGCTGCGCCCTGCACGGTTTCGTTCACGTCGGCTCCCGCTGCGAGCAGGACACGGACAACGTCGACCGCGCCCCTGCGAATTGCAAACAGCAACGGCGTGAACTTCCCCTTCGAACGCGCATGGATGTCGGCGCCCGATTCGATCAAAATCTGGGCGGCACCCGCGTGGCCTTCGGCGACAGCCCACATCAGCGCCGTCTGCCCCTTCGAGTCCTCTTTGACGTTGACGTTCGCTCCCCGCGCCAGGAGCGTTTTCACAGCGGCCACATTTCCCGTACGTGCCGCCGACATGAGGGCGGTCTCGCCTTCCGGCAGAGCGCTGTTCGCGTCCGCCCCGGCATTCAGCAGTTGCTGAATCATGGCCGCATTCCCGTTGGCGGCCGCCAATGACAGCGGCGTGACGCCGTAACGGCTCGCGGCCTTCACGTTCGCGCCCGCGCGAATCAGCAATGCCGCCGTTTCCAGATCATCGAGGTGCGCCGCCCAATGCAGCGCCGCCATTCCGTCAGCCTCAGCAAGGTTGACATCGATCTGCGGTTGCTGCAGCAGGGCGCGAACGGCCACGCGATCCGTCTTCTTGACCGCGTCAATCAACGGCACCACCGGGCCCGCCGCGCCGATGCTGAGAAAGGAGGACAGCGCGACGATCCACACTCTGTTGTAGGCTGTGATTCGCACGTTCGCGTCGTAGTCTACACCTTGTCCCTTTTGTTATTGACAGCCTATCGATACTTCCAAATAATGACCCGTTCGACCTGTAAACCGGCGAAATGAAGTGTGCCGGGCGGTCGCCGGCCCGCGCAGAAGAGGGTCCGAATGAGAGCCTTGCTTGGCACCCCGGCGCGGCTGCCGCGTTGGGGCCCCCGGTTACTCCTCACTGCGGCTTGGATAGGAAGCATGGCTGTGGCCTCCGGCCACGCAACGCTGGCCGACCCGCCGCAGCGACTGTCGTCCTCAGCTCCAGCCTCCGGCTCACCACGCGCGGTACTCGATCGATATTGCGTTTCCTGCCACAACGAGAGATTGCGCACGGCCGGACTCATGCTCGACACGATAGACGTCGGGAATGTCAGCGCGGGAACCGAGACGTGGGAAAAGGTGGTGCGGAAGCTTCGGAGTCGCTCGATGCCCCCTGCTGGGAGAGCCCGGCCGGACGAGGCCACGTATGAGGCTGTGGCCGCACAGTTGGAGACGCACCTCGATCGGCTGGCTGCAGCCAATCCCAATCCGGGCAAGCTGCCCGCGTTTCACCGCCTGACTCGCACCGAATACCGGAATGCGATCCGCGACTTGCTTGCGCTCGAGGAGCTTCCCAAAGCGGTCGACCTCGCCTCGCTGCTTCCCGCCGACAATACGAGCACCGGGTTCGACAACCTTGCCGATCTCCTCTTCGTATCTTCAACGCAGCTGGAGCAATATCTGTCCACGGCTCAGAAGATCAGCCGTCTGGCGGTGGGGGACTCGACGATCCGGCCGATTGTCGACACGTACCGCATGTCGAGCGAATACAACCAGGACGTTCACGTAGAGGGCCTGCCGTTAGGCACGCGTGGCGGCACCGCGATCCGCACGTTCTTGCCGTTGGATGGTGAGTACAACGTTCACATCGAGCTCACCGTCGCGCCCCGCGAGCCGCAACAGCTCGAGGTCAGCGTGGACGGCGAGCGAATGCAGCTGTTCACGGTCTCCGACACGCCGGACCCGGACCAGGCCGCGCGTCCTGGTGCCAGCGACGTTGATCCAGCGTCGAAGACGCCGCAGCGATCCTCCGCTGAGCGGTCGTTGGATCTGGACCCCGGCAGTCCAATCCAAATCGATTCAGTGGTCAATCGGCGATTCGAGAGAGATCGACAAGCGGAAGCTCGAAGAGCCGCGATTGCCAAAGGTTTCGACGTCCTTCTCCGATTGAAGGCAGGCCCGCGCGTGATCGGGGTGGCGTTTATCGGGCGCCCGTCCGCGCCGAGCGAGAATCTCGTTCTCCCGCATCTGCGCGGGAAGGGTCAGCTGCCTGGCGTCGCGAGTGTCACGCTCAAGGGTCCTCAGAACCCAAGGGGGCCAGGGGACACACCTAGTCGCCGCCGAATCTTGGTGTGCTATCCCGAGAGCCGCGCTCAGGAAGCCTCTTGCGCGAAGCAGATCCTCTCGACGACGGCTCGTCGCGCGTATCGACGGCCGGTGACCGACACCGATCTTCAGCCGTTGCTCGCCATCTACAACGCCGGTCGGGCCGAGGGAGGATTCGACGCGGGCATCGAACAGGCGCTCGAACGCATTCTCGTGAGTCCTCAGTTCTTGTTCCGCATCGAACGCGATCCCGCGCCTCGCCGTCGTCCGGAGAATGAAGCGAACGAAGGCGGGTCCGCCAGTGTCTATCGAATCAGCGACCTCGAGCTGGCCTCTCGTCTGTCGTTTTTTCTCTGGAGCAGCATCCCCGACGATGAGCTGCTGAACGCGGCGATTGCGGGGAAGCTGAAGGACCCGGCGGTCCTCGAACAGCAGGTGCGGCGGATGCTGGCAGACGCTCGGTCGCAGACGCTCGCGACCAATTTTGCCGCGCAGTGGCTGTATCTCCGCGATGTGGAGGTCAAGAACCCGAGCCCGCGATTTTTCCCCGATTTTGACCTGAGCCTGGCGTCGGACTTCCAGCGTGAAACGGAGCTCTTTCTCGAGAGCGTCTTCACCGAGGACCGCAGTGTTCTCGATCTGCTGAGTGCGAACTACACGTTCGTCAACGAACGTCTGGCGCGGCACTACGGGATTCGGAACGTGTTCGGGACCAACTTCCGGCGCATCACGTACAGCGACGACAGCCCCCGCCGCGGGCTGCTGGGCCACGGCAGCATTCTGATGCTGACGTCGTATGCAAACAGGACCTCCCCGGTGCTGCGCGGGAAGTATGTGCTTTCAAACCTCCTCGGCGCGCCGCCGCCGCCGCCGCCGCCGAACGTGCCGGCACTCGTCACGGAGGCCAGCGACTCTGGCAAACGGCTTTCCATGCGCGAGTCCATGGCCCAGCATCGTACCAATCCCGTCTGCGCCAACTGCCATGCGCGGATGGATCCGATCGGCTTCGCGCTCGACAACTTCGACGCGGTAGGAAAATGGCGGACCGTTGATGAGTCCGGCACACGGATTGACCCATCCGGCGTGTTTCCCGACGGCACCACGTTTGAGGGGATAGCGGGACTTCGACAATTATTGCTCCGCCGTCCCGAGCAGTTCGTTGGCACCCTGACCGAAAACCTTCTCACCTATTCTTTGGGTCGAAGCATTGCCTATTACGATGCTCCAACGGTTCGCGCGATCGTGCGCGAGGCTGCGCGCAGCGACTACCACTTCTCGTCGCTGATCATGGGTATCGTGAAGAGCACACCATTTCAGATGAGGACGAAGAGTTCTTAAGGGAGCAACTCATGATCGTTACGAAGAAATCGCTTCCCAGGCGGACGTTCCTGCGCGGCATGGGCGTGACAATGGCGCTGCCCTTCCTGGACGCGATGGTCCCGGCGCTCTCGGCCCTCGCCAAAACGCCAGCCAGACCGATACCGCGGTTGGGGTTTATCTATATTCCGAACGGGACGATCCAGAGCATGTGGGTGCCGGCCACGACCGGCGCGGCCTTCGAGCTGTCGCCGATCCTGAGCCCGCTCGCATCCCTTCGGGATCGCATCGTTGTGCTGAGTGGCCTCGCGCACATGGAGGCAGACTCACGCGGCGACGGAAACGGCGATCATGCTCGTGCCACGGCAGCGTGGCTGACCGGCGTGCACGCGTATGACCGCGATAGAACTGGGGTCGCCGGGATCCAGTTGGCCACGACCGCCGACCAGATCGCCGCCAGGGAGCTCGGTAAGGACACGCGGCTTCCATCACTCGAGTTGAGCCTGGAGAAGCCGACTCAGATCGGGTGCGACAGCGAGGACTGCTTCTTCTCAAACACGATTTCGTGGGGGTCTGCCACGACGCCGCTCCCCATGGAGGCTCACCCGCGGGTCGTCTTCGAACGGTTGTTCGGCGACGGCGGTACGCCGGCCCAGCGGCTGACGCAGGCGCGTCGGACCGGCACCATTCTCGATTCCGTGACGCAGGAAGTGTCCCGTCTCGAGAAGACGCTTGGTTCGAGCGATCGCACGAAACTCGGTGAGTATCTCGAGGCCGTTCGCGAGATCGAGCAGCGCATTCACAACGCCGAGCGGCGTGGCGCCGAGTCCGAGCTGTCGTTGCCGGAACAGCCGACCGACATCCCGGAAACGTTTGAAGAACACGCCAAGTTGATGTTCGACCTGCAGGTGGTGGCCTACCAGGCGGACATCACGAGGGTGGTGACGATGTTACTGGCTCGCGAGACCAGCGCACTCACCTACGAAAACATCGGTGTGCCCGAACAGCATCACTCCTGCTCGCATCACCTGAACAATCCCAAGCTGATCGCACGGAAGGCCAAGATCGATCAGTATCACGTCCAGCTGCTCGGGTATTTCTTGAAGAGGTTGCGCGACACGCCCGACGGCGACGGCTCGCTGCTCGACCATTCATTGATTCTCTATGGAGGCGGGCTGGGTAACGGCAACCTCCACGATCACCTCAACCTGCCGTGTCTTCTTGCGGGAGGGGCTGCGGGTCGGCTCACGGGTGGGCGTCACCTCGCATATCCGGAAAAGACCCCTATGACGAACTTGCTCCTGGCCATGATGGACAAGGTCGGGGTCCCGACGCCTGAGAAAATAGGCGACAGCACGACACACCTGTCCGGCGTATAGCGACAAAACGGGCCCCCGCCGCGCGGACGTTGCGCGGTGGGGTGCCGCTACTTGGATTCTTTCTTCGCGGCCTCTTGAGCTCTCTTTTCTTCGGCTCGAGCTCCAGCCAGGATGTTGGCCAGGCTGTAGTTCCCTTCGTGACAGGCGTGCTCGAATATCGGACCGTTCGTCGCCTTCATCGGCATCTCTGCGGACCAGGGCTTCGTCCACGTCGCCGGATCGTCGACCGTGAATTGGTAGCGGATCGTGTTCTCGCCCATGCGCGTGAAGCGCTCGACGAGCCGCATGTTCTCGCTCGATCCTCTCAGCGGGCTCTTGCCGTTGAAGTTTGTCGTCTCGACAACCAAAGTCTCGCCTTCCCAATGACCGCGACCGCTTCCCGTCCACTGGCGGACGTTTTGCGCCAGCTGCGGACGCCCATCCAGCGGGATGACGCGAACGTCATGGAGCATCTCCGCGAGAATCATCACGTATCCGGGAGCCTGCACGATCTGATAGTTGTTGTTGTAATTCCCGTACAGCATCGGTGGCCCCATGCGATCCATGACGAGGCACCGCGCGCCCAACGGCAGGTTCTGAGCGGCGTCGTACGGACCACCCATGCGCTTCGCCGCCTCTGCACTCGCGACCGCTCTCTTCTGTCCCTCGGCTGAGAGGGGAGGGAGTTTCCCATTCGCGGGATCCACGATCAGCGACGTCCGCAGGTTCGATGAGTACCCTGCGACACTCCGGTCGAGCCCGAACTGGGTATGGTCATAGTGCACGTCGGGGATCGTTCCCGGTTCAGTCTGCTCGGCCTCAGTGTCAACGAACTGCTTTTCGAACTCGGCCGCTTCCTCTTTTGTATAGAACTCTTTGGTGACCTTATCGGGACGCTCCAACGGCGCATAGCCGGCGTTCGTCCAATACCCCTGCAGGTCCGGCTGCCCGTCCGGCGTGCGCGGGGGAGTGTAGGATTTCGCCGCCCCGTTCGTATTCGTCCCGGCTGATGACCCCTGTCCCGACACGGGGATTGTTGCCAGCAGCAGAATCGCGATCAGCGCAGTCACAAGACTGACTGAGACAAGAAATCGGTGGGTCATGTGAAACCTCCTACGAATATCGCGGTTTCGCAGAGCCGAATCGTCCCATCAAGGTTCGCCGGTCACCTCCGACACCCCGGAGCAGAGGCTCCGAGAACGGTCTTCATGGTGGTCGTGGAAGATAGTCCGTCTAAGTCATCGACGTGTCAATGGCTGGCTAAAGAAACCGATTGACAGCACCTGCGTGTGGGTTTACGGTTTCAGCCCTCATCCAAAGCCGACGGAACGCTCTGACTTGCCAGAACACGAGGAGGGGCACATGTTCTCTCGTCGCCGTAGCCAGCCAGCCTTCAGCGCGGTTTGTTTTCCCACGTTCATCAGTCTCGTTTTGTTGGCGGTGCCGGCAATGGCCGGCCAGGGCGCCGCAAATCCGGCCGGCTTCGCTGGCGTGGTCACAGACACGAGCGGTGCGGTCCTGCCCGGGGTGACCGTCACGGCGACGAGTCCGGCGTTGCAGGTGCCTTCAGTCACGAGCGTTTCGGACGAACGGGGCGAGTACCGTGTGTCGCCGTTGCCGATTGGCGTCTATAGCGTCCTCTTTGAGCTGTCCGGATTTCGGAGCGTTCGGCGCGAGGGCGTGCGGTTGACGGTGGGATTCACAGCGAGACTGGACGTTCAGCTGAACGTGGGTGATCTGGCGGAAACGGTGACGGTCTCTGGCGCCTCACCGTTGGTGGATACGACGTCGACAGCGACCTCGACCGAACTTACGAAAGAGCAGTTGGAGGTCCTTCCAACCTCTCGGGATGGGTTCCAGGCCTTCCTGAACCAGGTGCCCGGCGTGCGCACGAACCTGGACGTCGGCTCGTCCGGTCTGGGCGACACGGTGCTGTTCAGGTTCTTCGGCCAGGACGGCTCTCCATGGCAAATGCTCGAGGGGGTGCTGACGTCGGCCCCCACCGCCAGCGGCGCTCAAGGCAGCCACGTGGACTTCAACGCGATCGACGGGACGCGCGTGCAGACGGTGGGCAGCAACGCGGAGATGCCGCGGCGCGGCCTGCTGGTCGATTCCGTGGTCAAATCCGGCGGCAACGACTTTCACGGCACTGCCGTTCTGTACGGGTCCGGCCCGAGCCTCGAAGGCAACAATCTCGACGACACCCTCAAGGCACAGGGCATCAGGGACCTGCCGAAGCTGCACAAGATAGAAGACTTCGCCGGCACCGTGGGCGGCCGGATCATCCGGAACAAGCTCTGGTTTTTCGCCGGCGCCCGGTATCAGAACGTCACGCGGGACATCCTGGATGCAGTCGATTCCCAAGGTCCGATCGCGAACGTCAAGGAGGGCACGTATCACTTTGAAAAGGTCTCCTATCAGGCGTCGGCCGGGAATCGCTTCACCGGCTTTTATCACAGCAACAATGACATCGAGCTGCGGAATGCGAGCCGGTTCATCCCACGAGAGTCGATGCTCGACAAGGACAACCCGACCTGGCTGGCGAAGGGGGAGTGGCAGGCCGTGCGCGGCAATAGTCTGGTCACCTCCGTGCAGTTCGGGCAATGGGACTTCAACGGGTCGTATCGCGGTGTATCGCCGGGAAAGCAGTCGACGAGGGACATTGCGACCCTGTATGTGACCGGCAACGTGTTCGCCCAGGGCGCTAACCCCAATGGGCGGGAATCGGACCGAGGCCGGCGCCATACCAAGGGCGTCGTCAGCTGGTACAAGCCGGATCTGGCCGGCGGCAATCACGAATTCAAGGCGGGTGTCGACCACCTGTGGAGCTGGGTCGACGACGCGTATCATGCCCCGGAAGCGGGTTCGACCTACCAGCTGCTGTTCAACAACGGCGCACCCTGGCAGATCGCCACGACGAACGCGCCGGTCAAAACGCGGAACCACGGCAGCTATGTTGGCGTGTATGGGCAGGACTCGTGGACCCTGGCGCGTCGGCTGACGCTCAATCTGGGGATCCGCATCGAGCACGACACCGCGTATGCGCCTGAGCAATGCCAAGCGGCCGCACCCTTTGCTGCGGCCCAGTGCTTTGCAGAGATTCGGTTGGTAACCTGGAACTCGGTCGCGCCGCGCGCGCACCTCGCGTTCGACGTGATGGGCGACGGCAAGTCTGTGATCAAGGGGGGGTATGGGCGGTTCAATCAATTGCGCGAGTTGGAACCGGACCTGACTAACATTAACCAGAACGTGATCGGGACGACGATCTGGAATTGGCACGACAACAACAACAACAGGACGTACGAAGCCGGCGAGGTCAACCTCAACCCGAACGGGACGGACTTCGATTCGATCTCGGGCACAACCCTCGGGGTCGTGAACCCGAACGAGAAGCAGCCCAAGACCGACGAGTTCTCGCTGACCTTCGAGCGCGAGCTGCTCGGGAACACGTCGGCGAGAGTCACCGGCGTGTATACGCGAAATTTCAACCAACACTCGCTGTCCGAGATCAGTCGCGACGGTCAGTACACCATTCCGATCACGAATCTCGATCCCGGGCCCGATGGCCGGCTCGGGACGGCCGACGATACGGGCAAGTCGTTCACCTACTTCGACTACCCGACGAGCCTTCGCGGCGCCGCGTTCTCGAGAACGATGATCATCAACAACCCGGACGCGGATTCGAATTACAAGAGCCTCGAAGTCGCGGTCATGAAACGGCCTGCCCAGGGGTGGCAGATCGGTACGTCGTACTCGAGCACGTGGGTCGACGTCCCGATTTCTTGCGGTGCCTCGGGCTCGGGGCTCGGCAGTGGCTCTCCCTTGATTTGGTACACAACCCGGTGCCTCACGAATCCCAACCAGGTCTTCAACACGGCCAATAAGACGAGGGAGTGGCAGGCCAAAGTGTCGGGTGCGTACAACCTGCCGTTCGGGATTCTCGCGTCGGCCAACTACGATATCCGCAGCGGGTTGCGCGTGGCTCGACAAGTGCTGTTCACGGGCGGCCAATCGATTCGGTCGATCGCGTTGAACGTCGAGCCCATCGGCAGCTTCAGCCTCCCCAACACCCATGAGTTGGACGTCCGTGCCGCGAAGAGGGTGAATCTCGGGGCAGCACGTTCGGTGGAGTTGCGTTTTGACATCTACAATGCCCTGAACAAGGCCACCGTCACGACCAACATCCTGCAGTCCGGCGCGAGCTACCTGCGTCCGACCACGATCCTTTTCCCGAGGATTCTGCAGATCGGCGCGACGCTCAACTTCTAGAGCGCATCGGCGTTTTTCCGCGCGTCGAGATCGGGACGCGGCGTCCTCAACGCGACAGCCGTCCAAGATCTTCTTTGGCATCGGCATTACCAGGGTCGATCTGCAACGCGCGAGTGAAGTGCGTTCGCGCCTCGTCGATCCTTCCCAGCAGCGCGAGCAGGCGCCCCACGAGGTGATGGGTTTGCGCGTCAGCTGGCCGCAATGCGAGCGCCTGCTGTGCGTACACGAGAGCCTCCTGAAAATCTCTGTGATCGTGGAGCGCGCTCGCGAGATTCAGCTGTGCATCGGCGTCAGTCGGAGCGGCAGCCGCGGCTCGACGGAATGCGGCGATAGCCTCCTCGAGACGCCCGGTCGCGATCAACGCGATGCCCAGGCGCGTCAGGACGCGGCCGTCGTTCGGTCGAGACCGTAGATATTCCACACAGTGAGCGATCGCTTCCTGAAAATTCTCAGCGCCGAACGATACCTCGGCGAGGAGCGCCTGAGTGTCCAGCCGCTGCGCGTCCGTCGGGTTCATCGTCAGCACCTGTTCCTCCTGCTCGATCGCTTCGGACCATCGCTGTTGTTGCGCGAACGCCCGGCCCAGCAACTGCCGCGCAGAGATGGCCTCGATCAGGTTCGGCTGCTCGCGGAGAAACGCCTGAAACTGCGCGATGGCTTCATTGGTCTTGCCATCTTTCACAAGCTCTACCCCGAGCGTGTAATGGGCTCTCGGGGCGCCGGGAATCGCCTGTCGCAGCTCGCTCATTGCTTCGTCGCGATCACCAGCCACGAGCAATGTGACGCCCAGCAGGTGATGAGCGACGCTCGTGGGATGGCGCTCGACGGTGGTTCGTGCGAGCAGCAGCGCCGAGCTGTATTCTCGGTTCCTGGCGAAGACGCCAATCGAAAAGAGCGCGGCCACCACGGCCAGGGCGACAGCGCCGCCAGCCGACACCGCCCGCTTGAGGAACGATGCGGAAAGCACGGCGAGGACCACCACCGCGATCAGGGGCAGGTACATGCGACGCTCGGCGCCGACCTCGGTAGCGATCGGCACGATGCTGGAGGTCGGCGCGAGGGTCACGAAAAACCAGGCCCCGATAAAACCCCACTTCGGACGATGGACGAGCGCCACAGCCGTTATCGCGAGCAGCGCTGCCACAAACAGGGCGTAGGGCAGCACATCGCCCAGGGACAGTGGAACCGGCCATCCATAGTTCACCACGAGCGCGCGAGGCCAGAGGGCCAGGTGAAGGTATTGCGTGATCATCACGGTCTGATTGAGCAAGTACGTCCACGGGCTCACGCCCGTTGACAATCCGGCTGAGTGTGCGCGCGGACCGGTCCAGACCAGCGCCGCCAGCACGACCCAAGACAGACACAGGGCCGTGTAGAAACGCCATCGGTCGCGGATCGCCTTCCTCGGCGACTCGAACACGAAGATGACGTCGTACAGCACGACAACGACCGGCGCCGTCACCATGGATTCCTTACAAGCCATGCCCGCGATGCACGACACCACGGCGATTGCACGCCAGGGACGAGGTCTCGAGGCTGCCGCGCGGATGCTGGCGTACAACGTGAGCAGGTAGAAGAACGCCATCATCAACTCGGTCCGTTGCGTCAGGTAATTCACCGCTTCGGTGTTGAGCGGATGAAGCGTCCACAGAAGCGCCGCGGCGAATCCGAGATTGCACCCCAGCGCGCACCGACCGCGTGCCGGGGGCCCCGCATTCGGCGCGGTCCCGGCGAACCGGGCTTTCAGTGACGGCAGCTCCAGAGTGCGCCGCACGATCCCGAAGACGAGCAGCCCGGACAGGAGATGAAACGCGAGGTTGACCAGGTGGTAGCCACGCACATCGAGACCGCCCAGTGCGTAGTTGACCGCAAACGAGACAGTCACAAGCGGGCGGCCCGCCGTCGGCAGCTCAAGGCCCGGAGTCAGCATGGCGGCCAGGTTCCACCATTCGCGGACCTGCTGGTTTTGGACGATCGAGATCAGGTCGTCGAAAATGAACGGTCCGGACAGGCTATTGGCGTACGCCAGCAGCGCGGTCACGACGATAGCGAACGCGCGCCATAAGACGTCGGGCGGAGAATGCGACGTGAGGGTCGGCGGTGACCGTCTGGGCAACGCGCGATTCCGCGCCATGAGTCGCCATTCTACCCGCGGCGTTCGCGTCGACGGCTGGTGAACGCCGTTACTGCTGCTTGTAGAAGAGATCCAGTATCTGGACGCCGGACTCGGGCAGCGGCTTCGCCCCGAGTTTCAGCAGAAGATCAGACGTGCTCTTTCTGACGACGCGTGAGCTTTGATAGTACGCGTCCTTGCTGCCGACCGTAATCACGGCGTTGGCGATGCTCAACGGCGTCTGCCCGTACTCGTCGAACACGTCCAGCCGTGCGCCATGTTCGACGAGATACCGGACCACGGCATCTACGCCCTTGTAGGCCGCTCCGTGCAGGGGCGTCCATCCGTGCTCGCCGGCCGAGTTGACATCACCTCCCAGTTCCACCAGCAGCCTGGTGATCTCGAACAGGTGTTGCTTCTCGCCCTCAGTCCAGTCCCTGAAATAGGGGCTGCCTCCCCACGTGGCCACTTGCAGGGGAACAGTTCCTTGCTCGGTCGTGATGAACGGATCCGCGCCGCCGGCCAGGAGCGCGCGTACCGTCTCGACATTGCCGCGCGATGCGGCAAGGAATAAAGGCGTCGCTCCCGTGAGGTTCACGCCTGCATAGACGTACTCCCGTGAATCCCTCGTGGTCCGGGGGTTGGGATGGGCGCCGTGCATGAGGAGCGCACGCACGATGTCGGCGCCGTCCTTGTCCGACGCCGCGTAGTGCAACGCGGTAAAACCACCGTCATCGCTCAGAGCGTGATTGGCGCCCTTCTCCAGGAGAAGGACTGAGAATTCCCTGTTGCCGCCGGCGGCGGCGACCATCAGCGCGGTCTTGCGGTCGTTGCCGCTGCGGTCGTTCACATCCGCGCCGGCCTGCAGCAGGAGACGCCCCGACTCGATGTCTCCCTGCTGCGCGGCGAACAGCAGCGGAGTGAAACCACCTGTCGAGCGGGCGCGAGGATCGGCGCCGTGGTCGACAAGCAGCCTCACGATGTCGGGCGATCGGTTCGCGGCCGCCCACATGAGCGTGGTCTGACCGCCGTTCGTTTCTCGCGCGTTCACGTCCGCGCCATGCTCGAGCAACAGACTCGCGGCGTCGCGGTTTCCGCTGTCGACGGCGGTCATGAGCGGCGTTTCGCCCGACAGGAGGGGCGCATTCGGATCCGCGCGCGCGTCCAGCAGCAGTTTAATCAAGGCAACATTGCCGGTCGCGCACGCCACAGAGAGCGCAGTGGCGCCGTATTCATTCACCACGTTGACGTTCGCCTTCGCTCGTATGAGAAGGTCGGCGATCTCCACGTCATTACGTTCAGCCGCCAGCATCAGGGCAGTCGACCCGTCGGGCTGTGCGGCATTCACGTCCACGTGATTCTTCAACAGCGACCGGACCGCGTTTCGGTCGCCTTTGACCACCGAATCGAGCAACCGCACATCCGCAGTCGATGCGGCAGGCATCATCACGGACAGAAGCATCGCGAGGAGCATCGAAACGGGCGATTTCATAAATCGAGCCTGCCCGTGCTGTCGCCAAAGCTCTCGAGGTGGATGCCCAGCTTGTCCAGCAACGTCACGTACAGATTCGCGATTGGTGTGTTTTCCGGATACGCCAGGTGACGGCCGCCCCGGATACCCGTCGCGTCGCCGCCAACCAGCAGAACCGGAAGATCCTTATAGAGATGCATATTGCCGTCGCTCAACGGGCTGCCGTACACCAGCAACGAATGATCGAGCAACGACCCGTCGCCGTCAGGCACAGACCGCAACCGTTCCAGGAAATAGCCGTAGAGCCTCGTATGAAACATGTTGATCTGGAGGACCTTTGCGATCTTCGCGGTATCGCCCTGGTGATGGGTCAATGAATGATGCTGGTCGCCGAAGCCCAGCTCCGGGTACGCCCGGCCACCCATCTCATGACCGACCATGAATGTGCCGACGCGCGTCATGTCGCCCTGAAACGCCAGTACCTGGAGATCCATCATCAGCTTGGCGTAATCCGAGAACTGTTCCGGAATCCCAATGGGTTTCTCCATGTCCGGCAGCTCCGTCGGCGACTGCTGTTCCGCCACCTGGATCTGCTGCTCGACACTACGAACCGCGTCGGAATATTGATCGAGCTTCAATCGATCGGATTCTCCAACCAACCGCATCAG
>Ga0070698_100001367_pt1 | contig 27160 bp, 23 predicted proteins | sample KBSK1502metaG_FD_65477 | JGI IMG/M metagenome (GOLD analysis project Ga0070698, IMG submission 65477) | Corn, switchgrass and miscanthus rhizosphere microbial communities from Kellogg Biological Station, Michigan, USA - KBS K1-50-2 metaG | ecosystem: Host-associated > Plants > Roots >... | reverse complement strand
TGTGCTTCGTGCTGGCCGCGCTGGCCAGCGGCACGGAGACGGCGCTGACCTCGGTCGGACGCCTCCGTGTGCGCTACCTCGCTGAGCAGGGGAGCAAGGCGGCGGCGACGCTGGCCCGCCTGCGTGCCGATCCGAACCGGTTTTTGTCGACGGTGCTGTTCACGAACACGCTGGCTTTGATCGTCGCCTCGACGGCGACGGCGCTGCTGAGCGATTCGCTTTTCACACGATGGGGAGCGCCGTCCCCGTGGCGGCTGTGGCTGACGCTGCTGGTCTCCGTGCTGCTTTCCGTCGTGCTCTTGATCGTCGCCGAGGTGACGCCGAAGACCCTGGCGCTCGCTCATGCCGAGCGGGTGGCCCTCGCCGCCGCGGTGCCGGTCGACCGCCTGGCGAGCTTGCTGGGGCCGATCCTGTGGGCGGTCACGCTGATCTCGCGCGGCCTGACCGGCGGCCGCGCGGCGCGAGCCCCGTACCTGACCGAGGAAGAGCTGATCACCGCCCTGCACGTCTCCGAGGAGGCGGGCGTGATCGAAGAGCAAGAGCACCAGATGATCCACGGCATCATCGAGATCGGCGACAAGACGGTGCGCGAGATCATGATTCCGCGGACCGACATCATCGCCGTTGAGAGAAGTGTCGGGCTGCGCGAGATCATCAAGCTCTTCAAGCAGTACCGGCACACACGCATGCCCGTCTTCGAAGAAAACATCGACCACGTCGTCGGTCTGATCCACACCAAGGACCTGCTGCTGTTCTACACGCTGTCCAGCTCGCAGAAGTTCGACATGGACAGGGTGCTGCGGCCGATCGAGTTCACGCCGGAGCAGAAGAAGGTGGACGAGCTGCTGAACGACATGCGCACGAAAAAGCAGCACATGGTGATCGTGGTCGACGAGTACGGTGGCACCGCCGGCATGGTGACCCTGGAGGATTTGCTCGAGGAGATCGTGGGCGAGATCCGTGACGAGTACGACACCGCCGAGCAGGACCTGCTCACGCTGACTAACGACCACGAGGCTCGCGTCGACGCCGGCTTTCCGCTGGAGGAGCTGAACGAGCGATTGCGTCTCGGACTCGAGGAGTCGGGCGACTACGACTCGGTCGGCGGGTACGTGCACTCCATGCTCGGCAAGATCGCCGAGGCGGGCGACTCCTTTCGCGCCGGGCGCGCGAAATGGATCGTCGAGAAGGTCAAGGGCCGGCGCATCGAGACCATGCGCCTGATCTCCGAAGATCCGTGGCCGGACGAGTCGGTGGAAGGCTCGCCACACGAGACGCTGGAGGAATCACCTGGCCACATATCGTGAGCGCGCGGTCGTGCTGCGCAAGCTCGACTACGGCGAGGCCGACCGGATCTTCACGTTCTTGACCCGGGATCACGGCAAGGTCGGCGCGATCGCCAAGGGCGTGCGCCGGCCGGAGTCGAAGCTGGGCCCGTCGCTGGAGCTGTACGGCCACGTCGACCTGCTGCTGGCGAAGGGCCGGGGCGAGCTGGACGTGGTGGCGCAGGTGGCGCGCGTGCCGGGTTACCGCATCGAGGGCGACGTCACCGCGATGGCGCACGCCGCACTGATCGCGGAGCTGGCCGAGCGGGTCTGCGAAGACCGGCACCCCGTCGACGGCGTGTACGAGCTAACGGTCACGGCCCTGGACGAGCTGTCCCGGGAGACAGATCCGCGGCGGGCGTCGGCGTGGTTCCTGATGACGGCCCTGGACCTGCTGGGATACGCGCCGCAGTTGATGTCATGCGCGACGTGCGAGAGGCCGCTCGCCCCGCGCGCCGCACCTTTTTCCGCCGCGGCCGGCGGATTTTTGTGCGAGCGGTGCGCGCTGCCGTCGATGGAGCCGGTGCCGCTGGCAACGATCAAGGTGTTGCGGCTGATGGCGTCGGGCGACCTGGCGACGTATCGCCGGTTGAAGCTCGATTCGTCTTTGATGAACTCGATCGAAGGCGTGCTGCAGTCGCAGCTGGAGCACCACCTGGACCGGCGCCTGAAATCCCTGGCCTTTTTGAACACGATGAGGATTTGAAAGTGCTGCACGTTGACAAGGCGTTCAGCGGTTTTTCCGTCAACGACCTGGCCGCGGCGAAGCGGTTCTACTCGGAGGTCCTCGGCGTCGAGGTCGAGGAGATCCCAGCCGGGCTGCAGTTGGAGATCGGGAACGGGATCCTGGTCTACCCGAAAGAGAACCACGAGCCTTCGACGTACACGATGTTGAACTTCCCGGTCGACGACATCGACGCGGCCGTCGCCGAGCTGAAGGAGAAAGGTGTGAAGTTCGAGCTCTACCCCGGCATCACCGACCACCTGGGGATCGCGCGCGGTATAGCTTCGGGCCAGGGCCCAGACATCGCGTGGTTCAAAGACCCGGCCGGCAACATCCTGTCCGTCCTGAAAGAGCCCTGATGGACGACATGGGGAGGTGGCGCGCAGCGCCGGAGGGCCTGCCCAGGCTGAGGTCCTCCCCATTGATGGGGAGGTGGCGCGCAGCGCCGGAGGGGCTGCTCAATCTCCCTCTCCCCATCGGGGAGAGGGTTGGGGTGAGGGGCTTAACTCTCCCTCTCCCCATCGGGGAGAGGGTTGGGGTGAGGGGCTTAATCTGGCAATGACCCTCACCCGCGACCAGGTCATGGACAAGGTGTTGTCCTCCCCATTCATGGGGAGGTGGCGCGAAGCGCCGGAGGGGCTGGCCGGGATGAGGTCCTCCCCATTCATGGGGAGGTGGCGCGAAGCGCCGGAGGGGCTGCTCACGCTCCCTCTCCCCATCGGGGAGAGGGCCGGGGTGAGGGGCTTAAGCTGGCAATGACCCTCACGCGCGACCAGGTGATGGACAAGGTGTTGTCCTCCCCATTCATGGGGAGGTGGCGCGCAGCGCCGGAGGGGCTGCTCAAACTCCCTCTCCCCTTCGGGGAGAGGGTCTGGGTGAGGGGCGTGACTCCCCCTCTCCCCCTCGGGGAGAGGGTTGGGGTGAGGGGCTTAAACTGGCAATGACCCTCACCCGCGACCAGGTGATGGACAAGGTCGTCGCCCTGACGAAGCGCCGCGGGTTCATCTACCCGTCGAGCGAGATCTACGGCGGCCTCTCGGGCTTCTACGACTACGGCCCCTACGGAATGACGCTGAAACGCGCGATCCGCGACCTGTGGTGGCGCCACATGGTCGAGCTGCGCGACGACGTCGTCGGCCTGGAATCGACGCTCATGATGCCGTCGGCGGTGTGGGAGGCCTCGGGGCACCTGACCAACTTCGTCGACCCACTGCGCCAGTGCCTGGGCGAGTGCAAGAAGCGCTGGCGCGCGGACCAGGTGACGGGGGAGAAGTGCCCCGAGTGCGGCGGGCCGCTGGACGACGCGCGGATGTTCAACCTGATGTTCAAGACGTACGTCGGCCCGCTGGAGGACCGCGCGTCCGAGGTCTACCTGCGACCCGAGACCGCGCAGGGAATGTTCGTCGATTTCAAGAACGTCATCAACTCGACGCGGGTGCGGGTGCCGTTCGGGATCGCGCAGCAGGGCAAGGCGTTCCGGAACGAGATCACGCCGGGCAACTTTGTTTTCAGGGTCCGCGAATTCGAGCTGATGGAGATGGAGTACTTCGTCCGGCCGCAGCAGGACGACGAATGGTTCGCATACTGGCGCAACGAGCGTGTGCGCTGGTACACGGAGGTGCTCGGCATCCAGCCGTCGCGGCTGCGCTTCTATGACCATCCGACTGAGTCGCTGTCGCACTACTCGAAGCAGACGACGGACATCGAATATGAATTCCCCTTTGGCTGGGGCGAGCTGGAGGGGATCGCCGACCGGACGGACTACGACCTCGCGGTCCACCAGGAGCGCTCCAAGCAGGACCTGACCTACCTGGACCCGGAGACGAACGAGCGCTACCTGCCGTGGGTGATCGAGCCGGCGGTGAGCGTCGAGCGGATCTTCATCACGCTGTTGCTGGACGCGTACGACGAGGACGTGGTGAACAACGAGCCGCGGGTGGTGATGCGCCTGCACCCGAACGTTGCGCCGGTCCAGGTGGCCGTGGTCCCGCTGTCAAAGAAGGAAGAGCTGATCCGCGTGGCGAAGGAGATCGTGCAGATGCTGCGGGGCCAGTTCCGCGTCGAGTACGACCAGACGGGAGGCCACATCGGCCGGCGCTACCGGCGCCAGGACGAGATCGGCACTCCCTTCTGCATCACGGTCGACTTCGACACGTTGAACGACAGGGCAGTCACCATCCGCCACCGCGACTCAACCGAACAGGAGCGCGTGCCAGTCGACGCCCTCGGCGCGCGCCTAGCCGAAGTCCTCAAGGGCCCTCCGTAAGTTCGCCAAGTTCGCAGACGTCTGCTGCGTAGTCCCTGCGGTGCATTCCGGTAGGTATTGATAAGCACTCGATATCACAAGGCCGGTTCGGCTGAAACGCCACCACGAAGAGCCGCAACTACTTGCTGCCATGCTTGTCTCCGCAGGCGTCCGGACCAAATCGGACGCCGCAGAAGACCTGTGAGGACCCGTTAGCCGCCGATCGGGGCCTTGGTTGTCCGAGTATGCCCGGTGGTCGCTTTGGTCTCCGATGTAGCCTCGTCGACTCATGTCGGGCGCTGAGACTAAACTCCCTGCGTGTTACTGACGCAGGTTGAGGTGAGCGGTTTCAAGGCTTTTGAGAAGGCCAGTATTGAGACTGCTCCACTTACGGTGTTGATTGGCCCAAACAACGGTGGGAAGTCAACCGTGTTGCAGGCGATCGCCCTGCTAGCTCAAACCGTTTCGTCGAATTCGCAGGGGCGCGTAAAGACTGATGGTCCCCTTGTCGATCTAGGAGAGGACGTTAGCCGATTGGCCAACGACGTTTCGGCGCGAAGTGGCCTGTGGTCAATTAGTCTCTCGTGGAAGGCCTCCGACGATCACGCGGACCAAGCGACAGAGATTGGATTTGACCTGCAGGCAGTGCAAGCGCGCGGGCAGGGCTTCACAACGTCGGCTTGGGTGCGCACACATCTTCCGCCAGGCAGAGTCGTCCAAGCGACGGTGGCCCCGCGCGCCGGACAGCCACAAAGACTGACGGTAAGCGCGCCCGAACTAAGGACAACCAACCTCCACCTGCCTGCAGTGGAGCAATCGCTGGACATTAATCAGCTGGAGCCATGGCGCTGGCAGATCATGACCCAGTCCGCTCCGTACAACCAGGCGGCGATCACCTCAGGACAGCCGGAGGCGGTTCTTGCCGGCATACTTTTGACGGCTGGGCCCTATTTCTTGGGAGGCATTGCCGATCAACTGCAATCCTTCCGCTATGTTGGCGCCGACCGCCAAGTCGTAAGAAGTGCATACCCACTTGGACAGGGCAGTACAAATCCGCAAACGGCTGAAGAAGTCATCAGCAGTCTTGCCCGCAGCGACGACATCCTCTATCAGGTTTCTGATCGGCTTCGCAGAACATTCGACTATGGGCTCGACAAGACGCTCCCAAGCCGTACCTCTTTCCCGCGGCCGGCTTTGCATTTGGAGCAGGTTGGCTTAGTCGGAACCGCAACGGGGAACCGCCGACGGTTGCTTGTGAACATGGGAGCAGGCTTCGCGCAGTTCGCTTGGGTCGCATTGCAGCTCGAGTTAGCACGCATCGTGCCTGAATCGTTCAACCTAGAGTCACCGCAGCCGACGCCCATCGTGGGAGTGGAGGAGCCTGAACTGCATTTGCACCCTAGGCTTCAGCCGGCAATGGCCAGACTGCTCTCAGAGTTCGCTTTGGAGAAGGGGCAAGTCATTTGCACTACGCAGAGTGAGCATTTCCTGTTGGCGGTTCTGGAGCTCGTGCTCGACAAGACGCTCAAACCCAAGGATGTAGCGGTCTACTACGTGGATGCCCCCAACGGAACCGTAGATCGGCTAGATGTGGACGGCAATGGCCAGTTGAAGGGTGGGCTAAGAGGCTTCTTCGAAGAGAACGAGAGGCAAATCGAACGGCAGATCGAACTGCTGCGCAATAGTGCCGGCCTGGGTTCTTGACGAGAACGTCATTAAGCGCTCCTTAGAAGCCGCATGCACGAAGTCGGCCGAGGACTTGGACGCGGCGAGAGTGTTGGGCTTTGTTCAGGATCGAGGCAGATGGGTCTTTACTCACGCGTTACGCCAGAGGTACTTGTCTAACTGGAAGAGCCGAGCATGCGATGCCCCTCTTACGATCAGGATGTTTCAGAGTTTACGTGACCTAATGTGGGATTCGGAGCGCAGCACTCTTCTTGACGATGTTCCGATTGTCGTTGGGCCATATCACGACGATGACGAGTTCGTGGTCTCGGCCGCTGCGGCCGCTGGGTCTGGCGCGATTCTGGTTACGAACGACGGCCGCCTGCGAGATGCTCTCGCTCGCGCACATATTCCGGCCGCGTATGGTTTCAGTGTTGTTGACACTGCTGGCGCTTTGGTCATTCAAGGTTCATTGGCATTGCGAGACCAGAATTGAAGGCAAACGATCTTTCCATCCGCCTGAAAGCTGTAAGCAACGCTCACGCCGTAGGCCGTTCAGTCTTTGAAACGCGGCATGCGTGCGAAGCTACCCCAGCGAGAAGTTGAAAGACGGAATGGACTCAATGGATCGCGAGTCCGTGATCGCCTATTCCGTTGTGGTTAGCGACTTCGGTAGTGGAAATGCCACAAACCTTCGCGACAACGGCAGTATCTCCGGAACCTTCAATGCTCCGCACCGGGTTCAGGTGCAGTTCGAGCATCCTCAAGGCGGTTTCAGAATGAGCCGGTCGTGGACCTTTCAGGACCTGACGGGCACTGGGGGACCGTTTCTGGCTGAAGGGAGAGGAACTGCGACGTGCGAACCCTGCACCGTCGAAGGGCTGACCGGAATCGTCAGATTCGATCTGACTGTCTTGGGCGCGGCAGTCGTCGACGAGTCCGGCGCTCCACAAGGCGCCGAGAATCTTGGAGGCACGTGGATCGTCGCCGAGGCCGCTGGCGACTTAGTCGGCCTTACCGGACAGGGGACTTACAACGGCCAGCAACCCATTGTCTTCATAGGTAGGATTACGCTTCCCCAGTTAGGAGCTGAGGTTCATCGCAGCACCTAGCATTGACGACACGGCTCCCTCTGGGTAGTCGAGTCCAACAGAGGCCGTTTGAGGCTGAGCTCGAGATTCCTGCGATTAAACCCAAGCTGCACCTGCCATTTGCTTCTGATAGGCGTCGGTTCTCATCAGCAACAGTAAAAGTGTCTTGAAGGTCGAAACGTAATTGAAACGGTTCACACGGCGATAACTTTCCGTTGATGTTCGCTCTAGACCAGGCAACAGCTCGACTCGACTTCGGCACCCGTTCGCTTCGATGCGTAGACGATCCGAGCAGGCTCCCTTCACGTGACTAATCGCTCCGATCGATAAGTCGCCGGAACCCTGTTCCTTATCTGGAGCCTTGCTCCCATGTAGACGGGAGGGTTATCGTCAACACGACGTGGATCGGCTAAGCTGCGCATATCCATTGAACCGCCAAAGTGGCGGCCGACAAATCAGTGTATTCACTAAGCGGACGTACTGTTGACCCGGGCACCGCAAGGAGGATTCTGAGTGGACACACTCGCGGCGGGGAACAGCCTGTTAGCAGGACAGTATTTGTGGTCCGCAAATGGCCACCATTCGCTGACTTTGCAACCGGATGGTACCCTGGCCTTGCAGACGGGTCCGCTCGTAGATCCCTTCGGACGGCCGACCATACGCGACGTAATCTGGTCTTCTAAACTGATTCCGGCGCCCGAGACACCAAGTGTAGCCACGATGCTTCCCGATGGCGACCTCGTGCTCTTGGATTCAACAGGCGCGGCACGATGGACCTCGGGGACGGCGGGCAACCCGGGCGCCTACCTCGTCGTTCAAAATGATCGCAACGTAGTGATCTATAGTGCCAGGCCGGCTCCCCTTTGGGCGACAAAGACCAGCCTGATCCAACACGTATTTGTTCTGATGCTCGAGAACCGTTCCTTTGACCACATGCTTGGTCACTTTACTCAGCCTGGCATCGACCCCAAGACAGGCGGTACCACGCGAGCAAATGGAGTGTGGCCTGGAGGTTATTCCAATAGTCTTGGCCCGTTGACGATACCCGCCCGAATGGGAGCACCGCAGAGAATGCCGGTATCGCCGGGGCACGGGTTTAACGATGTCCTTGTTCAGCTTTGCTACGATCCGCTAAGCGACCCGAATCCACCAGAACTCAATTCGCCGTACAACTATCCAACTATCACCAATGCGGGTTTTGTGCGAAATTGGGTGGATCAACGTGTCATTGTTGATCCGATTGAGTTTCCGCTCCACTTCGGTCCCCCCGATCCCAGTATTGTCATGGCGGGTTTTGGCCCATCGGATCTGCCAGTGCTCTTCTCGCTCGCTGAACAGTTTGCAGTACTCGACAACTATTGCTCGTCACTTCCGGGCCCCACTGATCCCAATCGCAGATTCGTTCACGCGGCCTCCTCGGCTGGTTTGTACGACGGACAAACTGGTGATGCGATCTTCTCAGAATACTATTTGGATGGCGTGACCTTTGCGAATGGGACAATATTCGACAAATTATCTGCAGCCGGTCACGAATATCTGATTTTTGAGGGGGACTCGCTCCCCAACGCGGGAGAACTAGCGGGCATTCCAGATAGTGCTTTCGTGCCTTTCGCTTTCTTCTCGCAATATGTCAATAACCCCGCGGGCTACGCGCCCGCATATACCTTCATTGAGCCAAACTATGGCAATGACATTGGCATTTTCGGGCCGAACGACTTCAGTTGCGGTGATTCGCAACATCCAGACAACGATGTCACGAAGGGCGAAGCTCTGATTAAGGTCGTATACGAAACCATCCGCAATTCGCCAGTCTGGGACTCTAGTTTGCTAGTTATCACCTACGATGAGCATGGGGGCTTCTACGATCATGTGGCGCCCCAACCTGCTGTCCCTCCAGGGGATCCCTCGCCGCCGACGCTTCCATGGATCGACTTTAAGCCTAAGTTCGCATTCGACAAATTCGGGGCTCGCGTTCCAGCTTTGGTCATATCGCCTCTGGTAGCGAAGGGAACGATCGATCATCAACTCTACGATCACACTTCGGTGTTGCGCACGCTTGAAGACATTTTCATGTTGCCTCGCTTGACCAATCGAGACGCGAGTGCCAATTCGTTTTTCGAGGCTCTGACCGTCTTATCCAGAGACGATGCACCCAAGTCGCTACCTTCCCCAGCTGTGTCCTTGAATCCAGAGGATTGTAGCGGCCTAACGGATACTGAGTTAATCGATGCGGGTGAACAGGCCGGTATTGCGATCTTGGTGGTTATAGGAGTACTTGTGCTATTCGATTTGGTGAACTTCGAAGAACCGCCACAAGCAATCCAAGGGAGATTGCCCGAACTGAAGGTACGACTGAAGGATATTAGAGGTATCGACGTCGACGGGGCTCTGGCGAAGCTAGTCAAGATGGACCATTGGCCTGAGCGCCGGCTGGCGGTGCGAATGGCGGACCTCCTTTCGCGGCCAATGGACCCGAACCTCGGCCAGTTCGTGTACGTGGCAATGCGACGCGAGGCTTCCTTGCTGGGTGCCAGTGCGCAGGAGGTGAGCGATGCGGCGCGGCTGTTGCAAACGCAATTCGATGCACTCTTGTATCTGCGTCGTGTCGCGACAATGGTCTCAGCAGCTCATCGAATTCGTCGTGATGGCGATAGGGGACGTAAGGCTTAGCGATCGAATGGAAACCTGGACGAACTAGCCAGAGTCGCGGTGCCTGTTATTCCGGGATCCGGGCCGCAACCCCAATCTGGAAAGGCCTGACAAGCCGCTGACTGAAGCGGTCGACGGTTCAATGGCAGGCGAGTTGTAGGCTTTGGTGAGAATGTCGTCTACGCGCGCGCGTCCTTAAGCAACGCGTGGACGTTTCGTGCGGGCAGTTAAGCGGGGCGACGACCCTCATTGCTCCTGATAAGAGACGACTATGAAGATCAACGCCAGCCGGACATTAGAGCTCTACAAGCTACGAACCGGCCCGGGCGAATGCGCATAGAAGAGTTCCTCAACCTTGTTCCGGCCCTTATGTCGATAAATCGGGGTACTAATCCTGCGAGCACGCATCGCCTCCATCCATAGGGAGAGTTTGTCAGCCTCATCTGCGTACTTTGGCTTAACCAGACCTAAGGCGAGCTGGGCGTAGCGGCGGAGCAGAAAGGCCACGATATCGGCAAGTTGAACGAGTACGACGTCTCTTGAGTCACCGAAGTATGGCGTGTCGACTACTTGGTCGAGCTCGCGCTGGTCCTTCTTGCGGCCGTAGTAGGAATCACTCCAGGCAGGCGGCCGGAGGATCAAATCTGTAAATCGCATCCTCTCGCGCTCTTGATTGTCGAACACAAAGATCGTATGGCCCTTAGGTTGCTTCTGGTTCTGGAAATGCTTCTGAATCGCCAGAACCAGATGAAATCCCAGGAAGCGCCAGGGTGAGAACAGTTCCGGGGGAAGTTGGTTGGCCTGCTTGGCAGCGACATACGACTCCTTAAGGACCGCGGCATAGACAAGGTCGTGCTTGCGCTCAGTTAACCATGTGAAGATTTCAGTAATCAGTCCCGCTCTCTCAGGACCGTCAATGCCACGGAACGCTCCGTTGCCGTTATAGAGGTCCTTCGTGTGTATCTCATCGATCTGCCGCCCGACTTGTTCGCTAAGTCGGTCGACAAGTTCCTGCCAATGCTGCTTTGTCAGGTGCATTCGGGACGTGTCAACGACTATGCCAACCATCGTTGCAATGGGCTCGTCACCGGTTCCACTCTCATCGCAGTAGCAGAGCTTCACATCAGCTGTACATTAGGCCGTCGAGGCGCTTCGGAGAATATTGAGGACATACGTGGAACCGGATCCTCGGCGCGACCCAAGGTTTCGTCGCTTTGACGATTTCTCAGGTGACGCGTGGGTGGCCCCTGCTAACGATCTTCGCGGGCTGAGCGCAGGCGATCTGATCGAGTTCCGGCGTCTTACTGGGCTGCGCCGTGCTGAGGAGCTAAGGCTCATGTTCGCTGAGGTTGACCCGGAGCACCTCGACGCCGACGAGACTCCGACGGACCCAAGCGAACTCCTCATCACCACTGAGTCTGTTCGGCTGCGAGCGGTTCGTCCTATCGACGCGGCCAGCTACCAGGATGCTGGGGTCGCCGACTGGATTCGGAAGACCTCGAGCAGGTTGGCCATGCGCTACGGGTTAAGACTTCGCAAGGGCGAAAGCGAATGGTCCGGAGGGGCGGCATGGGCAGTGCTTACATTTTCGGTGCACAGATCCACGCCGTTGTCGCGTGTGCTGGAGTTCAACGACAGCCTACGCGCCTTACTCGAACATGACCCTGCCACGCTTGACGAGAGTGCTGCGTGGGAGCTGATACGTGCGGGCCTTCCACAGGGCATCGTTGGTTGTCCTGAATCTCACTGGCTTGAGGCAAAGCGAGCACCTTATCGCCTCAGCAATGTCATCGATCAACTCGAATTGGCAAAAGACCTCTCTGCTCTTGCCAATAGCGGCGGCGGCATTCTTGTCGTAGGGGCTAAGACGACCCATAGGGATGGGATCGATGTGGTTTCGTCCCTAAGTCCGGTGGGAACTGAGTTTGCCCAACCAAGCAAATATCGGTCAGTCCTTCGATCGCGCCTATACCCGCGCATCCAGGGACTCACAATCTTTCTTGCGAAGGTCACGCAGAGTCAAGTTGTCCTAGGTATTCGAGTTCCGCGCCAACCCACCAATAATCTTCCGATACTCGTTGTCGGAATGCCAAGCATGCGGGGCGATCGCTTGGAAGGCTCCTATTGGGGGCTCTTCCGCCGCGTTGGGGAAGATAGCACTCCTGTTGTCGTGGAGGCCGTACACACGGCACTTCGTGGAGGGATCCTTTAACAGGCTGGGTTCAACTTGCTTGCGATAAGCGCTTGCTATCGACATTGACGGTGGACGCTGTCGATTTGCCTCAGGGGGACCGAGTGCAACCTTGGCCGCTTGCGGACAACAGTGGACGATTAGCCCTCACGCTGTAAACCGTCGCGAAAGCCGCGGCCATGCTGAGTCTAGTTCGATATCGGGCCCATCACCACAGATGGCAGGGCACTCACCGAAACTCGGTAGCTGTCCAGTTGGCTGGCTGAAGGCGAGCCAGGGTGCCAGTCGAAGCTCATATGACCGTCGCTATCGCCAGGGCCACAAATATCGGCGAGCTCCTCGGACGGTATCAGTAGGCACTCATCGTGGAATCGGCCCTCGTCTCGGACCCAAGCTAGGACGACGAAGTAGGTTGTCGGTGAAGGTCGAAAGCTCGACGCATAGACGTTCACTGTTGCCCGCATTCGGCCTTCATGGACTTCGACCGTCTTGATCTGGAGACCAACCACCCGCCGCGTGCCGAGATGGAGCACTGCGAGCTCGGACGTTTCGTTGTCAGGAAACGGCCGAAACAGATCGAGATCACCCCATTTCGCGAGCAGGCGAGTCACTTCCGACTCGCCCAGGAATCCGACGCTGCTTCGCCATTCGGGCCATCGCGACTCAGCTTCCAGCTCGGTTAGTAGAGAGGTGCCGAAGCGCTCGGCCAGGCGTTCCGTAGCCACCAAGAACGGAAACCAGCGGCTGTCCGAGCGCGGGTGCATGCCGAACTCGGCCGAATACAGGGGCTTGCCGTTGTCCGAACTCACGTAGGCAAGCTGCTTGAATTCGCCCTCGGTTATTACCAACAGAGTCGGCCCCAGTCCGCCGTCAGTCAGAAGGCCGCTGACGATCAACGCATCGTCGTCGCGCAAGCTGTCAGCCCACACCGAGATGTGTATCTCGCCGTCCATAAGCGTCGACCGGCTTTTCGCCTGGACAGGCAGATAAACGTCATCGGTGCGCCGATGAATAAGCGCGTCGATGCCGCGGTCGGCGAGAGGCAGGAAGACATGAAGGGCTCCTCGCGATTGCTCCGTCAGCAGTGCCCATAGGCGAAACTCAAACACCTGGCCGGACGCGCTGTTCTCGTCGGAGGTCCAGGTGCCGGAGTTCGGAGCGCCCATTGGCAACCTAGGCGCGCGCCTCGCGCGGCGTGTCCTTTCGAGTGATCGCCAGGAACGCGACGAACGCAAGGATCAGCACCCACAACGCAATGCTTACCGCCCCCTTGCCCAGGTTCAATCCGCCAACGTTCGCCGGCACCGCCAGCCAGTCCGCGAACGAAGCGCCCAACGGCCTCGTGATGATGTATGCGATCCAGAACGCGACGATCTCGTTCAGGCGCACGAAGCGATAGGCGAGGCCTGGCAGCGCGATCAAAACCGCGAACAGGATTCCCGACGCGAAGAAGCCCAACTGAAAAGTGACCGCAGTCATGTCGCCCACCGCCGTTCCCATCGCAAATGTCGCCAGCACCGCGGCCCAGTAGAACGCCTCACGCCGCCGCGTGAAGATGCTGTGCACGGACAGCGTGCGCTCGCTCCAGAACCACAGCGCGAAGATCACGACCGTGCTGGCTGCGTAGAACGTCGCCGAATACTGATACGGCACGCCCATGTAGACGTGGACGATCCCGGCTGCCATCGTGCCGAACACCGCGACCATCGATACCGCGAGCCAGTAGATCCACGCGTTGTATCGGTGCATGGCGAGCTGGATCAGCACGACCAGGCCAAGCACCGCTGCGGCGAGGATGACGACGAGGTACGGGTCGAAGGTGTGGACGAAGTAATCCGACGTCGTCTCGCCCATCCCCGTCGTGAGCACCTTGACGACCCAGAAATAGACGGTGAGCTCTGGAACCTTTTTGGCGAGCGGCGTGTTGAGCCAGGAGCGAATCAGCTGCACAGGCGCTTCGCGGCTTCGACGTAGACGTCGACGCACCGCTCGACCGAAGCAAGGTCGACCCATTCGACGTCGGCGTGCTCGCCTTCGCCGGCAGGGCCGTAGCAGACGGTCGGGATGCCCGCGGCGTTCATCAGCGCCATGTCCATCCAGTAGGCGACGCCGATCTCTTCGGGGTGGCCGGCTGCTTCGGAGACCGCGCGCGCGAGAGGATGGTCGGCCGCGACTTCTGAGGGCGAGCGCTCCAACACGATTCGGGCGCCTGGAATCTCGTCGGTGACGTCTTCGCCGGGGATCGTCCGCCGCTCGATCTTCAGCACGCAGCGCGCCGGATAGGTCGACCACTCCTGGCCGCCTTCGATCAAGGAGGCATGGACCGAACCGGTGCCGAGCAGCGGGTGCCGGGGGCTAACGCGGAGAGAGTTCTGAAGATCCTGGACTCGGGCCAGCACCGGGCCCATCGCGGCGATCGCGTCCACACCGATGTCGGCTCGGGAGCCGTGGGCCGCGACGCCCGTCGTTTCCACCTCCAGCCACACGAATCCCTTGTGCGCCAGGCAGAGGCGCAGCTCGGTCGGCTCCGTCACGATGCCGAAGTCGGCAGAAAACCGCTCCAGCAACGCCGATGTGCCGGTCGAGGCCACCTCCTCATCCGAGACCGCAGCGAGGATCAGGTCCCCGCGCAGGCGTGGTGCTCGCTTGGCCGTCAGCATGATCGCCGCCAGAGATCCCTTCATGTCGTACGCGCCGCGGCCGTAGACCCGGCCGTTTTCAACGCGCGGCGTGAACGCGTCCGTCATGCCGCCCGCGCCCACCGTGTCCATGTGCGCGTTCAGCATCAAAGACCGACCGCCGCCCGACCCTCGCAGCACTCCCACCACCGACGGCCGGCCGGGCGCCGGCTCGACGATCGTCACCTCGAGCCCGGCGTCAGAAAGCCACCCGGCGACAAAAGAGGCGATGGCTCCCTCGCCGGAACCTCCCGGCACCAGGTCCGGGTTCACCGACTCGATCGCAACGAGGTCGCAGATGAGCCCTTCAGGCCCAGCCATAGCGAAACCTTAACTTGCCTTTTTCCTCGGCCGGACTACACTCCGAGACGCCGCATTCACGCGCAGGGACACGGGGTTCTAGGGAGGACTGGCTTATGTCTCAATCGGTGCGACGCGCGCTCATCCTTGCCGCGGGCGCATCCACCTTGCTCGCCACCGGGCCCGGGCTCACGTCAGCGCAAGCGAGTGTGGAGACGAAGTTCGCCGGCATCAACCACATCGTCGTGATCTACGAGGAAAACCACAGCTTCGACAACCTGTACGGAGGTTGGGAGGGCGTCAATGGCCGGGCCAACGCGACCACTCTGCAGGTCGATCAGTCCGGCAACGCCTACGGCTGCATTCTCCAGAACGACGTCAACCTCACCTCGCCGCCGCAGCCCGTCGCCTGCAGCGGTGTGACTGTCAAGGGCGTGCCGTACAACAGCAACTTCGGCAACGCGCCGTTCAACATCGGCACCTTCATTCCGAGCACCGCGCGGACCTGCCCGCAGCCGGGAGTCTTCGCGCTTCACGGCCTGACCCCGAGCGCGGCCAACCTGCCCGGCGGGTGCACCGAGGACATCGTCCACCGCTTTTACCAGGAGCAGTTCCAGATCAACAACGGCGCCCAGAACCGCTACGCGACCGGCAGTGACGCCGCCGGCCTGACGCTGGGCTTCTACGACACGACCCAGCTGCCGATCTACAAGTTCCTGCACGCGGACGGCGCCCCGCACTACGCGATCGCCGACGACTTCTTCCAGGGAGCGTTCGGCGGTTCCTTCCTCAACCACCAGTGGCTGATCGCGGCGGCAACGCCGACGTGGCCGAACATGCCCGCCGGTCAGCACTCGATCGTCGACTCGAACGGTTTCCCCAACGCGGGCTATCCGCTGTACAAGCCGACCGCCGCGGTGCTCAACGACTCCCGCGGAACGCAAGCATGCGGTCTCTCGAGCACGAACCTGAACGTGGCATGTGGCGACTTCGCGGTCAACACGACCCAGCCCGCCTATCAGCCGTTCAAGGGATCGCCGCAGCTTCCGCCCCAGACCGGCAAGACGATCGGTGACGAGCTCACCGCCGCCGGCGTCAGCTGGGCCTGGTACTCAGGCGGCTGGTCCAACGCGGACGGCGACGTCGGCGCACCCGGCTGGACCAACGGCGACGGCACCAAGGGTTGCATCGACCCCGACTCGGCGGCCAACCCGACCTGGCCCAACTGCCCGAACAAGGTCTTCCAGTACCACCACCAGCCGTTCAACTACTTCGCGAACTACGCCCCCGGCACCCCCGGCCGCGCGCATCTGCAGGACGAGCAGGCTTTTCTCGCCGCGGCCGGTGGGTCCGGCAGCACCTGCCAGCTCAACCAGGTCAGCTTCATCAAGCCGGTCGGGCTCGAGAACGAGCACCCCGGATACACCAGCGAGACCCGCGGCAGCGACCACCTGGTCGACCTGCTCACCGCGATCAACGGCAGCGCCTGCCGCAAGGACACGATGGTCGTCGTCACCTATGACGAGTTCGGCGGACAGTACGACCACGTCGCTCCTCCGGGACAGGGCCTCACGAAGGGACCTCACGACCAGTGGGGCCCAGGCACCCGCGTCCCGGCGCTGATCCTCGCGCCGCGCCTGGCCGGCGACTTCGTCGTCGACAACACTCAGTACGACACGACCTCGATCCTCGCCACCATCGAGCGCCGCTACGGCCTGACCGCGCTGGGCACCCGCGACGCCGCGGTCAACGACCTCTCGAAGGTCTTCAACGCCAGGTCGCCGTTCGACACGTAAGTCAGGGGAGGGATTCGAAGTGAGACGGTTGATGTTTACCGGGGTGACGGCAATCGCCGCCGTCACCCTCTTCGCCGCGCCGGTCGACGCGGGCGGCTCGGGCTGGCACCTCGGCTTCTACACACCGTCGGGCCGAGCGCTTTCGATGGCCTCGACCGGCACCGGAAGCGGGATCGCGACGTTCGACTTCACCAGTCAGGACAACACGGCGCTCCTCGTCACCGACCAGGGGAGCTCGGCGCTGCTGGGCGACGACCGCGGCAAGACGGTCACGGCGACGTTCACCGTCTCGAATGCCACCGGCGCGTTCACCTACTTCGGTGAAGGAACTCCCTCCAACCCCTGCGGAACGCCGGCCAACACTCGCCTCTTCTTCGAGACCTCGAACTCAGGCGGTTTTGACGAGACCCACTTCTGGTGGTCGAACCCAAGCTCGGCGATCCTTGCCGACGGCACGTTCACAGTGACCGCGACCGTCAACGGGGCGGAGTGGTCCGACTTCTTCGGCCACCTCGGCAACGACCCCACCTACGCGGCGGGCTTTACCAGCGCGGCCTCCAACGTCACCGCGATCGGCCTGTCCTTCGGTGGCGGCTGCTTCTTCGAAAACGGAGTCGGCACCAGCGACGGCAGCGGCACCTTCACCCTGGAGACCTTTTCGGTCAACTGAAGACGCGACGGTGAGGGCCCGCCGTGGTGACGGGCCCTCAGCCTTTCTCTAGCTCCTGTCCGCGAAGTCGCCGTTGGAGACGGCAAACCAGCGGAACACCACCTGACCTGTCTTGGTGGTGAACAGGCCGCCGACAAAGACCTCCGGCGTCGTGCACGGATGCGGCAGGTCCACAGTCGCGTTGATCGTGGAGTTGCCTGCCAGGTCGGCAGGGACGCCGCCCGTTTGGACGTTGACTATCATCTGCGCGATCGTCCGGCAGCTGACGACCGCGGCGAAAGTTCCGACCGGGTTCTTCCCTTCGAACATTCCCGCGGCAAGGACGAGTCCAGTCACCGTGGCTGAGACGTGGCCGTCGCGATCGACCGTCCCGGCCCCCGTAGAGATCCTCCACGGAATGCCGCCACCGGTGAGCCCGCGGTCGTTCACCGTTCCCACCGCGGCGCCGATGACGGGCGTCATCGACTGGAAGCTGATCACGGTGCCGCCCTCGTCGGCCGGCACACCGATTGTGCCGGCGCCCAGAAGGCTCAGAGCCCCGATGCCGGCCACGAAAAACCTCCGCCAGACCCTCATGGCAAACCTCCCCATCAGTTGTTGACGATCCCTTCGCGGATTACCGGGTCGAGTTACTGGGCCCGGCCGAAGATTGAGCTCTCGAAGATGTAGAACAGCGCGATCGCCGCGTACATCGCGGCGCTCGCCTGCGGGCTGACCAGGGCAACGAGCGTCGCGGCTGCGTAGGTGGCCGGGCCCAGCGCGTAGCTGCGGCTGATCCCCGCGACCACCCGCTTGTTTGCGTCTGAACGCAGCAGCCGGCCGCCCGAGGCTGCGTAGCGCCACAGCACGTTGAAAAGCACGGCCGTGCCCGTGAGAGTGATGCCGTAGGCGAGCGCCGCGGCCGTGGCGTCGGCCGTCTGGATGTCGAGCGCCAGCAGCCGGGTGGGGAAGGGTATGAACGCGATGAACATCAGGAAAAGGACGGTGACCATCGAGAAGAACCGGTCGACGTGCGCGATCTGGTGCATGACCATGTGGTGGTTCGCGCCGATGATCCCGATCGTGATGAAGCTCACGGCGTAGGCGGCGTAGCTGGGCCAGATCGCCAGGAGCTGGGGCCCGAGCGCCCTGGTCTGGTCGACGGCCAGGTTCAGGATCAGCAACGTCGCCGCGAAGGCGAAGATCCCGTCCGAGAACGCCTCCAGCCGGTTCTTGGGCATGGTGCCAATTCAAACGCAAGTTTCCAGGCGGCCGTTCGTTAAGCCGCGCCGTACACCCCCAACTGAATACACGAGGAGATAGGCCTCCTCCTCCAACCTCCCCATCTCAACTCCAGAGGCCGATGCTCCAGCCGACCCGGCGGGCCCCCTCCCTGATTTGCCCGCCGGGCTCCGGTTGGGGGCGCGACTACTTGCCGACCAGCCGGATCGTCCAGACGTCCTGTGCAAGTCCGGGCTGGATCAGATAGGCGAAAGGCAGGGTGAAATAGCCCTTCATCCCCCAACCAGGACCCCACGAGTTGCGGACGACGAACCACTGCCTGGCGTGGTTGTAGCCCACCGCCATCACCGCGTGCCCGCCCACGGCGCGCTCGCCGGGCTGAGGCATCGGCGCGTGTCCAGTTTTGGCGACGGTGGGGCTCTCGAAGCTCTCGTACACAGTGAATCCGAAGACGAAGGGATAGCCGGACGCGAGGCAGCCCTTCATCTGGTTCACGTCCTGGACGAGTCGCTGGTACGAGATCGCGCGGTCGAGCCTGGCGTCCTTGTAGCACTGGGCCCTAGGACGCTTGGTGAACTTCGCGATGTCGTACGGCCACTCGGCCTCGGGGCATACGCCGTCGCTCGCGACCGACTTGATGCCGTCGCGGATCATGGCGCCGCTGTCGACGGGCACCGTGCCCTCGATTAGGCGCTCGTTGTAGTAGATGAAGAGACGCGAGGGCACGAAGTCGCCGAGCTTCTGCTTCATGCGGTCGAACTCGATCGCGCCTCCGATCGCGTTGGCGGTGCAGCTGCCGAGGTTGCCCTGGTCGTAGACGGGCGGGCACTGGGCGCGCAGGTCGGCCGCGACTGGGAGGGCGAGCAGGAACTGGGCCGGGGCGGAGTACAGATGATCGCGCTGGTCAGGCTCGTCGGGGATCCACCCAAAGCGGCTTATGGTGCGTGGTCGGGTCATGACTTCACCTCCCTGAAACAGCGGCGCTTCCCCGGCTTGGGATTATCGCCGAGCGCCGCTCCCACGGCCGATAGTCGCGACTATCCGCCCTCTCGCGTCACCAACATGGGCGATAGTCCGGACTATCGGCCATCACGCTGCGCGCCTAGAGGTAAACCCACCCCGCGACGCTCGGCCCATCGCCGACGTACGCCTGCACCCCGTGCGGAAACCGGTGGGCCTCCAGGGCGATCGCCGTCGCGCGCGCGTGTCCCTCCAGGATCACGAGCCGGCCGTCCGGCCGCTTGAGCGCGATGATCTCCGGCACCTTCTTCTCCGAGTGGCACAGGCCTGACGCGAGCGAGAGCACGACCATGTTCGTGCCGTCGCCGGTGAACACGTGGCCGACGTTCGTCGCCCCCTCTGCCACCTTTCGCGTCACGGGCGACAGCAGCTGCCACGCGCCCTCGTGTCGCGCGTACAGCAGCTCGCCGACGTCCTCAAGCGTCAGGCGCACCCGCCGCCAGGTGATGTCGTTGCCCAATCCCTGGAAGCTGCCGGTGCCCTGGCCGAACCCGTAGACCGACGTGATGATCTGCCGCCGCAGCTCGTTCTGGGCCGCGTCGCGAAGGTCCGGCTGGCGAGCAGCCTTCAGCGCGGCCGAGAGATTGGCGGGATTGGGAGGGTTGCCGACCATGTAGGCCTGGAAGTCAGGCGACTCGATGACCGCCTGCAGCCAGGCGAGGATGACCTGGTCGTCGGTAGCGGATCCAAGGTCTTCCACCTAGAGTGGCTCGCCTCCGATGCGCGCCGCGTCCTCGCGATCTAGACGGCCGGGCGCCTTCGGCGCTGAAGCCTTCGTCAAGGGGCCCGGCGCTTCGTCGTCACGCATCAACGGATGCGCTCCTCCTAGCGCCACCCTTTCCTTGGCTCCGGCCGTCGATATCGCGAGTCCGCTGACGTGCCCGGAGTCGAACCACTCTGGCATGGGAAAATAACACCTCGATGCCCAAATCCCGCAAATGGGTCTACCAGTTCTCAGAAGGCAGCGCGAAAATGCGCGACCTCCTGGGAGGCAAGGGCGCCGGAGCGGCGGAGATGACCAAAGCCGGCATGCCCGTGCCGCCCGGCTTCACCATCACCACCGAGGCCTGCCGCGAGTACTACGCGAGCGGCGGCAAGTTCCCGAAGGGCCTGTGGGAGCAGGTGCTGCCCGCGCTGAAGGTCCTCGAGCGCAAGGCGGGCAAGAAGCTCGGCAACCCCAAGGACCCGCTGCTCGTGAGCGTGCGTTCGGGGGCGAAGTTCTCGATGCCCGGGATGATGGACACCGTCCTCAACCTCGGCCTGAACGACGAGACCGCGGCCGGCCTCGCGGCGCTGACGAAGGACGAGAGGTTCGCGCTCGACGCCTACCGCAGGTTCATCCAGATGTTCGGCAAGACGGTCAAGGGCATCGACGGCGAGAAGTTTGAGCACGCCTTGCAGGAGGCCAAGCGCAAGGCCGGCGTCAAGACCGACCCCCAGTTGAAGCCCGCCGACCTCAGGCCGCTGGTCCAGAGATTCCTCGCCATATATAAGGAAGAGACTCGCCGCGCCTTTCCGACCGACCCCGTCGAGCAGCTGCGCGAGGCGATCGACGCGGTCTTCCGGTCGTGGAACACCGACCGCGCGAAGACGTACCGGCGGATGGAGCGCATCCCCGACGACCTCGGCACCGCGGTCAACGTGCAGATGATGGTGTTCGGGAACATGGGCGAGACGTCGGGCACCGGCGTGGCGTTCACGCGCAACCCGATCACCGGCGCTAAGGAGCTGTACGGCGACTACCTGGCCAACGCGCAGGGCGAGGACGTCGTCGCGGGCGTGCGCGACACAGAACAGATCAGCGCGCTGAAGAAGCACCAGCCAAAGGTCTACGCGCAGTTCGACCGCTACGCGCGGCAGCTCGAGAAGCACTACAAGGACGTGCAGGACCTCGAGTTCACGATCGAGCGCGGCAAGCTCTACATGCTGCAGACGCGCGCTGCCAAGCGCACCGGCGAGGCGGCGGTGAACATCGCCGTCGACATGGTCAAGGAGCGCCTGATCACGAAGAGGGAAGCGGTCGCGCGCGTCGAGCCACGCCAGCTCGAGCAGCTGCTGTTCCCACGCGTCGACCCCGCGGCCAAGGTCTCGCCGCTGGCGAAAGGCGTGCCTGCGTCCCCGGGCGCCGCTTCAGGTGGCGCCGTGTTCGACGCCGACACCGCGGTGGAGTGGGGCAAGCAGGGCAAGGCCGTGATCCTGGTCCGCGTCGAGACCAACCCGAACGACGTGCACGGGATGGTCGAGGCGAAAGGCATCCTCACGCAGACCGGGGGCACGGCATCGCACGCGGCGCTGGTCGCGCGAGGCATGGGCCGGCCGTGCGTCGTCGGCGCCTCGTCGATCGACGTCGACGTCCGGCAGCGGAAGTTCTCCGCCAACGGGACGACGATCAACGAAGGCGACCAGATCACGATCGACGGCACCACCGGCGAGGTGTACGTGGGCAACGTGCCGACGATCGAGGCGCAGTCGCTGAACCAGCACCCAGCGGCGAGCGCGATCCTCAGGTGGGCGGACGAGGAGCGGCGCCTCGAGGTGTGGGCGAACGCCGACTACCCGCGCGACGCGATCAAGGCACGCGAGAACGGCGCGCAGGGCGTGGGCTTGTGCCGGACCGAGCACATGTTCATGGAGCAGGATCGCTTGCCGATCGTGCAGGCCATGATCATGGCCAACACCACCGCAGACCGCGAGAAGCAGCTCGCGAAGCTGCTGCCGATCCAGCGCGGCGACTTCGAGGGGATCTTCAAGGCGATGGCGGGGCTGCCGGTGATCATCCGGCTCATCGACCCGCCGCTGCACGAGTTCCTACCATCTCTAGAGGACCTCGTCCGCGAGACGACGCACCTGAAGGACACGGGCGAGAACCCCGCGCGCCTGGCGGAGGCGGAGAAGGTCCTCGCGCGAGTCGAGGAGCTGCACGAGGCCAACCCGATGCTCGGGCTGCGCGGGGTGCGGTTGTCCATCCTCTATCCCGAGATCCCGCGCATGCAGGTGCGGGCGATCATGGAGGCGGCGACCAACCTCCGAAGGCAGAAGGTCGACGCCCGGCCGGAGATCATGATCCCGCTCGCCAGCACGGTGGCCGAGCTGCGCGCCGTGCACGCGGAGCTGAAGCCGGTCGCCGAGGCGGTGCAGAAGGAGGCCGGGATCCGCGTGCCCTACAAGTTCGGCACGATGATCGAGATCCCGCGCGCCGCGCTGACCGCCGGGGAGATCGCCGAGGAGGCGGAGTTCTTCTCCTTCGGCACCAACGACCTTACGCAGACGACGTTCGGCTTCTCGCGCGACGACGCGGAGAGGGCGTTCATCGTCCGCTACCTGGAGAACAAGATCCTGCCGCGCAACCCGTTCGAGACGATCGACGAGAAGGGTGTGGGCCGGCTGATGGCGATCGCCGTAAACGAGGGCCGAAAGACAAGGAAGGACCTGGAGGTCGGGATCTGCGGCGAGCACGGGGGAGACCCGGATTCGATCCACCTCTGCCACAAGCTGGGCCTGAACTACGTGTCGTGCAGCCCATTCCGCGTCCCGGTGGCACGGCTGGCGGCGGCCCAGGCAGCAATCGGAGACACCGCCAAGGACAAGTAGGGATGGTGAATAGCTCAGGCCTGGGATAGCGGCCAGGCCTGAGCGGAACGCTTGGTCGTTAGGCGACTGCCGCTAGAAGCAGTCCCAGCACCAGGCCATGCCGATGCGGTAGGTCATGGTGGTGGCGACATACGGTGGGTTGTGGACCTCGTCTTCGGATTGCGCAGCCTCGTAGTAATAGTTGACGTCAGGCGGGAAGCCTTTCCAGATCGACCCAAACTGTGTGGCATTGAGCACGTACGGTCCAAAGGTGTTCGGACAGATTTCCGACGACTCCGAGTAGCTGGTGCCGGTGCGTGTGCTGGTGTACGAAATCGTGTAGTTGGTGCAGCTACCCACCGAGTTGGTCGCCTGGGGCGTCCAGTCAATTACCTGGTTGCCGGAGACCCAAGTCTCCCACTCGAACACCTGCCGCAAGTGGTCGCAGAAGTAATTCGCAGAGCAGTCCGATCGTGCCGAGACGCGGTGCTGGTCGGCCAGGTACCAGTCCCAACCGATGGCCTGGTCCAGGTTCTCTACATCGCATCCATAGGCATAGAGGTGGCCGTCAGAAGACTTGATCGACGCGCAGGAGGTTGTGTAGACGGAGCTTGCGAGCTGAGTGCTGCGGGCCGCGCCCGAAGTTGGAAATCCGGCTTTCGAAAGCGTTCGTGTGACGCCGACTGTCATCGTGTGGTTGACGGCGCGCCCGTTTCCTCTGGTCACAATCTCCGGGTACACCGTCACGGTGAGCCCGGGGGTCCCCGTGGCTGTGATCTCGGTGCCGCTGGCGTCCCGCCACAGATCCTGCACGGTGCCATCGGGGTTGGTCTTCTCTGCAATGGGGGTCCACTGCCCTGCGCCGCCGATCGAGTGCGCGAGATGCGATGGCAGTCCCCTGGCCGATGGGCTCGCGGTTGCCATGACGCTGAGAAGCACGGCGCAGGCGGTCGGAAGCGTAATTCGACGAAGGACCGTGAAACGTTTTCTCGAACTCATCTTCTTTCCTCGATATGCCAAGACCGCTCTTGGACTTGTTGACGTCGATGCCTAGGCGCGCTGAGGGTAAGCAGCGGGCCGATCCCCGCCATCGGTGGAATGACCGATCGATGACTTAGGTCAGACCTACGCGGTACCTAGACGCTCGTGAGCCCACACAGCGATCTGGGCCCGGGTGCGTAGACCGAGCTTGTTGCGGATGTGCTCCACGTGCGCGTCCACTGTCCGGTTCGAAATGTGAAGCCGTGCGCCCACCTCGGCGTTGGTCTGGCCCGCGGCGATCATTCGCGCCACCTGGATCTCCCGGTCGGTCAGGCGGCTCGTGCCGTCGCGATGGTCCCCGGCCGTCGCACCCAGGGCATAGCGAATCGCATCCTCGATGCTCATCGCCCTGCCTCGCCTGCGCGCTTCCTCCAGGGCGGCTTGACCGAGCCTCGCCCGGGCACGATCCATCAACTCGACTACGTCGCCGACCATTTCGGGGTCTCGCTCACCGCCTGTGCTGGAGCGCAGCGCCTCCGCCACCGTAACGAGCACAACAGCCCGGCCTGGATCCGCCGCAGAGACGGCCAGCAGCGCGAGTCCTTCCAGCGTATCCGCGATGTTCATCCTGTCCATGAACTCCGCCGATATCGACAGGGACTCGGCGTAACTGCGGTGGGCGACCTCGCGATTGCCCAGCCGGAAATTGATGCGGGCGGCTGTCTCTAGCACGATTGCTTTCTGAAAGCGGACGCCGGTTCTTTCGAGGATCGCGAGCGACTCCTGTGCGTGCGCCAGCGCGACGTCGTGCTGGCCGAGCGTCGTCTCGATCAAGGCCATGTTGTTGATGCTCACGGCCAGCTGCTCCAGGTCGCCGTGCGACGCCGCCAGCCCCTTGATTTCGGAGAAGGCTCGGTGCGCTGCCGTCAGATCGCCACGATGGCTTCTGACTACCCCGAGGAGGTTGAGGGCCCGCATCAGCTCCGGGTACATCGCTAGCTCTTTCGCAATCGTCACGACCTCCTGGGCGTCACGCTCCGTGGTGACGTAGTCGCCACGGCGATGACTCACCCGGGCCCGGGCGATCAGGGCGGTGGCGCGGAGCCCAGCTGCGGACGTTTCCAGGTCGAGGGCCCGGCTCAGCCACTCGAAGCCCTCGGCCAGGCTCCGGGTCATCCACCAGAACCCGCCCATCGCGCCGGCGATGCGGAGCGCGTTGTCCGACTGCTCGAAGACGCTCCACTCGAGCGCCAGCCGGATGTTGGCCTGCTCCTCGTCCAGGCGCTGCAGCCACAGGCCCTGGTCGCTCGACATCAGCTGTTTCACGGCGTTCTCGGTCCACGCTGTGAAGTAGGCCGCGTGCCGGCTCCTCCATTCGCCGATCTGCTCGAGCTTCTCGAGGGCGTACTCCCGGATCGTGTCGAGCATGCGGTAGCGAGTCGTGTGCGGATGCGTAGGTTCGGCGACCACAAGCGACTTATGCACCAGGCGTGAAAGCATCGGCTGCACCTCGTCCACGTCGATCGGCGTCCCGCTGACCACCGCTTCCGCCGCCGCGAGATCGAAGCCGCCCGCGAAAAGGCCGAGCCGCGCGAACATGGCCTGCTCGGTCGGGCTGAGCAGGCCGTAGCTCCAGTCGACGGCCTGGCGAAGCGTCTGGTGCCTCGGAAGCGAGGTCCTGCCCCCGCCGGTGAGCAGCTGGAACCGGCGCCGCAGGCGCTCAAGTATCTCCTCCAAGGTCATTACGCTCGCCAGGCCCGCGGCCAGCTCGATGGCCAGCGGAATCCCTTCGAGCCGGGTGCAGATCTGGGCCAGGGCCGCCGCGCCTGCCGGCTCGAGCTCGAATTCCTGGCGGCTCAAGCGTGCTCGGTCGACGAAGAGCCGGATCGCCTCGCACTCCATGAGGAGCTCGGGATGGGCGGCGTCCTGGGGACGCGGAATCGTGAGCGACGGGGTCCGCCAGATGACCTCGCCGGTCACGCCGAGCGGCTCGCGACTGGTAGCCAGGATGGTCAGCTTCGGGCACGTGCGCAGCAACGAGCCCACCATCTCGGCGCATGAGTCGACCAGGTGCTCACAGCCGTCTAGCAGGATCAGGGTGCGGTTCGCCGCCAGAGCCTCGGCGATGGCTTCGCGTATCGGCTTTCTCGAGTCCTCTTTGACCCCGCAGACCGAGACGACGGTGTGCTCGAGCAGCCGCTCGTCGCCAAGTGCGGCGAGCTCGACCAGCCAAACCCCGTCGGGATGGCGGTCGAGCACCTCCCTGGCGAGGCGAAGCGCCAGCCTGCTCTTGCCCGAACCGCCCGGGCCCGTGAGGGTGATCAGGCGGGAGCGGTGCAACAGCCGCCGCAGCTCGGCGAGCTGCGGCTCTCGTCCGACGAAGGACGTCAGCTCCGCCGGGAGGTTGTTTGGGGTCGCCACCTGGCCGGATTATGCGCGGGAGAGCTCAGGCCCTTCCTCTTTGCTTCTGCTGCTCGAACATCTCGCGGATCTCGCGGACGCTCGTTGCGTCCTCGGGCTTCTTGTCCGCGGTCCGCAGCGAAACGATGCGCGGGAACCGCAACGCGAACCCCGGCCCGTCCGCGGTCATGCCGGCCGTGTGGCGCGGGCTGGGTGTGATCTCGTCGGCCAGCACTTCGACCACGATCGCCGGCTCCAGCCAGACGTCGGGGACGAAGTTCGACCTCACTCGAGGCGGCTTCGCCGCGAGCTCGATGCTGGACAGCCGCTGGTGGATGTCTCGCCAGCCCTGGTCGGAAAGCCCGGTGCCGAGCTTGCTGATCGTCACGAACTCGTCCGCGTCGGAGTCGTAGACGCCCGCGAGCAGGGCGCCGGCGCCGAACTCGGTTCGCTTGCCCTTGCCCCGGTAGTACCCGAGCAGGACGACGTCGATGGTGTCGGTCAGCTGGCCGCTCGTGTTTCGTTTCAGCTTCACCCAGTTGAAGTTGCGGGCGCCGGCCTGGTAGGGCGAGTCCAGGCGCTTGGCGACAACTCCCTCGAGACCTCGGCTGATGTTGTCGAGCAGCTCCCTGGT
>Ga0070698_100001366_pt1 | contig 27170 bp, 27 predicted proteins | sample KBSK1502metaG_FD_65477 | JGI IMG/M metagenome (GOLD analysis project Ga0070698, IMG submission 65477) | Corn, switchgrass and miscanthus rhizosphere microbial communities from Kellogg Biological Station, Michigan, USA - KBS K1-50-2 metaG | ecosystem: Host-associated > Plants > Roots >... | reverse complement strand
CGTCAACGAGCGGCTCCTGTCGACCCTCGACCCGTCCGGCGTCCTCGAGATGATCGCCGACTCGCTCAAGACGGTGGTCGCCTACGACTCGCTGACGATCTACCGGATCGACAAGGAGCGCGGCGTTCGCCGGCCGGTCATCGCCCGCGACCGATTCGCGGAGCTGATCCTCGGCTACGACGCGCCCCTCGGCACCGGCCTGACGGGCTGGTCGGTCGACCATCGCGAGCCGGTCCTTGCCAATGACGCGCACATGGACCCGCGCTCCGTCCAGATCCCGGGCACTCCGTTCGAGCCCGAGTCGATGGTCATCGTCCCGCTCATGGCCGAGGGTGAAGTGCTGGGCACGCTGAACATCGGGCGCATGGGCACTGACGAGGCGCACTACAGCCAGAACGAGTTCGAGCTCACCAAGCTCTTCGCCGCGCAGGCCGCGATCGCGCTGCGCAACGCCGAGGCGCATGACGAGGTCAAGGTCCAGGCGGAGCGCGATGCGCTGACGGGGCTGCGCAACCACGGCGCATTCCAGCGCGAGCTGGCCGGCTACCTGGGCACCGTGGCCGGCCGCCAGGTCGCGGTCCTGATGATGGATCTCGACCGGTTCAAGGGCTACAACGACCGGAACGGGCACCCCGCCGGTGACGAGCTCCTCGTCGCGGTCAGCCGGGCGATCGAATCGTGCATCCGCCAGGGTGACCGGGCCTACCGCTACGGCGGCGACGAGTTCGCGGTGATCCTGCCCGACTGCCCGCGGCCCCCGGCCGACGAGGTCTCCCGTCGCATCCGCGCCGCGGTCGAGGCGATCCCCGACGAGAGCGGCGGCCCGCACGTCACCATCAGCGTCGGCATCGCCTGCCACCCCGACGACGCGACCGACAAGGACGCCCTGGTCGAAACTGCCGACCAGGCCCTGTTCCTGGCCAAGGGCGCGCCGTTCCGCAACACCCGCGACCAGTTCGTGGCGGCGCTCGACGAGACCGCGATGAGCCTCCTCGACGGCAGCGGCCCCGACGAGATCCTGGACACGATCCTCAGTCGCGCTGCGCGCCTCCTCGGCGTGCGTGACGGCTACGTGTACCTCGGCGAGCCCGGCGACACCCACATCACCGTCCGCGCCGGGATCGGCGAGACGGCTGGTGATCTTGGTTTCCGGATGCCCGTCAACCAGGGCGTCGGCGGCAAGGTCTTCACCACCGGCAAGCCGCTCGTCGTCGAGGATTACGACACATTCGAGGACCGCCATCCCCGGTGGGTCGGGCGGGTCGGGTCGGTCGTCGGTGTCCCGCTCCATGTGGGCGGGCGGGTGGTGGGCGTGCTCGGCCTCGCCTCCGGGACCAATGAGCGCGTCTTCCGGCAGCCAGAGGTCGAAGCGCTCACCCGGTTCGCGCAGCTCGCCTCCATCGCGCTCGAGAACGCGCGTCTCCACGAGCAGGCGCTGTCACCGCGCGACCCGGTGACCGGGCTGCCGACCCGCGAGACGCTCATCCAGCGGGTCGTCGACGCGCTCAACCCGGTGAGCACCGAGCGCGGGCCCGTCGCGGTGCTGCTCATCGACGTCGACCGGTTCGAGATCGTCAACGAGAGCCTCGGCCACGCCGCCGGCGACCGCGTCCTGCGTGACGTGGGCGCGCGCATCTCGAGGGTCCTCGGGCCGGACGATGTGGTAGCGCGCTTCGGCGGGGACACGTTCGCGGTCCTCCTGCCGCGCAGCGACACGGACGCGGCGATGGCATTCGCCGAGCGAGTGCAGCTCGAGCTGAAGCCGCCGTTCAACCTCGACGGCCGCACGTGGTTCATCAGCGCGAGCATGGGCGTGTCGGTGGGTGCACCCGGCTCGACCGGCGGCGGCGACCTGCTCCAGGAGGCCGAGATCGCGCTGGTCAGCGCGAAGCGCAACCCGACGCAACGGATCGCCATGTTCGACCCGCTCAGCAGCCGCCACGCCCGGGAGCGGCTCGACGTCGAGGCCGAGCTGTGGATGGCCCTGGAACGGGACGAGCTGACGGTGCACTACCAGCCGATCCTCGACCTGCGGACGCTGCGCATCGTCGGCTTCGAGGCGCTGGCCCGCTGGCAGCACCCATCTCGCGGTCTCGTCCTCCCGGTCGACTTCATCGCCCTTGCCGAGGAGTCGGACCTGATCGTGGCCATTGGCCGGGTCATCCTCGAGAAGGCGTGCCGACAGGCGCAGCTGTGGCGCACGCGCTGGCCCGACGAGAAGCTGGTGATGAGCGTGAACCTCTCGCCCCGCCAGTTCCTCGACCCGGACCTCGCCAGCGGGATCCGCCAGGTCCTGCGCTCGACCGGGCTCGAGCCCAGCGCGCTCGAGCTGGAGATCACCGAGAGCAGCGTCATGGACCGCTCCGAGACGAGCCTCGGTGTGCTCCAGCAGCTGCGCGCGCTCGGGGTGCGGATCGTGCTCGACGATTTCGGGACTGGCTACTCGTCGCTCGCGTACCTGCGCCAGCTGCCGCTGGACACGATCAAAGTCGATCGCTCGTTCGTCACCGACCTCGACGTGCGCGACCCGAACGTCGGGATCATCCGCGCCGTCGTCTCGCTCGCCCACGGCCTCGGCATCACGGTCGTCGCCGAGGGCATCGAGACCGAGGAGCAGGCGCGCCGCCTGCGCGAGCTTGGCTGCGACATGGGCCAGGGCTACGCCTGGGCGCACCCGGCTGAGCCGATCCGCGTCGGCCAGTTCATGAACCGCCGCCTCGAGTCGAGGCGGCGTTCACGCAAGAACGGGAAACACACCGTGCCCCGAAGCCGCCGGCCCCTGGCCGACGGCGCCCTCGGCGCTGGGCTCAGCGTCGCCCGCCGAGCAGCCGCAGCAGGAACAGGAACAGGTTGACGAAGTCCAGGTAGAGGAGCAGCGCGCCGATCACGGCTGCCTTCTCGACGGACCCGGTCGCGACTGCGAGGCTCCCGTTCGCGATCCGCTGGACGTGGTACGCGGTCAGCACGGTGAACAGCACGACCCCGACGATCGAGATGATGAGGCTGAACGTCGAGCCGCCGACGAAGAGGTTGACGATCATCGCGATGACCAGCCCGAAGACGGCCATCGAGAGGTAGCCGCCGATCGTCGCCAGTGACCGCTTGGTCGTGTACCCATACAGCGCCGCCCCGCCGAACATCGCACTCGCCGAGAAGAACGCCGTCGCGACGGACGCGCCGTTGTAGGCCATGACGATGATCCCGATGGTGAGCCCGAGGCTCGCCGCGTAGACGAAGAACAGCCCGAGGGCCGCGGTCGCATTCAGCCGGCGAATGCCGAACGTGATCACCAGGACCAGCCCGAGCTGGGCGATGATCACGAGGAGGATGTTGTCGATGGCTGCCTGGAGCAGCGTCGGGCTGAGCCTGACGGCCGCGGCGACGGCGCCGGTCAGCAACAGGCCGGCGAACATCCAGAAGAATGCCTGGGTCAGGTAGGCGCCCTGGACGGCGGCGCCCTGCTGGACCTGGGTAACCAGGCGCTGGGCGTCGGTCTGCTGTCCGAGGCTGCCCTCGCCCCGGTTCGGTTGGAGCGTCACGTTCGTTTCTCCCTTTCCTTGGCGGCGCCCGGCTTCCGCGCCGGCGTCGCCGATCTCGATTCTGCACCTTCCGCCGCGCGCGCCAAGACCCACACGAGGTCGGCGAGGCGGTTCAGATACGGGATGAGGTTGGGACCGGGCACCAGCCCATCGCGCTGGAGCCCAACAGCTCGCCGCTCGGCCCGCCTGAGAATCGTCCGAGCCAGCTCCAGCGCGGCGCTCGTCGGCGTCTCGCCCGGGACCACGAACTCGCGAGGCATCGTGATGTGCTTCTCCAGCTCGACGAGGTCGTGCTCGAGGTCGGCGACCATCGTCGCGGAGACCCTGGTCCGCCCGTCCTCGAGGCGGTCCCACGCGTCGGGATTCGTGGCCAGCTCCGCGCCGACGACGAACAGCTCGCGCTGGAAGCGCAGGATCAGCGGCGCGAGTCCGCCGAGGCCGGCCGGGAGCGTCCCGATCCGGCGCTTCGCGCCGAGGTTGGCGCGCGCGACCCCCAGCGCCGCGACGGCTTCGTCGACGGTGCCGTAGGCCTCGGCGCGCGGGTCGTCCTTTCCGATCCGCTCGCCGCCGAAGAGAAGGCCGGTCGTGCCGTCGTCGCCGCGCGTGGTCGCGACCGCCGAGTCGATCGGGCTTCGGCTGCTCATCCGGTGGGAGCGGACGCCGGCGCTTCTGGGCCCGAGGACAAGGCGGAGCCGAGGACCGGAGCGAGCGCATGCAGACATGCGTGAGCGAGGACCACAGGCGACAACGCAGTCATCGGGTCAAGGAAGCGCCGGCGTCACCACATGAGGCCCGCGTCGCGCGGGTCCCAGCGCTCAGCGAGGAGCGTGACCTTGACCGGGTGCTCGACGACCGACTCGACCTGTTCCTGCACCTGCTGGATCATCGACCCGGCGTAGGGGCAGAACGGGGTCGTCAGGATCATCTTGACCTCGGTCTCGTTCTGGCCGAGCAGGATCTGCTTGATCAGCGCGAGCTCGACGACGTTCATCCCGATCTCGGGATCAACCACCGAGCGCAGCGCATCGAGGATCGCAAGCTCGGTCGCCCGGCGCTCGGCGTCGAACAGCGGCGCGGGCTGCTCTCCCGCCTGTTCGGCGGCCTGTTCGGTGGCGGTGCCGGCGATCGGCTCGGCGGTGTCGGTCATCGGGCTCAGATTACCACCGGTCGCCCGGAAACCCGACCGACGGGCTTGGGATTGCCCCGCGGCCGGGCGAGGGGATGACCGCTAGCTCGGCGAGGTGGGGAGCGAGATGCGCAGCGTCGTCCCGACCCCTCCGGGGCCTGACGAGGCGTCGATCGTGCCGCCGTGGGCGGTGACGATCGCGCGGGCGATCGCGAGGCCCAGCCCGGAGCCGCGCGATCCCGACGACTTGGTGAAGCGATCGAAGAGGGTGGAGTGCAGGTCGGGCGCGATGCCCGGCCCGGTGTCGGATACCTCGACCTGGATCGCGCCAGGGTCTTGGCGCGCCGAGAGCGTGATCGAGCCGCCGCTCGGCATCGCCCGGATTGCGTTCTCGACAAGGTTCGAGACAACCTGCTTCATCCGGACCGGGTCGATGTCGAGCGTCGGCAGACCCGGGTCTACGTCGACCCGGATGTCGATCGACACAGCCGATGCGTTCGCCCGATGCGCCGCGGCCACGTCCTCGAGCAGCACGGCCGGCTCGGTCGGCTCCCGATGGAGGGGCAGAACACCGGAGTCGGCCAGGCTCAGTGTCCGAAGGTCGTCCACCAGCCGTTCGAGGACGCGAGTCTCGTCGAGGATCGGCCGCAGATGCGCCTCGTCGGGCGGGTAGACGCCATCGAGGAGCGCCTCGAGGTTGCCCTGGATCACGGCGAGCGGGGTGCGCAGTTCATGGCTCACGTCGGCCAGCAGGCGTCGACGCGTCGCATCCTCTGTCTCGAGCCGTGCCGCCATCGCGTTGAACGCCCGGCCCAGGCCGCGCAGCTCGCCGCGCGCCCGTGGCGACTCCGGGACTCGCACCGAGTAGTCGCCGGCCTCGACGCGGCCCGCCGCGTCGACCAGCTCGGACAGGGGCCGCGCAACCCCGCGAGCGACGCGAATGCCGACGATCAGGGCCACGAAGCCGACGAAGAGCACGACCAGGGCCGCGGGCCTGGCGAGATACGCGAGCGGTCCCTCGGCGGCCAGCCCGAACAGGCTCGCCAGCAGCCACAGCACGAGCACGCCGACCGACACGATCAGCGTCGCCAGCATCGTGATGAGGCAGCCGAAGCCGCGGCGCATGCCGCCGCGCCGCCAGCCCGGACCCCACCATGGTGGGCCGCCCCAGCCCCCGGCGGCCATTGGCGGCGGCCACGGCTCGGTCTCCGGCCACCATGGCGGGCGGCGGCGGGGCGGCATCACGCTGCCTCGGGCTCGGCGACGCGGTAGCCCACGCCGTATACCGTCTCCACGAAGCGCGGACGCGCGGGATCGGGCTCGAGCTTGCGCCGGATGTTCTTGATGTGGGCGTCGATCGCGCGCTCGTAGCTCTCGAAGGCGACGCCATGGACCGCGTCGAGGAGCTGGGATCGAGTGAAGATGCGACCCGGCTCGCGGGCCATGGTGGCAAGGATCTGGAACTCGGTCGCCGTCAGCTCGACCGCTCGGGCCCCAACCGTGGTGCGCAGCCGCGGCACATCGAGCACGAGCTCGCCCACCTCGATGTGCTCGCGCGGCCCCATCGAGCGCTGGCTGCGCCGGAGCACGGCACGAACTCGAGCGACAAGCTCGCGCGGGCTGAACGGCTTCGTGACGTAGTCGTCGGCGCCGAGCTCGAGGCCGAGCAGCTTGTCGAGCTCCGTGTCGCGGGCCGTGAGGACGACGATCGGGGTGGGGCCGGAGGCGCGGATCGAGCGCATGACCTCCATGCCGTCCAGGCCCGGCAGGCCGAGGTCGAGGACGATCAGGTCAGGCTGCCGAACGCGCGCCGCCTGGAGCGCCGATGGACCATCGCCGGCGGTGAGGACGGCGAAACCGGCGTGCTCCAGGTAGTCGCGCGCCAGCTGGACGATCTTGGGCTCGTCGTCGACAACGAGGACGGTGGACATCGGCGGTCACTCTAGAAGAGACGCCAGGGCGGCCGTCTGGTCGACGGCCGCCCCGCAGGTTGGAGTGGGTTGGCGGGCGGAGCCCGCGATCCTCAGCTGACGGTGCCTGGCGTCCCGGGGCCAGAGCCACCGCCGGGCGTCACGCCCGACTTGGACTCTTCCTCGTGGAGTCGCCGGTGCAGGTCCGAGATCTGCCGGTCGCGCTCCTCGCGCCATGCGTCGGGGCCGCCGGACGCCGGGCCACCGAAGCCGGGACCGTAGCCCTTGCCCCAGTAGCCGCGCCCGCCCCAGCCCGGTCCCCAGTGCCGGCCCCGCCCGAAGGCGGCGCGCACGAGGCCGAAGATCAGGAACAGGAACAGGATCGGGAACAGCAGGCCGAGGAAGCCGAAGCCGTGGAAGCCCCACCCGTAGCCATAGCCCGCCACCGGGACGACTGCGCCGGCTGGGAGCCGCCCGGCGTCGACGACGCCCTGGGCGACACCCGCCTGATAGATCCCGGTCCCAACGCCGACGAGGATGCCGACGATGAGGAGGCCGAAAAGGAAGCTGACGATTGCTCGTCCGTTCATCTGGTGCCATCTCCTTTATGAGAAGTCGATGGCGTCATCCTCGGGGCGGGTCGTGGAGGAAATGTGAACCCGCGATGGAGGTCCTGCGAGGGCGCCCGGCGGCCTAGCCGGCGGCGGGCTTGATCACGACGCCAGGGAGCCGGTACTGCTTCGGCAGTCCCTCCGCTTCGGCCTCGCTGTAGCCGGGGCCGCGGAGCGAGCCGTCGCTCTCGAAGAACTCCTCGTAGCGCGCCTTGTTCCGGGCCGCATAGCTGTACGCGGCGGCGACGCCCATGCGCCGCAGCTCGGGGTGCTCCTTGAGCATGCGTGTCAGCGTGTAGCCGTTGCTGCGCAGCTCGAGGATGTTCCGGACGGTCAGCCGCGTGCCGTAGCAGAACGGTTCGCCGTTCATCACCAGCGGGTCGGTCATGACCCACTTGATGGTCACGTCACGCGCCCTTGTAGATGTAGGCGAGGAACGGGTTCCGCTTGCGCGCATCACCGGCCAGCCGGCGATGCCATTTGAACACGGCGATGGCTTCGTCGAGCCCGGCATCGATACCCGGCATCGCGCTCGGTTCGACGACGGCTGCGGCTGCCCGGCGCAGTCCGTTGCACAGCGTGACCAGGTCGTCCATCGGGATCTTCCGCTTGCGATAGCGGACCGCGACGAGGTCGGCGAAGGTGGCCATCGCGTGCGGGTCGCCGCTGGCGACCGCCCGCACGAGCTGGTCGACGTAAGCCTCGAGGTCCGCGAGCAGGGCCTGCCGGACGAGGTCGTCGTGGCGGTCCTTCAGGGTGGGGTCGAGGTCGAGTGCCGCCTGCATGGCGCGGGTGCGGAGGCGCGCGCCGCCACGCTTGAGCGCGGCCGCGGATTCCGGATCGCCGGCACGCAGGTCCCGTGGCGGAAGCCCGAGGCTGGGGTGGCTCACGGCCGGGAGTCTACCGTGCGACCTCGGCCGACGCCGGTACGATGGCCCGATGGCAGGCGTGGAGCCGGGTGATCGACCGCGAGCGGCCGCGGGCAAATCGGCGAGGCAGCTGGAGCGGCCGCCGGGCGAGCGATACGCCGAAGCCGGCGCCGGCCGGCCCGGCAGCGAGGTGGCGAACGCCGCCGCCGGGAACGCGCTGCTCGCTCCAATGGCGAAGTCCCTGGTCGCGGCCCTCGTCGGGACCGTCGCGCTCTATGCCCTCGGCGCGCTCCTGTCGTCGAGCGGCGGGCTGCTGTTCGTGGCGGGTCTGACCGGCGCTGCGGTCGGCCTGCTGCTCGCCCGGGCGGCGGCGCCAAGCCGGAGCGAGGTGCCGGCCCTCAGTCGTCGCCAGGTCACGCGCGTGGCGATCGCGCTGTCGATCCTCGCCGTCGTCATTGCCGCGGTCGGGACGTGGCTCCATGCCCTCGCCGAGGGCGGCGCGCTCGGGTTGCTCGACTACCTGCTCGAGACATTCGGTGTCATCGTGCCGGCCGAGCTGGTTATCGCCGCACTCGGCGCGGCGTGGGGCGCCGGCGCCGGTCCCGTCGAGCGCTGATGTCGAGCGACGCCCAGACGGACAGGCCGGCGCTCGGGGCTATCACGTTTCGCCGCCCCACCGAAGCCGACTACCCGAACGTCGTCCGCGTGATCGACGACTGGTGGGGTGGCCGGAAGGTGGATTTCCTGCTGCCCCGACTGTGGCTCCAGCACTTCACCGGGACGTCCTGGCTGGCCGAGACGGCGGAGGGTGCGCTCGCCGGCTTCGTGATCGGGTTCCACTCGCCGGATCACCCGGATGTCGCCTACTGTCGGCTCATCGGGACAAATCCGAACCTGCGTCTCCACGGCCTCGGACGGCAGCTGTACGAACGCTTCTTCGACGATGCCCGGCGCGTCGGCCGGCACGAGGTCCGGGCGATCACGTGGCCCGGCAATCGGACCTCGATCGCCTTCCATCGCGCCCTTGGCTTCCACGTCGTCGCAGGACCCGGGACGCAGCGCTTGTACGGAGTTCCGGCCTTCCCTGCGTACGACTTCGACCGGGAGGATCGGGCCATCCTGGTCCGCTCGATCTGAGCCGCGCGGGATTCGGCTCAGTCGCGGGTCTCGCCCACGAACGGCATGCCGCGCCGGGTGACGGCCTCGACGCTCATTCGCAACACGGCAGTCTTGGCACTCGCGACCTCGCGGACGTAGCTCGCCTCCTCGTCCGCCGTCATCGCCCGGCCCCGGATCGCCTCGCTCGGACGGCCGACCTGGAGCCACGCGAGGTGGTAGCGGTCCATGGATCCCCAAGCTGCCGCGAGCAGCTCGTCGGTGAGCTGGAGCCAGACTCGCAGCGCGGCCGTGCTCGGGTTGGCGACCAGCCGGTCGCCCTCGTCGATGAGCTGGCGCGTGTTCCGGATGAGCTCGTCGCGGGTCACCGGTCGACGGCAGGCGCAGCTGCCGGCTCGGGCTCGGGCTCGGGCTCGGGCTCGGGCTCGGGCTCGCCGCGGATGAACGCCTCGCGTGCCTCGCGGGCGCGGAGGGTCCACGGCCCGGGGGTGCCGGAGCCGATGGCCCGGCCCTCGAAGCGGGTCACCGGCAGGACGCCTGCGACGCTGCTGCAGAGGAAGGCCTCGTCCGCCCGCGCGAGATCGGCCGATGTCAGCCAGCCCTCCACGGGCGCGAGACCCGCGCGTACGCCCCAGGCGAGCAGCCACGTGCGCGTCGTTCCGGGCAGGATCGCGCACGCGAGCGCCGGCGTGGCGAGCTCACCTCGGCCGTCGGTCGTTCGAACGAGGAACAGGTTCGCGCTCGTCCCCTCGGAGAGGTACCCATCGATGGTCAGGAAGAGGGCATCGTCCGCCCCGGCGCGGCGTGCCTCGAGCCGCGCGAAGACGTAGTCCGCCCGGCTTGTCGTCTTCAGAGCGGCCAACGGGTTGGCGGGATCGCGCCGGACCGTGCTGGCGACGAGGTGCAGCCCGCGTCGGAGGTGGTCCTCTGGCGGCGCCGGGACCGGCCATGCCTGGATCACGATCGTCGGGGTGACGTGCTCGAGCGGCAGCAGTCCGCGAGCCGTGACGCTCCCGCGGCTGACCGTGATCCGGATCGACGCGTCGCCGGTTGGCCCAGCCAGGCGCTCCGCCCCGAGCAGCGTCGCGATCCCGGCAGCCACGCTCGCCTCCGTCTCCGGCCCCAGCTCGATGTCCAGCCCCTTCGCCGAGCGCCGCAGTCGTGCCAGGTGCTCGTCGAGCTCCGTTGGCCGGCCGCCGCGGGCCCGCAGCGTCTCGAACACGCCGTCGCCGAGCTGGAACCCCCGATCGAACGCGGACAGATGGCGGCCATCCGCCGGCAGCAGCTCGCCGTCGACCCAGACGTGGCGGCCGGCCAGTCGCCGTTGGATCGGCCCGCGATCCGGCGACGCAGACCCGGAACCGGGCCGGCTCACGCGACCTCGCGGGCGCCGATCGCCGTCAGCGGCCCGCGCGCCTTGGCCACGGTCTCGTCCCACTCTGCCGCGGGGTCGCTGCGCCACGTGATCCCGCCCCCGACATGGAGCGTCAGGCGCTCGCCATCGGCGACGTAGGAGCGGATCAGGATGCTCGTGCCCATCGCGCCGTCGGCCCCCAGCCAGCCGGCAACCCCTGTGTACGGCCCCCGCCGGACCCGCTCCAGGGCTTCGAGCAGCTCCATGGCGCGGATCTTCGGCGCGCCGGTGATCGAGCCGCCCGGGAACGACGCGGCGAGGAGGTCGAAGGCGTCGCGACCCGGCGCGAGGCGGCCGGTGACGGTGCTGACCAGGTGCTGGACGGCCGCCGTCCGCTCGAGCCGGCACAGACGCGGGACGCGGACGGAACCCGGCCGGCACACTCGGCCGAGGTCGTTGCGCAGGACGTCGACGATCATGACGTTCTCGGCACGGTCCTTGGCCGAGCCGAGGAGCTCGCAGGCGAGGGCCCGATCGGACTCGCGATCCCGGCCGCGGGGCCGAGTGCCCTTGATCGGGTTCGTCTCGACCAGCCCGTCGGAAGCCACGGACAGGAACGGCTCCGGTGATGCCGAGACGATCGCGCGGGGAGCGCCGGTGAACGGGCTCGGGCCGAGGTCGAGGTAGGCGGCGAAAAGCGCGGGATCGCCGGTCCGCAGGCGGCGGTACAGGGCCCAGGGATCGCCCCGGAACGGCGCCTCGAGCCGGCGGGTCAGGTTCGCCTGATAGATCTGCCCGTCCGCGATGGCCTGTCGGATCGAGCCGACACCCGCCTCGTATTCGGCTCGGCTCAGGCCTGACCGCATCTCGACCGGGTGCAGCTCGGCCGGCGATTCGGACATGGGCGCGGGGCCGGCGACGCGCTCGCGAACCGCATCGAGCCGGTCGTCGAGCCGCCCGACGCGCTCGTCGACGGCCCGGCCGGCAAGCCAGGCACGGCCCTGCCTTCGGTCCCAGGCGATGACCCAGTCGTGGAGGGCGAGGCGGAGCGTGGGCAGCTCCTGGTCAGCGATTGCGATCGACGGAAGTCGCTCGAGCTGTCGCCCGAGGTCGTAGCCGATGAACCCCGCAAGACCACCGGTGAACGGCGGCGCGGCGGGATCGTCGATGCCATCGACGGCCAGCCGGCCGAGCAGGCGCCGGGCGCTGGCGAACGGGTCGGGGCCGGCCGAGGGCGTCTCGATGACCGCCACGGGATCGGCGGTGAGGTACGTCCAGCGCGCGTTCCGACCCGGCCGCGCGCTCTCGAGCAGCACCAGGCCGGGCAGGTCGCGGAAGCGCTCGGCGACATCCATCGGCACGGCGTCGTCGAGCGCCGGAAGCGCCTCGAGGCGGACGCCCGGCGGTGCCTGGATCACATGTCGCTCCACCGGCCGATCATATCGAGCGAGGATTGCCGGCGATACTACGGCGCCGTAGTATCCAGCCCATGGCACGGATCCGCGCCGCCCTCTTCCTCGCGACCGCCGCGCTGCTGGCGTGTTCGCCAACCGCGCCGACCCAGCCGGCGTCGCAGCCGATCGCCACGCAACCGGCGCCGACCCTCGGTGCTTCGCCGACCGCCGCACCGTCGGTGACCGCTGACCGCGGCGCGGGCTGGCGTTCCGACCTCGAGCGATTGATCCCGGCGATGGCCGCGATCCACCCGAACCTGACGCACGGCACATCGCGCGAGGCGCTGGACGGCGCCGTCGCGAGCCTGGTCGAGACAATCCCCGATGCCACCGATGACGAGCTGATGGTCGGCGTCCTGAAGATCGTCGCGATGGTCAGCGCCAGGGGCTGCGATGCCCATACCGGTGCGTTCATCTGGGGCACCGGCACATACCCGGTCGACAGCCTGCCGCTGCGGCTGTGGCTGTTCCCGGGGGAGCAGGCGGATTCGCTGGTCGTCGTCGATGCCCTGCCGCCGTACCAGGACCTGATCGGCTCGACCATCGACACGATCGAGGGCGACTCGGAGCCGGCGGTTCGGCAGCAGCTCGCCGCCGTCATCCCGCGAGACAACGACTGGACGGTCCGGTTGCTCCTGCCGCGCTACGTCCTGATCCCACAGGTGCTGCGCGGCCTCGGGCTCGCGGACGACGGGCCGATCTCGCTCCGCCTGACGACGCCCGACAACAGCCTGCGGACCGTCGCGGTCCAGCCGATCCCGATGGCCGACTACAACGCCTGGGCCGGCCCGTATGGGCTGCACCTGCCCGCCGACCCGGAGGTCCTGTACCTGTCGCGGATCGACGACGCCCTGTGGTGGACGCGCCTGCCCGGCACGCAGAACCTCTTCGTGCAGTGGAATCGGGTCGACCGTCTGCCGGTCCGGACCCTCGATGACCTGCGCGACGAGCTGCACAAGCCCGACGTGGCCCGGGTGATCCTCGACATGCGCCACAACTATGGCGGCGAGGTGTCCGCCGTCGATCCGATGCTCGAGCTGTTCGAGGATCCGGCTGTCGACCAGCCGGGCCGGCTGTACGTCATCACCGGCCGGAACACGTTCTCGGCCGCGAGCCTGTTCGTCGCGCGGGTCATGCGGGGTACCAACGCTGTCCTCGTCGGCGAGCCGATGGGCGGCTGCCCGACGGCGTACGGCGACACCGAGGACGCCACGCTGCCGTTCTCGGGCATCGTCGTCAGCGTGGCGGACACGCTCGAGGTCGGCGTCTCGGTCGATGACGCCCGGCGGACGATCGAACCCGACATCCCATTCGAGCTCTCGCGCGACGAGTGGGCCAGCGGCAGCGATCCGGCGCTGGGGATGATCACGACGCCGGTCCCGTGATGGCGCGCGATGACTCGACGCCGCGCCCGGACCCGCTCGACACCTCGCTGCTGTTCGAGGTCTTCGCGCTCAATCAGGCGGTTGGTCGGTTCCTCGCGGAGGCCATGAGCGAGGGCCCGCTGACGCCCGCCGAATACGCCGTGCACAGCGCGCTGTTCGAGCTCGAGTCGGCCACGCCGACAGCCCTCGCGACGCGCCTCGGGATGCGTCTGACGACCTTCATGGACCAGCTTCGAGCGATGGAATCGCGCGGGCACGCCCGACGGATGCCCAATCCGCGCGACGGCCGATCGCAGCTGGTCACGCTCACCGCCGCCGGGCTCGAGGCCCACCGCGCGTCAAATCGCCTGTTCGAAGCCGCCTGCGAGACCTTCATCACGGAGCTCGGCGGCGAAACGACGTTCGCATGGCACGCGCTCGTCGCCATGCGTCGCGCGGCGGAAGGGGCGCTGGCGGTCAGCCCTCGCCGGAGCGGCGGTCGCGCAGGCTGAATTCGAGCAATTCCTGCCGGCACGCGTCGGCGAGGCGCTGCGCCTGACGCGCGATCCACGGGTCCACTCGGCTGGAATCCTCGATGGTGAGGGTGGCGCCCGCGGGTCCATCGTCGATCACGATGCCACTCGTGTTGCGGTAGTCGGCCAGCCAGTTCGCCTGGAGCTGGATGAGGGCATCGACGACGACGCGGGCTTCGAACAGCCAATCGAGGTATGCGGCGTTGAGGTGATCGACGATCGCGGACATCGCCAGCGCCCGCCCGCGCGGCAGCCGGCTGACGAGGTAAACGACCCGGAGCGCCGCGAACGGGTCGCCCGACTCGGCGATGACGGGCGGCGCGATGGACGGCTGTGGCATTCCGGGAGGCGCGCCGCGCATGCCCTGGAGCCCCGGGCCGTCCCGATCAGCCATGCCTGAATGCTAGGGCGTCGGAACCTCTGGAGGGCCGGGCTCGATCGCTGGCGGGACCGATGGCGCCGCTTCCCCCGGCGCCGTGGGCGGCGCCTCGCTTGGCGCCGCAGGTGGCACGCCGCCTGGAGCCATCCGCCGCCGAGCCATCGCCCGACGGAGGCGCTCCGCGACGAGGCCGGTGCCGATCAGGATCAGTCCCTCGACGACGAGCGCGGCGCCGATGCCTGTGCGCTCGACGACGTATTGCGAGTTCAGGTCGGTCAGCGCCACGATCAGGCCGAGTGCGGCCGGCAGGAGGTACGCCAGCGTCCCGAAGCGGATGGCGATCGCCAGGAGGATGCCGCTGACCGAGAAGATCGCGAGGTCCCCGAGCCAGGCGGGCAGTGCGCGACCCTCAGAGCCCGAGACCATCGCGCCCGCGGTCACGGCGAAGATGGCAGTGAGGCCCGCGATCAGGCGGGTTACGCGACCTCGTCGCGCTCTCGCCTCCTCGCCAGGGTTGCTGCTCGGCGGAGCATCGTCACCGATGCGCCACTCGAAGCGCGCGAGCAGGCCCAGCCCGACGGCCCACGCGAGCCACCAGGCCATGGTCATGAGGGCCGTTGCCGTCACCTCGGATGATGGGCGATCGTAGGTCTCCGCTCCGAACACGACCCCGCTCAGCCAACGGAAGGCGACCGCCGCGAGGAGCAGGAGCGCGCCAAGGAGCGTGACCTGTGTCAGGACCGAGGGGTGGAGCCGGCGGAAGGCCAGTGCAGCGAGGACCGTGAGGCCCGCGACGGCGACCTCGGCGACATCGAGATAGCCGGGCCGCAGGATGCCCTCGAACAGGGCGTAGACATGGATGGTCGCGATCGCGAACGCCACGCCGGCGGCGCGGCCGAGCTGGGGTGAGCCGCTCCGCCCGATCAGCCCGATCACGACGAACGTGACCGCGGGTACCAGCCAACGGATCGATGCGTCCACGACATTCGGTGCTTCGGCGAAGTCGTTGTTGGGCGCAAGGACGTGCCACGCCGCGAGGAGGAAGCCGGCACCGATGTAGGCGAACAGCTCCACGATCGTCACGGCCGGCCCGAACATCGCGCCCGCGGCCCGCAGTGGGTTGTCGGGGCCGGCGTCGCGAGCGACCGCCGCAGTGCTTTCCGCCTCCCGCAGCCGCTCCGCGGTGGCTGCATCGATCAAGCCCGCAGCCTGCCAGGCGTCGATCCGCTCGAGGATGTGGTCGCTCATCCCTGGTCGCCTCCACTCGTGTCCGACAGAGGACGCAGGACAGCGCGAAGTATTGCGCGGACGCAGTCTGGCTAGAGCAGCTCCCCGTGCGCCGAGCCGGTCGGCTCGCCTTCGCGTGGGCGCGGCTCCTCACCGGGTGCGTAGGTGGACGCCTTCACGCCACTCGCTTCCGGCGTGCCGTTCGAGCCCGCCTCGAGGACCGGCAGCGGCCGGCCCGTCTTACCCTCGATCGCGCCGACGCCGAAGGGCACCCACTTCGAGGGATCCTGCAGGCGATGCGCCTCGGTGTTGCCGCGGCTGTGGATGTCCTCGAAACCTTTCGGCTCGATCCACATCCGCTCGCCCTCGAGCAGGCCCAGGACGCCAGACTGGCCCGGCTCGGGCCGCTCGTGCTGGCAGTAGGCGCATGCCGCCTGGTCGTGCTTCTGGTAGGTCTCGGGCTCCTCGTAGGTCGTGATGTAGCCCTCGTAGTTCCGGAGCACGACCTTGTGGTCCGAGTAGCTGATGAGGTAGTTGGGCATGACCGGGATCTTGCCGCCGCCGCCGGGCGCGTCGATGACATAGGTCGGGATGGCGTAGCCCGAGGTGTGGCCGCGGAGGCCTTCCATGATCTCGAGGCCCTTCCCGACCGGCGTCCGGAAGTGGCCGGAGCCCTCCACCAGGTCGCACTGGTACAGGTAGTAGGGTCGAATGCGGTTCTCGACCAGCTTGTGCACGAGCGCGCGCTGGATGTGCACGCAGTCGTTGACGCCGGCAAGGAGCACGCTCTGGTTGCCGATCGGGATTCCCGCGCGGGTCAGCTTGTCGACCGCGCGCGACAGCTCCGGCGTGATCTCGTTCGGGTGGTTGAAGTGCAGGTTCATCCACACCGGGTGGTACTTCGCGAGCATGTCGCACAGCTCATCGTCGACGCGCTGGGGCAGGAACACCGGCACTCGCGTGCCGATCCGGATGATCTCGATGTGCGGGATGTCGCGGATCCCGCGGATGATCGACTCGAGCAGCTTCGGCGCGAGGGTGAGGCCGTCACCGCCCGAGATCAGCACGTCGCGGACCTGCGGCGTCCGGCGCAGGTACTCGAGCTGGGCCTCGTGCTCACGGCGGTTGAAGTTCTGGGTGGGGTCGCCGACGATCCGCGACCGGGTGCAGTAGCGGCAGTAGCTCGCGCATTGCGTGGTCACGAGCATCAGCACCCGATCCGGGTAGCGGTGGACCAGGCCCGGCACCGGTGAGTGGCGATCCTCGGCGAGCGAGTCCTCCATCATCGCGGTGAAGGCTTCGTGCTCCCGGCCCAGCGGGATGACCTGGCGGCGGATCGGGTCGTCCGGGTCGTCCGGGTCGATCAGGCTCGCGAAGTACGGCGTGATGTCGACGCGGAACTTGTCGTCGGCGGTGAGCCCTTCGCGCTCCTCGTCGGTGAGGTTCAGGACCTGGCCAACCTCGTCGAGCGTGTTGACCCGATGACTGAGCTGCCAGCGCCAGTCGTCCCACTTCTCGTCCGGCACGTCGGCCCATAGCGGCGCGCGCCGGCTGCGCGCGGGCTTGCCATCAGGCCCGAGCGCGAGCGCGGGATCGCGCGGGTTGACCCACGCCGGGTCGAGGTCCATCGATCCGTGCGTGGTCGCCGGCGCCTGCGCTGGCTGTGCCGCCTCGAGCTCCACTCGATCTCCCGCTGCGAGCTGCCGAATGCATAAAGTCTATGCACTCTGCAAGCCCGCGGATCATAGCGCGAGGGTCCCGGCCATTCCAGCCGAATGCCGACGCCTACCATCGCTCGCATGACGACGTCGCCCGATGAGACGCTCCCGGAGCACGTCCGCGCCAATCGCGAGTCGTGGGACCGCTTCGCCCACGAGTATGTCGAGCCGGGTCACCAGAACTGGGCGACGAGCGAGATCTCGTGGGGCATCTGGGACGTCCCCGAAGCCGAGCTGCGGCTCCTCCCCGAGGACGTGGCGGGCCAGGACGTCGTGGACCTGGGCTGCGGCACTGGCTACGTATCGGCGTGGCTGGCGCGCCGCGGCGCCCGTCCGGTCGGCATCGACAACTCGCCGGTCCAGCTCGAGACCGCGCGGCGCTTCCAGACGGAGTTCGGAGTCGAGTTTCCAGTCCACCTCGGCAACGCCGAGACCACGCCCTTCGAAGACGGGCAGTTCGACGGCGCGTTCAGCGAGTACGGCGCCGCCCTGTGGGCCGATCCCTACGCGTGGGTTCCCGAGGCCCATCGCATCCTCAAGCCCGGCGGCTGGCTGATGTTCCTAACGAACTCCGCCCTGATCACGATGTGCTTCCCGGAGCACGACGATGCGCCCGCGGGCACGACGCTCCTGCGCCCGTACTTCGGCATGCATCGCATCAGCTGGGAGGGCGACGATTCCGTCGAGTTCCACCTGCCCCATGGCGAATGGATCCGTCTGCTGGGGGCAACCGGGTTCGAGATCGAGCGTCTGGTCGAGATCCAGGCGCCGCTCGGGGCGACGACCCGCTACAGCGACATCGCGAGCGCCGAGTGGGCGAACAAGTGGCCGTCAGAGGAGGCCTGGATCGCCCGCAAGCGCGCCTGAGCGACGAAGCTCGGAGGCGCCGGGCTACTCGCCGATCACGCTCCAGATGAAGCCCATCGAGATGAAGAAGCCCGAGAACAGGGCGATGAGGCCCAGGCCGCCGTAGGGCGAGTTCGCGCCCTCGTGGGAGACCAGCTGCAGCCCGACCCCGAAGACGACCGCCCAGAGCACGAACAGCAGGCCGAAGAGCCACTTGCCGTTCGGGCCGGTGATCCGTTTGGTCCAGCGCGACCGACCCTCGGCGGAGAAGGCGGCCTTGGCAAAGATCACGATGAACGTGATGGCCACGCCTGCCGAGAGGATCAGCGCCGGCAGGTTGTTGGGGAAGTTGTCGAACCAGAGCGTGAAGATCGTCACGGGTGCTGGCGAGCGTACCAGACGGCTAGCATGAGCCGCCGACGATGAACCGCTTCGAGCGCCTTGGGCGATGGTGCGCCCGCCACCGCCGCCCGGTCGTCGTCGCCTGGCTGGCGCTCGTCGCAGCGTCCGTGCCCCTCGCCCTGCAGGCACCCGGAGCGCTGCGCGCAGGCGGGTTCATCAGCCCGGACCTCGAGTCGGCGCGGGCCAAGGCGCTCCTCGAGAGCGAGATCGGGGTCCCCCAGGCGGCGGTCGTCGTGGTCTTCCACTCCGACGCAGCTCGTGCTGGAGAGCCGGCATTCGAAGCGCCCGCGGCGGCGGCGGTCGTCGATGTCCCGCATGCGCTCTATGTCCGCAGCCTGGTGCCCCATTCGCTGTCCTCGCGCCAGGTCTCGGCGGACGGCCACACCGCCTATGACATCGTGCTGCTCGACCTGCCCGCGGACGACTCGCCCAGGGCGCTCCCCGGACTGCGAGCCGCGCTCCGCGACGCGCCGGGGCTCGAGGTCGGGCTGTCGGGCGGACCCGCGTTCTACGGCGATGTGCAGGCGGTCTCCGAGGCGGACCTGCGCCGGAGCGAGCTCATCTCCCTGCCGCTGGCGGCGATCGCGCTGCTCCTGGTCTTCGGGTCCGTCGTGGCGGCGGCGGTGCCGCTCATCGTCGGCGGGGCGGCGGTCATCGTGGCCCTCGCGACGGTATTCCTCGTGGCGGGCACGGTCCCGATGAGCATCTTCGTGCTGAATCTCGCCACGTTGCTGGGGCTCGGCCTCGGCGTCGACTACTCCCTGCTCATGACGAGCCGCTTCCGCGAGGAGCTCGCGGCGCGCGGTGGCGGCGCCGACGCGGTCGAGGAGGCGGTCGGCGCGACGGCGCGGACCGCCGGGCGCGCCGTGTTCTTCTCGGGGCTGACGGTCCTGCTCGGGCTGCTCGGGCTCGTGCTGTTCGACTTCATGATCCTGCGCTCGGTCGGCATCGCGGGGGCCGTCGTGGTGGCGCTCGCCGTGGCCGCGGCGATGACGTTGCTCCCGGCTGTCCTCGCCTATGCAGGTGTCCACATCGACCGCCTCCGCGTGCGACGGGTCAAGTCGAAGCCGGCGGCCGAGGGCGCCTGGTCGCGCCTCGCGTGGTGGGTCATGCGCCGCCCGGTCGCCGTGCTCGTGCCGACGCTCGCGCTCCTCCTGATCCTCGGCACGCCCTTCCTGCACGTTCGGTTCAACGCGCCGGACGCTCGGATCCTGCCCGAGGCCGCGCCCTCGCGCGACGCGTTCGACCGCCTGACGGAGGCCTTCGGGCCGGGTCCGTTCGCGCCGATCGTGCTCGCGATCCGGACCGACGGCCCGGCGATCGAGCCGGCCAACCTCGAGGCGCTCTTCGACTATTCCCGCCGGCTGGCGGCGGATCCGCGGATCGAGCGGGTGGACAGCCTCGTCGACGTCGACCCGCGGATGACCCTCCAGCAGTACGAGCTGCTGTACCAGCCCGGCCAGTCTCCACCCGATCGATTCGTCGCGGCGTTCCTCGGCACCACGACACGGGGCGACCTCACTGCCTTCACGATCACGACCCCGTACGGCCCGAACGAGGCGGTCGCCCGAGACCTGGTCGGCGACCTGCGCTCGAGCACTGGCCCGCTCGCTCCGCCCGGCGGCATGAGCGTGCTCGTCGGTGGTGGCGCCGCCGACGTCGAGGACGTCGTGACCGGGATCGGTGCCGAGTTCCCGCGCACCGCCCTGTTCATCCTGGTGACCACATTCGTGGTCCTGCTGGTGCTCCTTCGATCGGCGCTCCTGCCGATCAAGGCGCTGGGGATGAACACGCTCTCGATCGTGGCCTCGTTCGGCGCGCTCGTCTGGATCTTCCAGGACGGGAACCTGTCGGCGCTGTTCGCGACCCGGCCGCTCGGCTTCGTCGAGACGACGCAGCCGGTGATCCTGTTCTGCGTCCTCTTCGGGCTGTCGATGGACTACGAGGTCTTCCTGCTCACCCGGATGCGCGAGACGTGGCAGGCGACCGGCGACAACCCGACTGCGGTCGCCCATGGCCTCGAGCGCAGCGGTCGGATCGTGACCTCGGCGGCATTGATCGTGATCGTCGTGTCCGGCTCGTTCGCATTCGCGGACATCGTGCTGATCAAGGCGCTCGGCGTCGGGATCGCCATCGCGGTCGCGCTCGATGCCACGGTCGTACGCGCCCTGCTGGTCCCGGCGACGATGCGGCTGCTCGGGCGCTGGAACTGGTGGCTGCCCTCGATCGTGGCGCGTCGGCTGCCCGCGGTCGAAGGCGCGGGGCCGGCGGAGTGACCGCGCTCGACGCCCGTCGTCTCGTCACCGTCGCGACCGCTGTCGCGTTCCTGGCAAGCGGCTGCTCGGCGCCGATCCTGGCCAACCCGCCGCTGACGTTCCCCTCGCCTCCCGGCCCGAGTGCGGCCCCGTCGCACGCCCCGGACCCGATCGCCATCAGCCTGCCGCGCGACGACGGTCCGCACGATCGGCTGACCGAGTGGTGGTACTACACCGGCCATCTCCACACGGACACTGGCCGCCGCTTCGGATTCGAGGCCGTCATCTTCCGCGCCGAACGCGGCTCGGTCCCGCCGTCGTGGGCAGCCCACTTGGCGCTGACCGAGGAGCCCGACGGGCTGACGGGCGGGTCGTTCCACTATGCGCAGCGCAGCGAGATCGGCCCGCAGGTCGACCGCTCGCCCCGGGACGCCGGCGGGAATCCGAGCGGCTTCGATCTCCAGGTCGCCGGGCTGAGCCCACGACTCATCGTCGATGGAGCACCGGCATCTGCGGCACCGTGGCGACTCGCCGGCGCGGACGGCAGCGACCGCATCGAGGCGGCGCTCGCGCCCGCGGAGGTGGGCGCCGCGGGTGCGAACTTCGGGCTGCAGCTCGATCTCGAATCGGCCAAGGCCGCCGCGCTGCACGACGGCGATGGCTTCGTCGACTTCGGGGCCGCCGGCAGCTCGTATTACTACTCGCGCACGCGCCTCACCGTGACCGGGACGCTCGACCTGGACGGCGCGCAGCTCTCGGTCGAGGGCATCGCCTGGTTCGATCACCAGTGGGGCGACTTCGTCTCGGTCGGCGGCGGTGGCTGGGACTGGTTCGCCGTCAACCTCGGTGACGGTACCGATCTGACGCTCTCGCTCGTCCGCGACGTGGACGGCGCCGTGGTGCTGAAGTACGGCACGATCGTGGACCGCGACGGCGTTGTAACGCACCTCGACGGTTCCGCCTTCACGGTCGAGGCGCTCGGCTACTGGCCGAGCCCGCGCTCGGGCCATACCTATGGCGTGGGTTGGCGGATCACGCTCCCGTCAGGGTTGCCGATCGGCCCCGCCGAGATCGTGCTCCAGCCGACCGTCTTCGATCAGGAGCTGGACACGCGCGCGACGACAGGTGTTGCCTACTGGGAGGGCTCGCAGAACGTCTTCGTCGCCCGTCTCGATGACCGCTCCGTCGTCGACCGGGGCAGCGAGGCCTACGTCGAGATGACCCGGTACGGGCCGTAGCCCGCCACCCGCCCACCATCAAGCTCCGTGGGGCGCGAAGGCGCTAGCCCTCCCGCAGCACGACCGGTGCCCCCACCTGCCACTCGCGGCCCGGCCACGGATTGATCGGCTCGCGGCCGTTGGCGCCGAGCGTCAGGTTGATCTCGCCGAGGTGGTAGCCCTCGTGCGTGATCATTCGCATCAGGATCGACTGGCGGGTATGGATCTCCGAAGGCCGGCCAGCCTCGTCGCGGCGGACCTCCACGCCAAGCGTTTCGGGCGTCCAGTGCGCGAGACAGCCCTCGACGACGGTCCATGTCGTCTCGAACGCGCCGGCCAGCTCCTCGGCCGTCCGGGGATGGGACAGGTCGTCCTCCCAGCCCGGCGTCTCGCCCTCGAACGGCGTGCGCTCGGCACCCGGTTCGCCGAAGACGTCGCAGAGCCAGAACACCCGAACTGCCGCCGTGTGGCCGAAGACCGCCCAGATCGGCCACGGCTCGCCGCCGCCGTCGCGGACCGAGAGGACCGGCAGCGCCAGGTCTTCAAGCGAGAGTCGGCGGATTCCCTCGATCGTCCGGCGGTTGTAGCCCGCCCAGTCGGCGTAGAACGGCCGCAGCGTCTTCGGCACGGTCACGAGCCGGTGACGAACTCCCCGCCGTCGACGCCGATGACCTCGCCGCTGATGAACCCGGTGCCCTCGCCCGACAGGGCGACGATCGCGTTGGCCACGTCCTGGGTCGTGGTCATGCGCCCGGTCGGGTTCCGGGCCATGGCCGCCGCGATGATCATGTCGTGCTCCGGGATCTTCATGAGCGCCGGGGTCTTGGTCACGCCGGCGCGAATCGCGTTGACCGTGACCCCGGAACCCAGCCGCCCGAGCTCCATCGCCAGCTGGCGGACGTGGGACTCCAGCGCCGCCTTGGCCGAGGACACGACGCCGTACGAAGGCACGACCCTCGACGAGCCCTCGGAGGTCATCGCGTAGACCTTCGAGCCCTCGCCCAGGAAGCCGCCGCGATACAGGTCCTGGACCCAGTACACGAGGCTGTTGGCCATCACGTCCTGGGTCATCTCCATCTTCTTGCGATCGACGGCGGCCTTCGGGTCCTCGGCGATGAACGGGACCAGGCTGCCGAACGCGAGCGAGTGCATGACGACCCGGACGTAGGGCTCGCGGCCGGCCTTCCGGGCGGCGTCGAAGCGGACGCCGAGCTGGGCGAGGGCATCTGACCGCTTCTCGTCATCTGCGGCGTTCATGTTCACGTAGAGGACCTCGGCGCCGGCTTTCTCGAGGTCCGCCTTGAGCTCGTCGACGTGCTGCAGCGCTGCCCGGAAGTCGAGGTGGATGCCGCACACGTTGTAGCCAGCCGCGGCGAATGCGCGCGCCGTCGCCTCGCCCATGCCCGACGACGCGCCGAGGATCAGGGCCCAGCGCTCGCGGGAATCGGCCATGGCTGAGAGACCTCCGGGTCGATGTGGGCGGATCGTGGAGTGCCGGCGCGGCGAGTCTAGACGACACCCGCGCTGCGCAGCTCCGCGATCGCCGCCGCGTCGAAGCCCGCCTCCGCAAGGATCTCGTCGGTGTGCTCGCCGAGCATCGGCGGCGGCAGGCGGATCGCGGCCGGTGTTGCCGAGAGCTCGAACGGGATCCCGACCTGGTCGACTGCGCCAAGCACCGGATGGCGGAGCGGCACTCGCGCGCCGAGTGCTCCCGCCTGCGGGGACGAGAACGCGGCGGGCAAGTCGAGGATCGGACCGACCGGGATCCCGGCCGCGTCGAGCAGGCGCAGCCAGTCCGCGCTCGAACGGGTAGCGAACGCTTCGGCGAGGATCGGGCTCAGCTCGTCGCGATGCTCGACCCGATCGCCATTCGTGGCGAATCGCGCATCCGTGGCAAGCCCGGCGAGCCCCAGCGCCGGCCCGAGCCGGGCCCACTGCCGCTCGCTGCCGACGCCGAGGGCGATCTCGCCATCCGCCGTGCGGAACGTCTCGTACGGCACGATGCTCGGGTGGGCGTTCCCGCGGCGGGCCGGCGCCCGCCCCGTAACGAGCGCGTTCTGCGCCTGGTTCACGAGCACCGCGAGCGTGCTCTGAAGCAGCGAGACGTCGATCCGCTGACCCGCGGCCCTGGCCGGGCCGTCGGCCGACGGCGCGCGTTCCCGCGCAAGCAACCCCGCGAGCACGGCCACGGCGCCGAAGAGCCCACTGACCACGTCGCTGATCGCAACTCCGACCTTCATCGGCCGGCCCCCGGGCTCGCCGGTGATCGACATCAGCCCGCCCACCGCCTGGATCACGAAGTCGTAGCCGGGCTTGTTGGCGTCGGGCCCGCGAGTGCCGAAGCCACTGATGGCGAGATGCACGAGCCCCGCGTTCAGCTCGACAAGCGCTTCGTCGGAGAGGCCGAGCCTGGCGAACGCCCCGACCCGGAAGTTCTCGACGACCACGTCACCGGTTCGCAGCAGCGCCCGCAGCACCTCGCGCCCCTCGTCGCGCGACAGGTCGAGGCGGAGGCTGCGCTTGTTGCGGTTGACCGCGAGGTAATAGGCCGCGGTCCGCGTCCCGTCAGCCTTCGAGCCCACCCAAGGCGGGCCCCAGCCGCGAGTCGCGTCACCCTCCGGCGGCTCGATCTTGATGACGTCCGCGCCGAGGTCGCCGAGAAGCATCGTGCAGAACGGCCCGGCGAGGACCGTCGAGCAGTCGATGACCCGAATACCACTGAGCGGACCCGCGGAATGGGTTCGAGGCACGCCGGAATGCTAGACGGGGTGCAGGCAGGCTCGGCGGGTGGTGCGGCCCAGCGGTTGGCGCCGATGGGACAGTCGCACACGAAGTGGGCGTGGGTCCCGAGGCGTCGGCCGATGGGTCGCGACAGGACCCGCCGAGCCGGCTGGGCTTCAGGCGGGGAGGTCGAAGGTCCTCGCGTCCAGCTCGCCCTCGCGAACCCACTCGACCAGGTCGCGATTGACCACGATCGTGCCCGCGGGCTCCTCGACGATGTCCACGCCGACTCGAAACATGATCGACGCGTCGGTCAGCGGAACCATCGGCTCACGCCGGCGGAGCGCGGCGAGCGGATCCTCGCCGTGGTTGCTGTGCAGCCGCCCGGCGATCAGGTACCGGCCGCAGCGCAGGACCAGGCGGTGCTTCGCGGTCGGGATGCGCAACGAGCGATCGCCCCGCGGCCCGCCGACGCGGACGAGGGCCAGCTCGTGGCGGCGGATGAGGATCTCGGGGACGACCATCGAGCCACCCTCGGGCAGGCGCTCGGCAAGGGCGTCAACGAGGACGTATTCACGGTGGTGGTTGAGCATGTCGGTGAGGCGCGCGGCGTCGAGCCGGATGCGCCCGGACAGCCGCTCGCTGGTCGAGTAGGCAACGAACTCGATCTCCGGCAGGTCGTCCGCATCGACTGCAGCCATCGCCTTGCCCAGGCCCGGCTGTCGGAGGACAAGCCGAAGTCGCGACCCGATCGAGCCGATCACACCGAAAGGATGCCTGCGCGCACCAGCGGTCGTCCGTCCGCCGAAGGTACGGGGCGGGCCCTGACCTGCACTGCGTCGGGAACCCGCGCGAGGACGAGAAAGACGCCCCGTTCGGGCGGGCGAACGGGGCGTCGGATGGATTCGATTCGGTGGCGGACCCGACCGGATTCGAACCGGCGATCTCCAGCGTGACAGGCTGGCATGTTGGGCCGCTACACCACGGGTCCGAGCGGCGAACGCGGAGGATAGCAGAGCGTCTCCGCGCTATCCTCCCGGCCCGATGCCAATCATCGATCTCCGGTCCGACACGGTGACCAGGCCCACGCCCGAGATGCGTCGGGCGATGGCCGAGGCCGAGGTGGGTGACGACGTCTTCGGCGACGACCCGACGGTGATCGCGCTCGAGGAGCGGGCGGCAGAGCTGCTCGGCAAGGAGGCGGGCCTGTTCGTCGCCTCGGGGGCGATGGGCAACCTGGTGGCCCAGATGGCCCACGTCGCGCGGGGCCAGGAGACGATCGCCGGTGCGCAGAGCCACATCGTCCTCGACGAGGCGGCGAGCCACGCTGTCGTCGTCGGCAGCTCCGTGCGCACGATCAACGAGCAGCCGGACGGCACGCTCGATGCCGCCGAGGTCCGGGCGGCCTTCCGCGACCCGACCGACGTGCACGAGCCGATCACCGGCCTGGTCGCGATCGAGAACGCCAACGCGCACACCATGAATCAGCCGCTGACGAGCGCGTACATGCGCGAGATCGCCAAGGTCGCGCACGACGGCGGCGTCCCGCTGCACGTCGACGGCGCCCGCTTCTGGAACAGCGTCATCGCTCTCGGCGAACGGCCGACGGACCTGGCCGGGCCGGCCGACAGCGTCACCTTCTGCCTCTCGAAAGGGCTGGCCTGCCCGGTCGGCAGCGTGGTCGTGGGGACTCGCGAGCTCATCTGGAAAGCGCGCCGCGCGCGCAAGCTGCTCGGCGGTGGGATGCGCCAGGTCGGGGTGCTCGCCGCGCCGGGCCTGATCGCGCTCCGCGATGGGCCGGCCGGCATGATCGAGCGCCTGGCGGACGACCATGCCCATGCCCGGCGCCTGGCCGAGGCCCTGTCCGAGATGGCTGGGATCGTTTCGGCGGGAGACATCGCCCAGCCTGCCCCGGGCCCGCTCGATCCCGACCGGGTCACCACCAATTTCGTGGTGTTCAAGGTCGAGGGCGACCGGGCGGCGTTCATCGATGCGTTGGCTCGGCGCGGCGTGCTCGTCGTGGCGTATCCGCACGGCCAGGTCCGCGCGGTGACGCACTACGGCGTGGAGCGCGCCGAGATCGAAACCACGATCGGGGCCTTCCGGGAGGCGCTCGCGGAAACGAGGCCCGCCGGGATCGCGCCACGGGGCACACTCGCCGGAACGGTCGCCTGACCGGGGTGCGTGGCTACCAGACCTCCCGCCGCCCGTGACCGCGCGGACCTTCGGCGGCGTCGAGCTCACGCGCGCCACCCCGGCGACGGTGCCGGGTCCGCTGGACGAGCAGCTCTACGACCTGGTCGAGTCGCGCTTCCGAAACGTTGTCGAATCCGAGCCGGCGTGGGCGACCCAGCTCGGCATCCACGCCTGGGACGATCGCCTCGCGGACACGTCGCGGGAGCGGCTGCTCTCCGACGTCGGGCGCGACAAGGCCCACCTGGCGGCGTTGGCGGGGCTCGACGACGCGGGGCTCTCGCCGGAAGCGCGATTCGAGCGGGAGCTGGAGCTCCATCACGTTCGCCTGCGCGT